>ENA-UOJH01002579-UOJH01002579.1-human-gut-metagenome-genome-assembly--contig:-C148-NODE-2579-length-11169-cov-3.669696_pt1 | contig 11169 bp, 16 predicted proteins | sample MGYA00242345_ERZ723892 | MGnify/ENA metagenome assembly ERZ723892 | reverse complement strand
TTTCTTTTTTCTTCTGGGATTTTATCCGATAATTTTAGCATATATTTTTTATTATAAAGTATAATGCCTCTTTTTTTATCAGATCCGCCGTAATTTGCCGTCAAATCAATATTACATTTTGTAAAGTCATATAAAGTAATCATTTAGTATCTCCTTCTGCAATAATAATCTATGATTTCTTCTGCCTGTTCTTCTGTTAATCCATAATCTGTTACAAGATGAGCAGAACTCCTGATTTCATCTTGCAAACAATCGATATAGGAAACATTATTTTCTACACCCTCTCGCAATGCATCAATATCTCTCTGCAGTAATTCCGGTATTTTATAGGATGTTTTCAACTCAACAAATTTACTCATATATGATATACCCTCTTATTTTTTCCTTTATCATAGCAAATATACTTTAGTTTATCAATCTTTCTCCAAAAAGTCTCGTAAGGTCTCTTCCGCTTGTCCAGTTTGTATGAGTTGTGTTGTTAGATTTCGGATAGATGCTTTTGTATTTTCCAAATCAGCTTTAGAAATCCCAAGTGGATTGCTAAGACCTTTTTCTTCCTGTTTTCTTAACACTTCAGCTATTACTTCTCTACGTAGGGCGATTTTTTCTTCTTTTGAAGCGTGAACATCCTCTATTGCTTTTGAAATCATAGGTTCATATGCGTTTTCAATTTGCTGGCAGTGTTCATCAAATTTTGCATTAAAAAATTCCATAAATTTTTGTTGTGTAGTTTCCTCTATTTTTGTCGGCATATTATGTTTCTTTTCGTTTTTATCATATGTTAATTTTAAAATTTTCTCTGTACCATCTTCATCAACATGAAAAGCATATGTTACAAAATCAAAACTATGATTTATTTGTTCTTCTAAGCCAGACATAGACAAAAATAAGGCTTCTTTGTTATCTTTTGCATAACAAAACGCAGATTTTAAAAATGCCTGACTATCTCTTTGAAATGCATAATGATTTAATTCTTTAAACAGTTTATTTTTATCCTGCGGTACATCTTTTATCCAACCATAGCTATCTACGTTGCCAAGATAAGCCATAGAATTTTTCGCCCATCCGAACATAGTTGCTACGGTTTGTCTATCCAACATTTTACAATCACTATCGTACCAGGTTACTGTATATTGTTCGTCTTTAACAGCAGATAATTTACATTGTCCTATATTATAGAAATATGAATACTTTGCCTGCATATTGTTCTCTATCTTTTGCAAAATAGAGTAGCCATCCTCATTTCCCATGCGGACTCTTGTATTGGATGCCTGTACTCTTGTATCATATGCTTGTCCATAAAGATTCTGAATAGATTTTGGGTTCTTTTTATCAATAATATATGTTTCTGTATTGCGAAAATCATCAATTGTTACATGAAAAATATCGCCATCAAAAGTCTTTTTAAATATTATCTGGTCATTTTCATTAGCTATGCAACATAGTTCCATGCCAGTATTCAAAGAAATACGTTCACCGGGAATCATTCCCATAAGCAAACGTTCAAATGCCTGGTTATATGCTGGAGCAAAATAAAGACCATTTTCTTTCATTGCTTCTGCCATTTCATAAGATGTCTTTTTATATCCTTCGATATCGTCTCTTGCAATATATTGTTTTCCTGGGGTATTTAAGGTGAATACCAAGGCATCATTGTCTTCTTTTGTTAGAGTAAAAGAATAGTCCTGACAGTAAGGAAATTCGAAACGGAATAATTCTGTATGTATAGGAATGTCATGAATGATATTTTCCACAGCATCTTCCGCAAATCGCATTTTCCAATGTAATGTATTTCCTTTGGAATCTGCGCTTCTTTCTTGTGCAAACATTCTATTTGCAATTTCTTTTTTTACTCTATCCAATAGTTGCATTGTGATTTTATCCATATTATTCTTCTTCTATCATTCGTAGTGCATAATAAAACAGTTCAATTTCCTTTTCTTGTTCTTCTACCTTATCGGATTGTATGTAAAATCCATAATGTGTATTCATTTTATTATTTACAGCATCATAAGCTTCCGCATAGATTCCATTTCGTATATTTACCGCCTTTGCTGCAATTTGTACTGCCTGCAAATCAGATTGCGGAAAATTTGTAATCAATGTGTAAGAAACACCATCTTTTGTAATTTTCATATACATACCTCTCTATTATATTATGTCTAAAAAAACCGCAAAGATAGTCAATCTCTAAGAGTGTTTTCCATATTTTGTCTTGCTACGGCAAGGCTGTACTCGTGGCTATATGTTCTTACATATTTATCACTTATCAATTCATGATTTACCAAAAACTTTAATGTCTTTTCCTGTTTTGGCGTAATATTTTCTGAGCAGATGATGAATTGATACCATACCGATACCAGATTTTCTTTCTCAATAATATAATGTAATGGGCTACAATATTCAGGTATTTCCTTACTTATCTCGTCTCTGGTTACATGATTTTTCTTTTCGTAATAGCTAAAAACTGTTTCCGTGTGAGATGGTCTGGCTAATGAAATATTCCCATCCGGAAAAATTAGGATTTCACAATATCCTATCCACATATCTGAATTCATTTTTGTCACAGCTAGAAACTCATCTGGTGTGAGTATTTGATAATTGATATACATATTAGTCTCCTTTTTGCAAACAATACTCTCTTTATATTATGTCAAAAAAATCCATAAAAATCTATATAGTTTAAGCAAAAAAGAGACCCTAAAAAGGATCTCTCTTTGCTTATTCCCATTTTGCAGCTTCTGATTTATGTGCGGATTTGTAGATGTTTTCGTCGTTTACTGTTTATTTATATCATGAAGTACTAAGTATGTTACTATCGATGTAGCTATGGTTAATCCGGCAATAAACATAATACCTACTATGATATCCACTCTCATATTTTTATCTCCTTAAATATTTAATAATCTAACTACTAACAGACACTCTAGTTATCTGCTCCTATTTATATATGTCAATTTTTTTTGGAAATATAGCAGAAACGAATAATTATTTTTAGAAAATCATCCCTCACCCTTTCGCTATTTCCTGCCTGCTAGGGGGCGCACTTTGCATATCATCCCATTAATCCATTCCACCAACATAAAAAAAAGGATATCGGTATTTCCGACACCCTTTTTTATACCTGACGTAGGTATTCCCGACACCAGCTTTTGGTATCTCCGACACAGAAAACCTTTCCCTGGCAGCAAACAAATGGATCTGTCCTATCTGTTATCATCCGTATGTCTGCACATCATTTGCATTTTATGAATATCCTCCGGAGTAAGTGCATCTCTTGCCATTTTGCACGCATCCCAATACTCTTTTGTGACCTTATGATTATCCAGATCATGTAAAAAGGCTGGCAACATTCCTTCTTTAATGATATTTGCTCTATCATTCATAAGATTATCCTCTTTTCTTTTCAGCATCTATCTACTATCATATGTCAAAAAAAATCCGCAAAACTAGGAAAAATCAGAAATTTTTTGACATATGTAAGTAGGAACAGTTCACATTAAGGAGGTATTATAAATTTATGAAAGACGAAATATTGCAAAAAACATATCCACCCTTAAAATTAGCGGAAGTGGGTAAATCTTATCAGTATGAAATTATAATGAATAAGGAAAATAATGTTAGGGATAATGATGAGTGACTCCCCCTAGCAGAAAAAACGATTAATTTTCTACAGATTTCAAAAAGTATTTTGCATATATAAATATAATAATAAAAAGATGGAGACACAAATTCTCTGCTATGATTCAAATTTGGAGATGGTTAAAAATCTCAAGTCTCACGATATTGAGATACGAAAGGAAAATATTGTAATGACAGAAAAAGAATATAATATCGAAGTATTATGCACTTGTTATTCCTTAAAGGAATTATCTATGCAATACGAAAAGTTAAATAATGGTATTTTCACTAATGGTTCTGATGTAATAGATGATGTTTCTATCGATCTATTACAGGAAGCCATTTTACATTACAATGATAAAAAATATCGGAATATTAGAGATGAAATGAAAAAAAATAAAATACAGTATAATATTATTTAATTCCATATTGTTGTGCAAATCGAGTATAGATTTCTATATCATCAAGCGGATTTTCTTCTCTATAATAAAAACTTATTGTATTATCATTTTTTCCAAGTTTATCAAACAATGCGCTTCTAAGTAATTTTGTTTTATCACTATTAAATGGGGTTCTATGGTATTGTACTCCATCATGTTTTCCATTACGTTTTGCTGCATAACAACATAAATTATTCACACTTTCATGATCATTACGGCTTAATTGATTTATAATGGCTTGTTGTGTTTGATCATCGAAATTTTTTACACGTAATGTTGGGATAAATCCGCCAAAATATGAATAAAATTGTTTGAATATATCACCTAAATTATTAGCATATTCAATATTAAAATATTCTCTGAATTCTTTAGCTTTGGCAGAAAACTTAAATTCATTTGCTTTTGTTTGAAAAATGCGATTTTCATTTGATTTGTCAATAAATGTTAAAAATACTATATACTCGCCATTCACTAATGGAAGATTTGAAATATCTTCAAAAAGTACAATGTAATGTGTGTTTTTATATGTAAATTGGAAGGCTGTGATATGCCATTCATTCTGTTGTAAATCATTTAGTAACGATAACATATTAATCATAGGTGCCATTTTTACATACCCTCCGATTGTCTAAAATAATATCATTACTATACCATAAGATTAAGCATTTTTCTATATATTTGTATTTCATTTATTATATAGCATAATAATAGGAAATCTTTTTTTAGATTTCCTATCTTTTTTTATTATATTATTTCTACCACTCTATTATTTAACATCAAAAAAGAGATGCCACAATTCAGACATCTCTTTTCCTTTATATTAATTGGAGGATTGGATTACTCTTCGGAGGGTTAAATGGGGATTACTCTTCCCAGACAGAAGAAATATCTCCACAGTTTCTACAGATAGAATGGAAATATACGTGGTCCTTTCCCTCTGCATCCGTCTCATCATGATCCCACTCATTTACATAATCATGTCCAAATGCAGGAATCACATCGCCACCAGTAGTACCACTGCCACCACAATCACAGCCCCAGACTGTGGTACGTCCATCTGTTGTACAGGTTGCGCTGACGCCTTCTGATACGACACATCCATGATGTACATCTCCTACTCTATTTTTAGATTCTCCTAAGTTTGCTCCACAATCGTTACATACTCTGGTTACTGTTTCCCACTCTTCATAGCAGCCACCGTAAATTGGTACCTGATAGGTATCATGTGCATTTTCGATATGTGTATTTGTATGCTGACATGCTACCGGTGCTGCAGTAGGTGCAGGAGTTGCCTTGGGAGCTTCCGTAGCTTTAGGAGTTGCGGTAGCTTTAGGAGCAGTGGTAGCTGTTGCCTTTGGAGCAGTCGTACTCTTCGGCTTTTCTGTTGCAGCTGGCTTTGTCGTAGCTGTTACCGATGCAGTCTGTGTACCAGGCTTTGTAGTGCTCTTAGGTTTTGCAGTTGTCTCCGGTGCCTGAGTAGACTTAGGAGCATCGGTTGCCTTGTGGTCAGGTGTTGCAGTAACCTTTGCATCTGTCTTTGCCTCAGTAGTAGTCGTTTCTGCAGTAGCAGTCTCCTCTTTATTTACGGTGCCGAGTACTACCTTTTCATCATTTGCAGTAGGCAGTTCCCCAGTTGCTTCGGTTGCTACGGTTTCCTCTGCTGGAGTATCGGTATTTTTATTTCCACAAGCAGTCATGGAAATCATGGTCGTGATTAACAGTGCAGTAATGATATACTTTTTCATCTTTGTTTATCTCCTTTGATATGTTGATTTGTCTTACATATGTATATGTCAAAAAAAACCGCAAGAAATGATATTTTTTGAAAATTATTTTTTATTTTTTTACATATATGTTTATACGATATTTATAATGTTTTATATTTAGAGAGTATCTTTCGCAATCTGGGACTTTCCTCACAATTTGTCCATATAGGAACCGGAATATCCGAATTTGTTATTTTAGAAAATTCCCCTAGCAGGAAAAAAGCATCGCTCTCTTCTCCATATACCGTTTTTATTATATCACGAATTGTTTGTTTTGGGAAAATAATATATAATAATTCATATTTTGCTAATAATTCCTGTTCGCAGCTAATACAATATTCAAAAATGCTTTTTTTATCATTTCTCTTAACAAAATCAGCAAGCTCCGGTCTCCCCTCTGTCATATGATAATAATAGAGACAATCAATCATAGTATTCATGCAATTTTGTAATGCTAATGTTACATATTCTTCCATATTCATAAAAAATGCCTCCCTTTCGATATATTTAATATATCATAAAGAGAGATATCTATTTTCAGGCAAAGTTTACAATGTGATTTCAAAATTTGCTATGGAAAAATATTGTACTTGTTTTTCCATGTTACTTTATTCTATACTCTAAAATTTCCTTATTTTTACTTACGTTCTCTATTTCTGTTCTATAACTATCTACAATTTTCAAAGCCTCTGGTAATAAAGACATTGCTTTTAACTCTGAAAGTAAAATTTCATTACACATCTTAGAAAGCTCTGTGTCATTGATTTCTTCTTTTGTTGGAGCATGACCAAATGTTGATCGGATGATTATTGTAAAGGACTGTTCATGTAATTCACTATATTTTGTATATTCGGAAACCAGACTATCATCCAGTTCTACGGTCCTATTTATCTTTTTTATCATGTATTTCATAATTACACCTCCAACAAATATCTGTTTATAAGATATCTATATTTATATATGTAGAAAAAATCGTGAAAGTCAACTATATTTTCACTTTTTTCAATCTTTTGTATAAAAAAATAGCTATGGAAAATAATCCATAACTATTTTTTCTTTCGTATGTCCGGTTATCATGTTGCTATCCCAACGTTTGCAGGTCTTTCGCCTACTTAGCATTATACCCGGGTGCTACCGTCATTGATAGTTTTTGTCGAGGCTAGACCCCCGCTGTACGGCTGCCACTCAAAATGTGTTAAAATATACTCAAACACATCGAGAAATTGAAGTCCTTGCGGATACTTCTTACTGCTTCATTGTGTATGCTTTGGCGATTGTAAACAATACGCTACTCACAAGTTCTTGTACACTCCACAGTCGTAAATTCCTGCGATAGCCCGCAGTACATATTTACGTCTGCGTTGATTATGCAACTTCGTAAGTTAAAGCATCTCTTAGATTAAGAGCAGCGTTAAAATCCCTATCCTCGACATAGCCACAATCACAACGGTATATTCTATCTGAAAGCTTCAAATCTTTCTTGATAGCACCACAACAGTGACATATTCTGGATGATGGATACCATCTGTCTACGACTCTTAATTCAATACCTTTTTCATCACACTTAGTTTTAAGCTTAGTTCTAAATTCATAGAACTTTTGTGATGCAACTGCTTTTGATAGATGTCTGTTCTTCATCATTCCTGATACATTTAAGTCTTCAATAGTTATATAAGATGGCTTGGTTTTCACTATCTCGGCTATCGCCTTATTGATGTAATCAGTACGGATATTATTTATCCTATAATGAAGTTTTTGCACTTTGAGCTTTTGTTTTTGTATATTCTTTTGAGTAGACTCTCCCTTCTTTAAATTTTCATACTTGCGTGAGAGACACCTTTGTTCTCTGCGCAGTTTCTTTTCCAATTTTTTAACTTTTGCTGACTTATTGATATTTTTATAAGTTTTACCATTAGAAACAATCGCAAAGTCTTTCAAACCTAAGTCAATTCCCATACCGTCATTACTATTATTAGCAATCTTAGTGTCAGGAATTTCTACAAGAACCGATACGTAGTATCTACCTGCTTTGATGGATACTGTACCGCTTTTAATTTTCCATCCATTTTTAGTCGTTGGAATATAGCCTTTTTCCTTAATGCGCACCCAACCTAAAGTTGGTATGTTTAACCTATGTCTTTCACATCTACAATCTTTGGGATTGTTCTTTACGAAATACATTTTTACATCAGATTTGCCTTTCTTCTTAAAATTAGGAAAAGCACTTTGATGTTTAAAAAATTTTGTAAATGCAGTACATCCATTTTCAATAGACTTTTTTACAGCTTTTGAATACGCTTCTTTAATCCATACTTTATCCGGATTATTAGGAATATACTCATTATTGAGCCATACGCTAAAACTTTTGCCAGTCATAAACTTTTCACCTTTATCGTGCAAAGCTTTGTTGTAATCGAGATAGAAGTTGTAAACGTACCTACAAGTGCCGATAGTCTTGTTGATCTTAATTTTTTGCTCGACTGTCGGATTTATTTCCGTTTTGAAACTCTTTAGCAATTTCCTCATCCCCTTCTATTTGTTTTTTATACTTACGAAGGTCGTACAATCTATAAGAAAAAATGTGAAGTATAGATACAATATCCAGTACATTTTATATTATTATTTCATATTTTTCTTTTACTTTATCTGCATAATTATTCCAGACACTCTCTAAATGATAGGTCCGTATAATTTGTTTCATCCGTAAAAGCAGCTCCCCAACAGGCAAGGAAAAACTGGCTTTGTACTCTATTTCTTTGTCTAATTCGTAGAATAATATTTTCAAAAAATTTTGTAATCCTGTTGCATTTGTTGTTTGTCTCAGCATTACTTTTAGCCCGGTTTGATATCCATCGATAATTCCCTGAGATGGATGTTTTCTATAATAACTATGAATAGTGTCAATAATCGTTTGATAATCCTGTCCACCATCATGGATATTTTCTAATTTACATCCATCTGTTCCTGTCAATATAGAGAAATAAGCCGTCTTATCTCCACGCAAATAGTTTTTATTTGCAATTTCGACCAATATTTCTGCTGTTTGGTCCATATTATGATTTTCCTCCTACTCTTAAATGATTTTCTCTGCACATAATCTCACCATATCATCCCGCAGATTTGGATTTTTCTTTTTCCTGTTTGGCTTAGGCTTCGTTATTTCTGTCCTGTTAGGGGTGGTCTTTTGTGCTTCTTTTTGTGGTGTGATTTCAGCGGTTCTTAGAAATATCATTCCAAAATATAACGGCAAAATAGAAACTAATTGTGATCCGGATAAAGTAATATAGACTTCTCCGGTATCTTTCTTTTTCTTTGCTGTCTTCTTAAATAAGGTGAGGATATTTGATAAGACCTCTTCAGAAATAGCAATTGTTGGATCTCCTACTATCTTCTTATTAATGTTTGTAATTTCCTTCATATAATCTTTGTATTCTTGTATATCTCCGAATACCAAAGTCACCATAGGGTTTGTATCATTTGTTATTTTTTGGATATGCATAATTTATCTTTACTCCTATCATTTTATCTATCTATATATGTCAAAAAATAATCAAAAAAAATAAAAAAAGTAGGTCTAACAGAAAATTTCCCATTAGACCTCACATTTTATACTTTGAAAATGCCAACAGTTTTATTTAATTTTTCTACTACTTCAGTTATATTTTGCATTTCTCGTTCAATGGAAATCACCTGTGATGCCATTTCATTGATAGTTGCTGTGGTTTCCTGTGTAGATGCAGCGTTTTCTTCTGAAATTGCAGATAAAGATTCTGTGCTGTTCATAATTGTATTTTTACTTTCGTTTACACTATCCATTTTTTCAGCAACGATAGTGATTTTTTCACTGATATTTTCAATGCCGGAACGAATCAGTTCAAAATTATTACTCATATTTTGTAATGCCTGTTTTTCGTCCTCTACTGCAGACTGAATTGCATGAGTAGATACGGTACTCTTTTCAGAAATGTCGATGATGTTTTCAATTACACTTTCAATTTCCTTTGCAGAAGTATTCGATTGTTCTGCCAGACGTTTAATCTCGTCCGCAACTACCGCAAAACCTCTACCAGCCTCTCCTGCTCTTGCCGCCTCAATACTAGCATTTAAAGATAACAGATTTGTCTGCTCTGCAATGGAAGCGATAATATTCGCAGCTTCATGAATTTTCTGAATAGCATTATTTGTTTCCAATACACTATTCGATACATTTTCTGCCGCATTATAAGTGCTATCATTTGCATTTATTAGTGTTTGTAAGGTGTTTTTTGTATTTTCTGTTACATTTAAAATCTGGTCCGAAGCATCTTTGGCATCATCCGCAGAATGTGCTGCTGAGGTGATTGCTTCATTTACCATTGTCATCTGGGTGTTAATATCCTGGGCATGTGTTGCAAGATCCATTGCGCCCTTTGCAATTTCTTCCATTGTGGTATTTACATTCGTTGTCGCTGTATTACAGATATTTACGGACATATTCACCGACATGATATCTCTTGATAAATCCTTAGAAGAATGTGTCACACTATCTATGGTATCGAACATATTCTCTTTTAATTGTTTTGCTGCATCAATTAAGGCAGAGGTTTCCTGTAATCTGGACTTTGTATTGATTTCTGTTGTAAAATCTCCTTCCGAAAATTTTACAATAACATCCATAATCTGATGTAGTGGTTTACTAATAGCTCTTGCAGAAATCATAGCGATAATAACCCAAAAAATAATAGAGGATACATAAGTAACAATAGTGCGAATAGTGACACCTGTTACATTTTTTAATACATCGGATTCATCTGCTGTAATTACTGCGATATAATCTTCATTCTCTCCTACCCAATATGCAGCATATTTTAAAGTTCCCTTAAAATTATATTCGATAATATCTGATTCCGGATGTTCGCCTGCGGATATCTTCGAAATTAAACTTTTTACCGCATCATTTTCTACCGGTTGTCCAACCTTTTCTTTTTGTGGATGATATAACATTTCCGCGGTATGACCATCTACTACATATAAATAAGAGGAATCTACATCCACAATCGTATATAATGGAGCTTCCTCTTTTAAAGATAGATAAGATAACTCCTTACTATTATCTAATGTAGTACCACATTGTTTTACTGTTGATAGCATATAATTTTTTGTGATATTTTTAATTTCTGCGGATGTCGTGGTAGTAATTCCAACCAGTACACTGATAATTGATGTGATCAAAGGAACTGTAACTCCAATGAATAATATGCGATACATATTTAAGGAATGTTTTTTCTGTTTCACTTTTTTCTTACCCTTTCTTGTGAATTTATATTTTTATATGTCAAAAAATTTTTGAAATTTATGAGTTT
>ENA-UOJH01002569-UOJH01002569.1-human-gut-metagenome-genome-assembly--contig:-C148-NODE-2569-length-11216-cov-5.720366_pt1 | contig 11216 bp, 10 predicted proteins | sample MGYA00242345_ERZ723892 | MGnify/ENA metagenome assembly ERZ723892 | reverse complement strand
AAAAGCTATAGCAATTCTTTCTTCGCAAAAAATTCTCCGCGGCACTCTCCCATCCCGGAAGAAAAGCCACAGTTTTATGTCGAAATTTTGAATTTACAGGCGGGAAAACGGCGTTTTCTTGAGCAAGCGGATTGTCTGATGGCCGATCCGATGAACGTGCTGCGCACACAAGACCGGAGCGATGTGCCTGCGATCACGAATCTGGCCAATTATGTTCAGCCGCGTCTGCGGTATATGCTCGGTGAATACATGAATTAAAACCGCAGCCAAATGAACTGCACCCCATTTGTTAGACAGTTGATATACTATCTAATAGATGGGGTGCAGTTCAAATGTCTGTCGAGTTTTTTGCTTACAGAGCTTTTACCACGGCTGCGGATAATTCCATGTACCGATGCCGAGTGGCGAGAACGCAATGTAGACCGCCGCGACGCAGATCAGAATGAGAGCCGTCGCGACCCATCGATACTTCCACGGGGTCAGGTCGACCGCGCCGACGTCCTTCTGCTCCCATGCCTCCGGGTGCTTCGCCCTGTTGCGCTGATTGAAGAGGAACATGACGAGCAGTTCGAGCGGCAGCAGCACGAAAACGGCGTACAGATAATGGAACTCGCTACCGAGGAACAGCAGGAACGAGCCATAGCAGACCACGTGCAGCACGAGAATGACCTTTGCACTGTATTTCGGCAGGTGCTTGAAGAAAAAGCCGCCGAATACGGCCGTCAGAACCGGCAGTGCAATCAGCATTACGAGGGAATCCAGGAAGGTCTTGAGACCCGCCGGGAAGAAGTAGATCAGCGGACCAACGATGGTGGTCAGCACCGCGAAGATGATGCCAACATTCTTGCCGACCTTGACAAGCTTGTCCTCGGAAGCGTTCCGGTCGACGAACTCCGCGTAGATGTCCATGGTAAACATGGTATCTACCGAGTTGAGCACCGAGTTGAACGAGGACAGGATCGCGCCGAGCATGACCGCGGCGAAAAATCCCATGAGCGGCGCCGGAACCACCTGCGCGACCAGCTGCGGATACGCTTCGTCCATCAATGGACACCTGATCGCCCTGCAGCTCAAACAGCGCATACGCGATAACGCCCGGGAGCGCAAGATACATAAAGCCGATGATCTTGAGAAATGCGCAGTAAAGAGCGCCCTTCTGTGCCTCCTTGAGGTTCTTCGCCGCAAGTACACGCTGGATGAACGACTGATGCGTGCACCAGGACTGAAGGCCGAGGAAGAACAGGCCGGTAAATACAGTCGGCCACGGAACCGCAGGCGGCAGAGAGTCCGCCGGTGCGATGGAGTTGAGCATATCCGAATGGTTTTCGATCAGAAAGCGCATGCCGTCGATGACCGACAGACCGTCGCCGCCCGCCGTCCTGCCGAGCACGCTAAGTGCAAAGAACGGGATCATGAAGCCGCCGATCAGCAGGCCGATACCGTTCACCGTATCCGACACCGCAACAGCCTTCAGGCCGCCGAAGATCGCGTAGATCGAGCCGATGACACTGATGATGATGCAGAGGATGATGACCGCCTGGAACTTGGTCACGCCCAGAATACCGGAAACATTAAAAATGTTCTCGAATACCAGCGAACCGGAGTACAGAATGACCGGGATCTGAACCACGATGTACAGCAGGATATATGCGATGGAGAACCACAGCTTGGTGCTCCTGTCATACCGCAGACCGATCAGCTCCGGGATGGTGGTGATGCCGCTTTTCAGATAGCGCGGCGCGGCGAACAGCGCCAGAACGATGCAGCACGGCGCCGCGACGATCTCGAACGCCATCGGGCTCATGCCGACGCTCCATGTCTGTCCGTTCGTGCCGACCAGCTGCTCTGCCGACAGATTGGTCAGCAGCAGCGAGCCTGCGATAACGAAGCCCGGCAGACCGCGCCCGGCCAGAAAGTAGCCGTCTGCGGTCGACTGGTCATCACCCTTTGTTTTTACATACGAAATAACTGCAACAAGTATCGTGAAGCCGATAAACGTCGCCATTGTCCAAACCATTGGAATCCCCTCTTTCACGCGGTCTATAACCGCTTTAATTTCCCATCTTTGTTATTTAATGCTTAAAAATGCGTATAGCTAAGGCGGACGCAGGTGTCGAACTCTGCGTCCGCTCAGTCAATAAACTGTTTATGCTGTCAAATATGGTTTGAATTACTCCCAAAGGCCCTTGGTCTTCATGTCCGAGATGTAGTCGTCGATATTGCTCGAGTCGACGACCTTGGAGCCGGAGTCGATGAAACCCTCAACCTTGCCGCCGTCAAGAACCTCGACCGCCGCCTCGACCGCCTTGTAGCCCATATCATAGCCCATCTGCGCAATGTCGATGGTCAGCGAGCCGTCCATAACTGCCTCGATGGCAGACTGATTGCCGTCAAAGCCGCACAGAACGGTATCTGCGTAATTGGTATTGCCGGAATCCTTGATAACCTTTGCAGCTGCAAGCGCCATGTCATCCGCGATGGACAGAACTGCGTCTACGCCGTTCGGGTACTTCTGGATAATCGCCTCCATAGCGGCGGCTGCTTTGTCCGGCATGGTGTCAGTGTACTGCACTTCGAGCACCTGACCGCCTGCGGCTTCGATCGCATCGCGGTAGCCGCGCAGACGTGCTTCATGGGTCTCGTCACCCTGTACGCCTGCGATGATAACAGCCGTCGGTTTGTCCTTGCCGAGTGCCTTGCAGGCCTCAGCAACCGCCTTGCCGCCGCTCAGCGCTGCGTCCTCGTTGCCGGTGCCGACAAAGCAGGCTTTTTTGTCCGACGTAAAGTCGGTATCGAGCGCGACGACCGGCTTGTCCGTAGACGAAACAAGGGTGGCGGTAGAAGTAGACTGCTGCGGCGCGATCACGACCGCATCAATGCCCGGATTGCCGAGCGCGGTTTCGATCATGTTGACCTGCTCGTCATACGCCGTTGCCGCCGTCGGTGACTGGATTTCAACCGTCACGTTGTCGTGCTCCGCATCATAGGCGCGCGCGCCTGCGATGACCTTGTTAAAATGACCGTCTGTGTGCTTGACGATCACGGTAACGTGATACGGCTTGTCCGAGGAGGCGGACGAGCCGCCCTCATTCGATGCCGTCCGGCCTCCGCAGCCGCTCAGCATGCCGACGCACAGGGCGCCTGCCAGTACCATGGACAACAGTTTGCTTCTCATACTTTAACACTACCCTTTCTCTTTTTTCGAACTGATTGACTTCCTTCCTTTGGGGGTACGCGAAAATGTGGATTGCTGTGAAATTTTACTGGCTGATGGTCTGGCGGAGTGCGTCGATCGAGGTGCTGACACCGGCGTCAACAGTCATGGTCAGATCCTCCATCTCGAGCGAAACGTCGCCGTCGTAGCCCATCATGTGGCAGACCGAGAAGAATTCCTTCCACCACTGGAGATCCTTGCCGCAGCCGACTGCAACATAGTTCCAAACGCGGTCAGCGGACTCGGTAACAGGACGAGGCTCGAGCAGACCGTCGGTGTCAGCCAGACCGCGCTCGATACGAGCGTCCTTGCCGTGAACGCGGAAAATGCAGCCCTTGAGCGCACAGGCAGCCGCGATCGGGTCAGCACCCAGAACCATCATGTGGGACGGGTCGAGGTTGATGCCGAGCATCGGGTCGGTAGCCTCACGCAGCTTGAGCAGGGTCGAAGCAGACCAAACCATGGTGCCCGGGAATTCCTCGATAGCGATGTGCTCGATGCCGCACTTCTTGCAGTGTGCGATAAATTCGTTCCAGAACTCGATGGTTACCTTCCACTGATATTCATAAGCCGGAGCCATGAAATCCGGCCACGAAACGGTGGAAGTGATCCAGTTCGGAGTGGTGTCGGTCTCGTTGCCTGCCGGCAGACCGGCCATGGCTACGATCTTCTTAACGCCGAGCAGACCTGCCAGCGTTGCGCAGTCGTACATGGACTTCTTGTATTCCTCGCCGGTCTCAGACGGCCAGAGCGGATTGCACGAGGTGTTCAGCGCGGAGATGCGCATGCCGCGCTTTTCAAGCTCCGCCATGAATTCCCGGCGCTTATTCTCGTCGGCGAGCAGCTCCGCGGTGTTGCAGTGTTTGCGGGCGCCCCAGCCGCCGGCTGTCATCTCGACCGCGTCGATGCCGAGGGACTTTACCTTGTCGAGCATGTCCGTGTAGGACAGATCAGCGAAAACGTCAGTGCAGATTGCGAGTTTCATATAGTTTACCTCACTTTTTCTTGTATTTCAACAGATTGGAAGATATTAATGAGTGCTGCTGCCGGTGGAGTCCGGCAGCAGCGGGAAGAGAGAAAAAGAAATGAAAGAGTATCTTAGTTTAAATGGAAATCGGGAGACTTACTTGAAATCTACCCATACGCCGCCCTTGTCAGCGGACTCTACGCACTTGAGTACCCAACGGATGCCGTCGATGCCGTGCTCCAGATCGGGGTAAACCAGGCTGTTCAGTGTCTCCTCGTCGCCGCGGTTCTTCGCGTCCATTGCGATCGCGAAACGGGTGTACAGGTTGCTCCAGGAATCGATCAGGCCGGTATAGTGCAGTGCGCCCAGGCGCTCATATTCGAGCGCTTCCGGATTGAGGTAATCCATAGCGCGAACCAGAGTCTGACGCGGCTTGCCCTGTACTTCGTAGTACAGCTCATCCGGGTGCATATCGTTCCACTCGAGGGAAGCCTTGGTGCCGACGATGCGGATGTGCTGGCTGCTCATATCGCCTGCGTTAACAGCGGATGCCCACATACGGCCTACCGCGCCGTTCTCGTAGCGCATCAGAACGTAAGCGTTGTCTTCCAGCGGAGCACGGGACTTGATAAAGCTCTGGCGGTCGCACAGCAGCTGCTTGAGCTTGAGCTGCGGGCAGACCAGCTCGGACATATAGAAGGTGTGGGTAGACAGGTCGCCGAGTACGAAGGACGGGCCGGACTTTGCCGGGTCTACACGCCACTTCTGACCCTCGGCCTGCTTGTCGCCGGTCGGGTCGCAGGCAAAGCCGTGTGCGTAGCGGAGATCTACCATGGTTACCTCGCCGATGTCGCCGTTCTGGATCATGGAGCGCATCTGGCTGAGCAGGTCGAAGCCGGAGAAGCCGTAGGTTACGCAGACGATCTTTCCCATCTTCTCGGCCAGAGCCTTGATCTCCTCGCCCTCTTCTACCTTGAAGAACAGCGGCTTCTCGCAGATAACGTGCAGGCCAGCCTCCAGAGCGGCCTTGCAGACCTCAAAATGCTGGAAGTTCGGGGTTGCGATGTCGACAGCCTCGATGCCGTCCTCGCGTTTTGCCTCCTCTGCGAACATGGTCTTGTAATCCGGATACAGGCGCTCCTCGTCCATGTTCAGGTTCTTGCCGAAGTCTACGCAGCGGGCAAAATCGAGGTCGAATGCTGCTGCCTTGAGCTCAAAGGAGGTGTTGTCGCGCATTGCGCCCAGACGATGCTTGTAGCCTACGCCGGAGGTACGGCCTCCGCCTACGATGCCCCAGCGGAACGGACGAGCGATTTTCTTTTCACCGATGAACATAATTTTTCCTTCTTTCTTCAAATTAAAAATAGTTGAATACTGCTTTGAATAGACATGCTTGTAGTTTTGTGAAATACCTACAATAAATTCGCATTAGCTTTGTTTATTGTATCTATTTCCTAACTTCTGAGCATAGTATAAAATATTTTTACAGCACATTCAATAAGCGTTTCTGCCGTAAAATTCATCAATTCTGCTTTCGTGCAGAAAACGCAGAAAATTCGTTCATTAATTCTGTTCTTTCATTCATGTATTCTGCGAGGGAGGAAAATACATGCAGAGCGTCGACCCCGGTATTCTCAGCAAATCCGTATGTTTCTCTTTCACTCCATCTCAAAGAGCGAAAGACCTGCTGTTCTACCCTACCTGGTGCGGTCACTATTTCTGCACCGACAATTACTATATGAAGCGCGACAGCTATCCGCCGCTGCTCATCGTCTACATCCGCAGGGGACGCTTCCGCGTAGAGTACCGCGGCGAATTCCGAGTCGCCGAGGCCGGAGACGTCCTGCTCATCGACTGCGTTGAGCCGCACTACTACCACGCAGAGGATGGTCTGGAATTTGTCTATATGCACTTTGACGGCTCCAACTCGCACGAGCTCTGCCGCAGCATCACCGACCAGCAGGACTGGCTTATCCGCTGCGAGAACAACACGCTCATCGGCAATCTGCTGTATGACATGGTACAGTTCTACAACAGCAACAGCGTGGAAACCGACATGCAGAGCTCAGCGCGCATCTATCGGATTTTCGACCTGCTGCTCGCGCCCAGCGCGCAGGAAATGTCGGCGGACGATCCGATCGAGCAGGCCATCCAGTATATCCGTACCAACATCGGCAAGGCCATTTCGGTTGAGGATCTCGCCTCGTCCGTCTGCCTGAGCACGTCCTACTTTGCCCATATGTTCAAGCGCCGCACCGGCTTTTCCCCCGCTGATTATGTCATCAACTCGCGCATCGAGCGCGCCAAGGTGCTGCTCGTCCGCACGCAGAAGCCGATCGGTGAGATTGCCGAGGAGGTCGGCTACGCCACCAGCGGCAGTCTCATCAATCTGTTCGTGAAAAAGGTCGGCAGTTCTCCAAAGCAGTACCGCAGCGAACATCTCTCGCAGGCGCTCTCCGCCGCCGACGGTCGACCGTCGCGTACCACAGACAGATAGGAAAACTCGACAGCGCGCACGCACAGCAGCGCCTGACCTTTCCCGGTTTTCACAGGGAGAGAAATTTGATGAAGCAACCGATTTTTACGCCTGGAAAGGGTATAACTTCGATATTCTGAATGAACTGTCTGATGCAGATTACATCAGACAGGGTAGTCATCCATCACGCTCAAAATCCGTTTACATTACCGAAAGCGGTATGGAACAGGCGCAAAAGCTTCTAACCCGGTATGGGATCGATGACTGGAAGCGCAGCTGAGAATAAAGGCAGCACTTTTTTTGCTCTGAATATGCCAAAAACCCGGTTGCGTATGAACCGCAACCGGGTCTGTCTTTCCGACAATCTGTGTTTTGCCTTTGCAAAACACGGACGTCTAAAAGTTCCCATACGGAAACTTTCTCCCTCTTAAAGCATCAAAACCGCAGCAAAAAGCCGCCCCGAAGGGCGGCTCGTTGACAGATTTCGACTGCGCATGATATGATGCTGATAGACGCTGTTACTTTTGGCGGTCAGACCATCTTTTCCTTTCCCGCAGTTTGCGGCAGGAAGGAGGTGGCGCATGTACAGAAAAAGGCTTTTCGGTGCCTACCCGAGCGGTCATCCTGCTGTACATTTTCTGTATAAAGGCGCGATGACCGCTCGGGTAGGCACCGAAACGGTCATCAATTTTATTTCTTGACTGTGAGGGTCTGACTGCTGTAGCAGTGTCCCTTTATATTTATATAATAGCATACGCTCCGGCTTTGTCAAGGCGACAGGGCTGGAGCTTTTTATTCGATCTTCCATGTCTTCAACTGCTCCAGATATTCTTTCCGCTCTACCAACGCACTCACTTCGCCGTTATAGTGTTCCCATTATAGCGCACGTTATGTCGTGCGTCAAATTATATTCCGATTTCGGAATATAATTTTATTTATCTCGTATGTAATCCGATTCTGGAGTGTTTTCGCAGAAGACGGCGTCCTGTAACCGAAAGATTTCAATCATCATTTTCCTGTTGCGCCTTCCGCATCATTTGCTGCTTCCCGGCTCGGCTGGCCACCCTTCTTTCAGTGCAAGTGCCGTCAATTGTTCTTTCAGGTTATATTGAATATCGGATTCCATTACTTGGGTAAAAGGACGAATATTTACTGTTGGACGCGCACTTATTGCGGCAAAAATATCAGGATATTTGACGTTATTCTGTATAATCTGCCTTTGTGCAGAGGCACGGTCAAATGGTTTTTTCTGAATTTCATTCCACGTATCCAAAATATCCTTCTCCAGATCCGTAAGGCATTGCTTTACCTTCAAAGCAGCGATCAATATACCATAATCCACCTGTCATCCTCCTCGTTCTCAAGACATTTTTCGTACTCCACGATACAAATAGTTTTGCTTATGGGATTTAGCTCAGAGTATTGGTATTCTTTTCATTATTCAGATAGTAGGGGCTATCTGATTTTATGTTGCCATGGTGTTGCCAAGAGTCCCAGCCTCAGTATAGCGGATTGTGTAGTGAGGCTCAATACACCGAAACCACAAATTATGTTTTGAACACAAAACGATAGAGATTTTTTAGAGGAAGGGCAGCTTTTCTGCGAACTACCTAAGCTTTTTTAGTGGTATACATAGAACCTCGTATGCATATTTGTAGACATTATTGGATGCTTCATCCGGCGAAAAATCTCCGTGTGCAAGACAGCACCTAAGCATATACAACACGACCACTATTGCTCGACTTATTTTCACATCGTCTTTAATAAACGAATATGCGCCAATCTTTTTGCTCCTGTCTGGACTTCCTACATCCTCGGGCTTGGAAAGAACGGATTCAATCACATATGGAGTCATTTTGCCATAGCAGCGTAAACAAGATTCCCGTTGCGTAGGTGTCAAACTAACATATACTGATTGCTGTTGTAAGGCCTCTTCATCATACTCGTCTTGCTCAAAATGAAAAATCTCAACACCTGTACTTTTTTCTTTGACCGATGTAATAATTTTGCCGCGAATTCGAGTGCATTCGTAATGGTTTTTATAGTAATCAAAGCGTTCAGCAGCATTTAAGTTCTTAGAGGCAACGCTAGAGAAAGAAATAGCTTGTCTCGTACCTATGTATTCCTGCGTCATAAGAGCCGCATTTTGGAGTGCTTCATGCAAGTTTGCCACATTATCCCTGTAGGAAGCCCCCTCGGAGTCCTCTGCTCTCAAAAGATTTACGATATATTCTCTGAATCTATTAGATGTTTGAGCAATAGAATCAATATGCTCTTTATCGTTTTTTCCTGCAATTTCACCGCTATAGTTATACCACGCATTAAAGGCGATCCAGGCCTTCATAAAAGCAGAGTAATAATCAATTCTAATATCTATGGTATCTATCCAGTCTTTATAGCCAGGCATTCTTAATCACCTCACTTTGCAAAAAGCACTTTCTGATCCATCGTTCTCAAAGCCTTTTGCTCAAGCAGGTAAGCTTCATAACGTTTTTGATTTGCCTGGAGCGCAAGCTTATTTATTCTATCCTGAATTTCGGCATTTTTCAGAATAGGGATTGGTATTTGACTCACATGCGTTGCATCAATCTCATCAATTACAGACCCATACGTATAGCGTGTAATCAACCGATAGCCATATTACGAAGACAAAAATACACTCAGATATCCAGCTATTTCATTATTTGCAGGCACTACACGAATAATGTGTTGATTAGCTGTCCAATTCTCCCAGTGTTTTCCGACCAGCGCAACTTTTCCTATGGTTCCACTACAAGTTATAAGCGTCATGTTTTCATGCAGTTCTAGTTGTTCCTCTATACGCTCACCGTGCTGTGTTACCGAAAGATATTTCTTATTTGTAGGGTCTAATTCTCCTAATTGTTTGCCACCGATAAAAATTCGCCCATGTCCTTCATCTACATAGACACGCTTGAATCGGCCCGGTAGAATAACATTACGGCTTATCCTGCAATCACCAATCGTCGTCACCTCTGCTGCGTTTTTATTGAGATAATTAACGATAGCTTTTACAATAGGCACATGATAAGACGCATCCACACGGTTGTTAAGTTGACTTAATTTTACCAGAAAAGTTTCAACTGGAGCATCCTGAACGAAATCATCCACTCCAATCTCTTCAATGGGAGGTAATTTCAATTCCTGCACCAACAAATCCATAGCTTCATCCAGCAATTTATTGGATTCATCTCTGAGAGCATAGGAATCAATGACCATCTTATGAATTTCCTGTTTGATTTCTACCGGTGCATTTGGGATAGGAACGTCAGCTAAATGTTCAGGTTCAATATGCGTAATAACCGCTCCATAGCTATTGGTCAACAATATTTGCTGTCCAATTTTACTCTTAAGATATGCATAAATGTATCCTGCGTTATCATCGTTACTATCAATCCGCAATAGATCATGGCTGAAAATCAATCCGTCGAGGGTATCCGACACATAAGCCACTTTTCCAATTGTGCCAGAACACGTCATAAGAATTTGGCCTTTTTTGACTCGCAGAGCATCGATATCGGTATCCGTACGCTTAGAGATATAGCCGTCTGGAGTAGGCTTTATATCCACAATAGAAGATGGCTGATAAATTGGATACTCAGAGTGGTCTACCCAAATTCTCTTAAACCGCGCTCCAGTGTAAGAACTCGTTAGTCCATCATCCCCACCCAAAGCTATTGCTGGGAATTTACCGTGGATTACGATTTCTCTAGCCTGTTTTGCCTCCACATCATATACGCTGGCTTCCAAACGCTTCCCACGTGCGATAATATCTGAAAGTGTAACAGAACACCATTTTACAGGAGATTCATCAATTTCAGCTTCTTCGAAATTCTGAAGCTGATAAGCAACATTCTCGCTTACCATGATAACCCCTCTCTCTTTTTCCATTCAGCAAAAATAGGCGGTACATCCGATGTTTGGTCATCTTCAACCTTTCTCTTTTGCTCATGTGCTACAGTTCGAGATCCGTCTCCCGTTTTTCCTAATACCAAAACGCTGCTTGTATCCGGGACTAAAATTTCATTTCCTTCTTTATCTCGCTTAAAGATCGGATTTCCACGCTTATCATGACCAACCTTATCCACCATTGCCATGAAAATGTTATAATCAGCCATCGTACCGCTTTTTTCCTCAGCGTCCTTTTGCTCCTTGGTTTTCTTCTGCAAGAATAAGACCGATGTCTGTGTACCGTTTCTCGGCTGGAATGTATCGACATGGAGATCAACACTAGCAATTATGCGGTGGTTTTTAATTAACCACTCACGGATATACCCCAGTCCTGGTGCACCTAAAATATTGTCAGGTAATACTATGCCCATTCTACCGCCAGGAACAAGAAGCTGCGTGCAGCGTTCAACAAACAAAATTTCAGGAGGAACGGACGACTGCAAACGATCAGTCATCTTCCAAGTATTGGAGTCTTTATCGTTTTCCCAAACATGTGCGAGATCAAATTGTTCCAAAATATCTTTATCAAAAAAAAGAAAAATACTACCAAAAAGAAAAATAAATACAAAAGAAAATAAAAATAACATCAA
>ENA-UOJH01002561-UOJH01002561.1-human-gut-metagenome-genome-assembly--contig:-C148-NODE-2561-length-11243-cov-6.027708_pt1 | contig 11243 bp, 7 predicted proteins | sample MGYA00242345_ERZ723892 | MGnify/ENA metagenome assembly ERZ723892 | reverse complement strand
CTTGCAGGCTTTGACCAGATAAATAAGCTGACAGAGCAAACAGATGATAGTTCTGATTCAAGCGGTAGTACAGGTGGAATATCTTCAGGAATCGGAAGCGTTGACCTTGTACCAGATGTGAGTAAAAGTACATCTAATGTTTCAAGTACAATATCTGATATGGCAGATAAAGTCAAGAAAGCATTAGAGCCACTTAAAGCAATATCTTTTGATAATCTGATATCATCACTAGATAATCTTAAGAGAGCCGCACAACCATTAACAGAGAAGTTATTCGCAGGATTGGAATGGGCTTATTACAATATATTTGTTCCTTTGGCTAAGTGGACCATAGAAGATTTGCTTCCGGCATTTCTTGATGTATTAGCAGGTTGTTTAGATGTACTGAATAGTGCATTAGATGCATTAAAGCCTTTGTGGATGTGGGCTTGGGATAATTTCCTTGAGCCTGTGGCAAAGTGGACTGGTGGAGTGATTGTTGATGTTCTGAAAGGATTAGCCTCTGCTTTAGAGGGTATATCTGATTGGATAAAGGATAATCAAGGTCCATTTGATGCAATAGTGATAACAATAGGAGCATTTGCAGCAGTTTGGAAAGCTGTAGATTTAGCAGAATTTCTTATGAATGCTGGCGGTGTTGTTGGAATTATAAATAAAATGAAAGCGGCAATACATGCTTGTACATTAGCAAAAATAGCTGATAAGTTTGAAACAGTTCAGCTTTGTGCTATGTATGCAAAAGATTTTGTTAAAAGCATTATAAAATCCATATCCGAGCTTGAAATATATTATACTACTTGGTTTAAGGTAAATATCCTGCAATCGGATACAGTAAAAGGTATTAAGGACTTAGTAACTAATATTAAAGCATCAACTATAGCATTGAAAGATGATATTGTTGAATGGGTAAGGAATACTGCTGAGAAGACTAAGAATAAAGCTGTTGATATAGGCGGAAATATTAAGAACCTGGCTATTGATATGGCAAAGGCAACTAAGGAGTTGGCACTTCAATCAATAGAGTGGGTAAAGAATACTGCAGAGAAAGCAAAAAATAAAGCTGTAGATGTTACCACAGGAATAAAAGATTTTATTGTAAATATGGCATTGGCGACAAAGGAATTAGTTTCTCAGGCCATACAATGGGGAATATCAACGGCATCTAAAGTAGCAGATACAGCAGCCACAGCAGCACATACAGCGGCTACTTGGTTAGCCACAGCAGCTACAACAGCATTTGGTGTTTCTATGTCAGTATTAACAAGTCCTATAACATTAGTTATAGTGGCTTTAGCAGCATTAGGTGTGGCTATATACGAGTTAGTAAAACATTGGGATGTAGTTAAGGATGCAGCAGGAAAATGCTGGGACTGGATTACTGATAAATGGTGTAAAGCAGGTGATTGGTTTAAAGGCATATGGCAGAATATTAAGTCAGCATTTTCTTCATTTGATAACTGGTTACAGAATATTTTTAACATAGATTTTTCAGATAGCTTCGGCTTTATAGGCGATATAATGAATGCTTATTTGCAAAATGTTTCTAATATATTTGGTGACGTAAAGCAGATATTTGGTGGATTGATTGACTTTATTACTGGGGTATTTTCAGGCGATTGGTCTGAAGCTTGGAATGGTATTGTGGATGCCTTTGGTGGAATATTCTCTTTAATTGCAGACATAGCCAAAGGACCTATTAATATGGTAATCGGACTTATAAATGGTATGCTTGACGGATTAGAAAGTGGTATTAATTGGATAGTCCGTAAGGTAAATGGCTTAAGCTTTGATGTGCCTGACTGGGTACCGGTTATAGGTGGTGACCATTTCGGGTTTGATTTACCGGAAGTTGGTTTTGGCAGCATTCCATACCTTGCACAAGGTGGATATGTAAAGCCAAACACACCACAGCTTGCAATGATTGGTGATAATAAACACCAGGGAGAAGTTGTAGCACCAGAGGATAAGCTTATCGATATGGCACAGAAGGCAGCAGCTATGGCATCCAGTGCTGAACTGTTAGCCGAAGCTATAAGTATTCTTAAGCAGATACTTAAAGTGTTGGAAACATTAGATCTTGATATACAGCTAGATGGAAAGAGTCTTAAGAAGTATGTAGTTGATAAGATAAACGAACATACAAAGCAGACAGGAAAATGTGAGATTATACATTAAGGATGTGATGAATTGATACTAAGATGTGACAATCAGGAGCTTCCGGCTCCTGTGTCCATCAAAGTGGATGATGAGATTATATGGTCTTCTTCAACAGGACGAGCACTTGACGGAACAATGTTAGGTGATGTAGTTGCTGAAAAGAAGACTTTATCTATATCCTGGGGGGTTCTTCAGGAAGATGAGCTGGTTCTTATTAAGAGTAAGCTTGTTGCCGGATTCTTCCCAATAACATTTCATGATGATGGACAGGATATAACAATAACAAGTTACAGAGGTACACTAAGCAAGGAAGTAATTGGGGAGCTTGATGATGGTATTTTCTATTACAGAAGTGCAAGTGTGTCAATTATTCAACAATAAGGAGAGCTAGAAGATGAAAAAGACATTTACAATTAAACAGATTGACAGAATTTCAGCAGAATTACAGAAGTTACAGAATTCAAAGAAACATTGGCCGGTTAAGGTTAATTATGCAGTTGCTAAAAACCTTAAGGCATTATTGGCAGAATTAGAGGTATATAATGCTGAAAGAACAAGAATATTAAAGGAAAATGCCTTAAAAGATGAAAGTGGAAACGAAGTTATAAAAGATGGTTCATATCAATTTGCAGAAGATAAGGAACAGGAGGTAATTAAAGAAATTAATGATATGTATAACATTGAAACAGAACTTGATGTGCATATGATTAAGCTGGAAGATGTTAATGAGTGCGATTCAGAAGGATATGACGGAACTACATTAGAAGATATTACTGCAATAGAGTTTATGATACAGGAGTAAGTGTATGTATAACAATGTAACGGAAGCTTTTAAAGAAACAATAAGAAGTCCATCGAGGACTTTTGAAGCCAGATTAAGAATTAATGGAAAATGGTATAATTCCCGATTTAAAAAATTGGGCTATGAGACGTCCAGCACAGCAGATGAAGCATTACAGCTAGGGTCGGCGGTATCTGCTAAGATAGAGATTACTCTTAAGAAGATAGATGAATTATTTGAAAACACAGAGATACCAGTAGAGATAGGTTTAAAGCTGCCAAGTGGAAAGTATGAATATATTCCACTTGGCTTTTTTACAGCAGAGCACCCACAAAGTGATCAAGTAACAACGACATTTACAGCATATGACAGAATGATGAAGACTACAGGACTATATATATCCAATCTGATATATCCAGCAAGTGCTGCTTCGGTTTTAAGTGAGATAAGTACAAGCTGTGGTGTTCCAGCAGACGTAAGTAGTCTGGATGACATAATGATACAGACTAAGCCCGTAGGATATACATACAGGGAAATGATAGGCTATATAGCTTCGTTAAAGGGGGGATTTGCCTGTGTAGACAGAACTGGAACAATTGTTATTAAGTGGTATGAAGAATGTGAATATTCAGTAGGTAAAGCAAGAATTATATCACTTGAACACAATGAAAGTGATTTTCATTTGGATTATTTAAACTGTAATGTCGATAGTCAGACTGAATTAACGCAGGGTGGCGGAGAGCTTGGGATAACATTTTCAAATCCGTTTATGACAGCAGACAGATTAAGCCAGATATATCAGGGTATTAAAGGGTTTGCTTATAGAGGAGCTTCATTAAAGACACTTGGAGACATACGTCTGGATCCGTGGGATGTTATAACTGCCAATGACGGCACTGGTGAATATAAAATACCGGTTATGAATTTGGTACAGGAATATGATGGCGGTATGGCTATGACTGTTACATCTTATGGAAAGACAGAAGTAGAGACCGAAATGGACTTCAAGGGACCGACAACACAACAGAATGAGAGAATATATTCTGATTTGATATTGGCAAAGGAATTAATAGCAAAGAAAGTTGATGCTGACTGGGTTAAGGCTAATACTGTTACAGCAGAGAAAATTGATGCCGTAAATGCAGAGATAATTGATATAAAGACCAATTATCTTAAAGCAGATGTTGCAGATTTAAGGTACGCTAACATAAAGCTTAGTAACATCGAAGCTGGCTCTATAAAGACAGCAATGATAGACACAGGTGCAGTTGGTACAGCTCAGATTGCAGACGGAAGCATAACAGATGCAAAGATAGTAGATTTGACTGCTAATAAAATAACAAGTGGAACTATAGATGCCGCTAACATCGAGGTAATAAACCTTAAGGCTGCCAATATCACGGTAGGAACAATTAATGGTAAGCAGATAGCTGAAGGAGCAATAGATACATCCAAATTTGGAACAGATGTAACAGACTGGATGAATACAACAGATAAAGATATAGAAAATGCAGCACAAAAGGCAGATTCAGCTAATACAAATGCGGCTGGTGCATTAAGCACGGCGGAAGCGGCTAAACTTTTATCAGCGGCGGCTTCTAAGACTGCGGAAGGAGCACAGCTTACAGCAGATGGCAAGAATACAGTATTTTATCAGACAACGGCACCTTCTGTTGAAGATAGAAAAACTAATGATATATGGTTTAATACAGCAGATTCTAATAAGATGTATTACTTCGATGGCAAAAGCTGGGTATTGCGGCAGTTTGGAACCAATGCCATAGCGAATGCTTCTATAACCAACGCCTTAATAGCAGATGCAACAATACAGAATGCCAAGATTGCCAATATGGATGCAGGAAAGATTACAAGCGGCTATATATCCGCAGACAGAATAGCTTCTGGTTCGATTGTAATCGGAAAACTGGATGTTGGTACGCAGAATGATATAGCCGCCGCCAAGAAAAGATATCAGATAACTGTAGATTTAAGAGACGCAAAATATAATACGGATACATATTATCCAGTATTAATAAGCCCCTCTATACCATATAACGGTTTATATAACTATGAATGTAATGTTCAGCTTAATAGCGGTTCTAAACCTGTATGGTCTACGCATAATCAAGGTTTTACTTGCAATCTTATTTTAAGAGTATTAGCAGGTGGCTGGGGAACAACAGATGCCGCTGGTTATTTGGAGGAGAATAATTATCGTTTTTGTAATAAAATGCCTGCGTTTGTAGGGCAGGTACAACAACATAGCCAGATATACTTTATGTTGCGTGGTGGGGCACGATATTACCTTTATACGCCTAATAAAAGTTACGTAACAATATATACTGTTAAAACTAATATAGCAAGAAACACGTCATATACAGTGTATCTTGAACCTACCCAATCGCCAAAGAATGATTATGCGGAGGCTAAAGGTTCTACAATTGCAAGCTGGTGTGCCGCAAATAATAAAACCCTGATTAACGGCGGAAAGATATATACAGGCAGTGTTACGGCAACACAGATATCGGTCAATGCAATAACAACAGAAAAGATAGCGGCAAGTGCAGTTAGTGCAGATAAAATAGCAGCTAGTGCTATAACTTCGGCAAAAATAGCAGCAAATGCAATAACATCAGATAAGATTGTTGCCAATGCAGTTACAGCCGCGAAGATAGCTTCTAAGACAATAACAGCCAATCAGATAGCTTCTAAGACAATAACAGCGGCTGAGTTAAGTGTATCTACATTATCTGCAATATCAGCAAACTTAGGAACGGTTACAGCTGGAGTGCTTAAAAGTACCAATTATGTTGCTAATAGTACAGGAAGTACATTTAATCTGAATAATGGTTATTTGGAAATAAATAATGGAAGTGTAAATTTAAAAAATTCGGTTGCATCAACAAAAATAAATGCATCTGGTTTTATAACTTCTCAATTTTTAGGGCATACGTTAGACTGCACAGGAACCATTTTTAATGGAGTTACAATATATAAAACAAATAATAAAAGTGACTATAAAATAATGCTTGGTAATGAGGCAGTTTCGATATTTAAAGAAGAATCTGAAATTATTTCAGGAAAAAATGGTGCCAAATATTATAAAGATGGATTTGATTATTATAGAAATAGTAAATTAGTTACAAGAGCAGGATTTGAGGACAATGGCGGCGCTTTCTGGTTAGCTAATAGCCAAGGTGCTAATACAATTGGTTTGATAGGAAGTCAAGGTTTAATCTATGGTAGAAAAATAAGTGCTGATTATGGGATTCCGTTTGTTCAATGGGGAACTAACTGGAATTTTGGTAGTGGATCCTGGAAAGAATATATTATTACATTTCAAAAATCATATGCTGCACCACCATTAATTTCAGTTATGCCTACGACATTATTCTCTAATGAAAATATTTGTTTGACTGAAGTTACAGAAACTTATTTTAAGTATTCGGTGTATGAACCAACAACATCATTTGCATATGGAACCAGATGGATGGCAATAGGTGTTAATAATGGATAAAATCCACAGAAGTGGTAGAAAGAGGTAAAAATGTTAAATGTAAACAAATCTATAACATTAAATGGAACAAGCAGTGTAGAGGAGAATGGTGCAGTTACAGATATTATGTATATGAATGCTACAATCTCCGCCAATGGAGGGTTGTCTATAAATCGCAACATAGCTAATGCACAGGCATATATAGCAAATAAGGCAACATATACGAAAGATATAACAGAATTTGAAAATAAATTAAATGAGTTGGTAACAGAATTTAGTAAATAAAGGAGGAAAATGGAGATGATTAGAGCACCAAATATTAAAGTGAATATTAATTAAAGAGTATATAAGATTTTAGGAGGAAAGAAAAAATGATAACTTTAAGATATATGTATGCGGAAGCTGCACACGACAAATTGCTACAGCTTGTTATAATAGCAATAATAACAGATACAATCTTTGGCATATTAAGGGCAATTAAGGACCGTAATTTTAATAGCTGTTTTGGAATTAACGGAGCAATCCGAAAATGCGCAATGATTTTATCTATAATATTGCTTGTTATTGTCGATTATATAACGCAATTCAATTTAATAGGCTTCTTACCTGAAGAAGTAAGACAATTTTTTGGAGAAAGTATCGGCATCGCAGGATTTTTCGAAATCCTATTCTTGACCTATGAAGTTGTTAGTATATTAAAAAATATGGTTCTATGCGGACTGCCAGTCAAAAAGATATGGTCATATGTAAGAACATTTCTTAGTAAATATACGGATGAGTTACCAGACGATGATGAGCTTGCAGATACGGCCAGTAAAGCAGAAGTAAGCAACGAAAAATATATTAGTTAGTAAGCACACGTAGTTGATTATGTGTGCTATTTTTATGCACACATAGCGGAAATATATAAAAGAAAGTGAGAAATAAGACTATGAAAAGAGGAATAGACATAAGCAGACATCAGGGAAATCTTGATTTTGATTACATTAAGGAGAACTTTGATTTTGTTATAATCCGCTGTGCCTATGGCAGCGACTTAAGCAAGGATGACAGCGAGTGCGGACAGTGTGATTCTATGGCACAGACATATATAGATGAATGTGAGAAGAGAGGTATTCCGTATGGACTTTATCTATATCAGTATGCTGGCAACAATGATGAATCATTAAGTGAAGCTGCACACATACGAGAATGGTATAACAAGTGTAATCCAGTTATGGGATTGTATCTTGATATTGAGGATGCAGACGGATACAAGGCTGAAAATGGCATTGATTACCATTATACACAGGAGCTTGCACTTATATGGCTTGATGCATTATCCGATATTACTGCAAAGGGTATCTATGCAAGCCATAGCTGGTTAAATGAATATATGAATGTAGATGAACTTATAGAGCACGGTGCTCTTATCTGGGAAGCTCATTGGAATGATGATGGTGAGATCTGTGAAGATAAATTTGCTATGTCGCAGGAGTCTAGTGACTATTATTTAAACGATGGGACAAGAGTAGATTATGACATAATGTATGATGAAGTCTATGACAGACTTACAAAAGCGAATGAGTATGATCACAGGAATGATGATGTTGAAGATAATGATAATGCGGATGAAGATAATAATGCCGGTGCTGATGAGACTACAGAGCAGCTGCAGCATGAGATAGGAGATTATGTTGAATATAATGCAATATATGCCTCATCTACATCAGAAGCTGCACTCACACCATCAGCCGGATTTAATAGCGGAAGAATAACAAGGGTTATTCCCTGGGCTTCCAACCCATATCTTATTGACGATGGAATAGGCTGGGTCAATGATGGATGTATTGTATCAGCAGGCGACAGTTCGGATGGTGAAAGGAATGAAGAATCTGAAACTGACATATCTGATATAAAAGCCGGTGATAAGGTAAGAGTGCTTCTTAATGTTGATTATGATACAGATAGAGCATTTAATCTTTATTATGATGAATATGATGTTATCCAGGTTAATGGAGACAGAGCAGTTATCGGTATTGGCAATACTGTAACAAGTGCAATAGATGTACATAACATTGAAAAAGTCTGACATATATAATTAAGGAAGAAACTCTTTTCATATCATAATAAAAATACACACTATACACATAAAAATGATTTATAATATTTATATTGTTGGAACACTATTAGGTAGTAGAAAAACAGATATGTAATTAGCACGTAACTAACAATATTATGCTAAATACCAGTAAATAAGCAACTTGCTGTTTCTGTACAGCAGGCTGCTGATGAAGGTAAGTTCTAATAGAAAGCTAGCATTTATGCTGTTTAGAGAGCTTTTAGAGAAATCTAAAGGCTCTCTTTTTGATATTCATTGTGGGATGTGGACATCGATAAATGATTAAATGTCCACATCTTTTTTATTAAATAAATGTCTTGTCTTGCTAATGAAAATGTAGTATATTAACAATAGTTTCTTGAACGACAACTAAATATTTTAGCGTGATAAGCAGCTTATAATGGAATGTGTGCTGCTTTTATCAGATGAATGGAGGAATTGTTATGAAGAGTATATATTTGCTCAAAGAAGATTTTAAGAATTTTCCAATAGGAGAGTTCCCATATGATAAGAATCATTCTGCAATGGGAGAGTATCATTTTGTGCAATATCCAGGGTATTATGGAAAATGGTATGACCCAGTGTGTAATTACAGATATAACGGACAGGGTGCTTCATGGGTTATTACGGAGTATTGTGGGAAGCATTATATGGAGCAGATGAGACTTCATAATACAGAGCCACATAGAACTTTTCCGACACTTGAAACAGGGGACAGATTTTGGAAAGATTATGATATAGAGGCAAGTGTCAGAATGTTTAACACTAAATGGGGAAATGCCGGTATTGGTTTTTGTGCACAGAATTCTCTTAATATGCTTGTATTTATGTTTGAAGATAAGCAGGTAAAGCTTGTTTACCGCCATAAAGAAAATGTTGAAGAGCTTGAAAGTAAAGCATTTGATTATAATAGTGACGATACATATATATTAAATGTAAGTGTTAACGGCAGTCATGTTGAGTGCTATGTTAATGGCACTAAATATATAGATATTGATACAGTTTATGCTGTACAGGGAGGAAAGGCAGCAATTACGGCTACTATACCAGCGGCATTTGGCTACATTAATGTCAATGTAGATGAAAAGACAGATGAAAGAATTAAAGCTAAGAGGGAAGAATACAGTAATAAATGCACAGAAGCACAGAGCAGATATCCAAAGATGAAGCTTGTTAAGAAGATAGACCTTAAAGGCTGTGGAACAGGAAGACAGGTACGTTTCGGACACCTGCTTGGTAATGGAGAGTATCAGATGGTGCTTGCCCAGTGTCAGAAAAGAGTCAACAGAGATGCATATGGAACTATAAGCTGTCTTACAGCTATGGATTTGGATGGTAATATATTATGGCAGTATGGTGAACCTACAGATAATATGGAGATAGGAAATATATCTGCTGATATGCCAATGCAGATATATGATATTGATGGTGATGGATACGATGAGGTTATAACTGCCAAGAATTTCGAGGTGCTTATACTTGACGGAAAGACAGGAAATGTTAAGAAAAGAGCAAAGACACCATTATCGACAATGGAAGAAGATGGCACAATTATAGGTGTTCCTGATGGAGAATATGCATTTGACAGAATTAACCCTGATGGAATGAGGATATGCAATTTCAGAGGACTTGACAAGCCAAGGGATATTCTTATTAAGGACAGATATTGCAGGGTATATGCGTTAAATGATGACCTTGAAGTTATGTGGCATTTTCAGAGTGATAAGAATACAGGACATTTTCCATTTGCAATTGACATTAATGGTGATGGCTATGATGAACTGCTGGTTGGATATAATATGCTTGATTGTAATGGAAAGAAAATGTGGACTATGCCGTTTAAGGTAGACCACATCGATGAAATTGTACCAGGAAGATTTGAAACAGGTCCTAATAAAGGGAAAAAATTCTTTGCGTGTGTTGCAGGTACACAAGGTTTTATTCTTTGTGACTTTGAAGGTAATATTTTAAAACAGGACGGAATTGGACACGCACAGAGAGTGAGTCTTGCTAATTACTGTCCGGATAAAGAAGGATATGAGATGGCTGTAGTTAATTTCTGGGGACATCAGGGCATTATATATTTCTACGACAGTGAAGGCAATGATATGTGGGAAATGGAGAATGAGCTTAATGGTAATCTTCTTACACCGGTTAACTGGACAGGTGATGGACAGGATTTCATACTTCTTAATGCAGATGTTAAGAGAGGTGGAATGATAGATGGTAATGGAATACAGGTTGTAAAGTTCCCTGATGACGGACACCCAACTCTTTGCACGGAGGCGGTTAATCTTTTAGGTGATGCAAGAGATGAAATTGTAACGTGGGATTATAATTATATGTATATATACACGCAGGATGATGAGCCGATGGAAAATGCTTACAAGCCATATAAGTATCCGGACTACAATGCTTCCAATTACAGAGGTGAGTATTCATATAGGGAATTATTCTGGTAGAAAGATGATAAATAAACAAGACATCATATATTGATTATAATAGTTGATAGAATATTAACGATGTAAGGGTTAAAAGGAATTTTAACACTTATTGTGGTGTTTGGATTGCTACATTGCTATGCAATCCGAACAATCCGCTAACACCCCAGACTTCAATAAAAACATATTCTACGACTTTTTATTCCGGAATATTGCATATATTTAATAATATGTTATAATACTAAAAGAATATATAATTATTTAATA
>ENA-UOJH01002553-UOJH01002553.1-human-gut-metagenome-genome-assembly--contig:-C148-NODE-2553-length-11273-cov-6.284454_pt1 | contig 11273 bp, 9 predicted proteins | sample MGYA00242345_ERZ723892 | MGnify/ENA metagenome assembly ERZ723892 | reverse complement strand
TTAGTTAGTTTTTCTATGTGTCGCATTTCTGCGAATGGGAGTTGCATCATGACTTGTGAAAAACAGGTTCAGATAAAAGATAAGTTTTGCCTTACGATTGACGAGGCAGCAGAATATTTCAATATTGGCGAGAAAAAGCTGAGAAAAATTGTTGCTGATTATATAGACTCCGGATTTGTGATCCAGAACGGAGTGAAGGTGCTGATTAAGCGGAAACGCTTTGAGGATTTCTTGGAAGATATAACGGCATTATAACTTCAACCTGTGACTGGCGCACAAAAAGGAAAAATCAAGCATATTTGAACATCGTGCAAAGCGGAGATTGTGTGTACCTCTTTAACTAAATATAGAAAATGAGCCTTGAGCATGATATAATGTTTGTATATCGTGTGCGAGGCTCTTTTTTATGGAAAGGAGCACGGTCATGAGCGGTAAAAGACGAGATAACAAGAACCGCATTCTTCGTAATGGAGAGAGCCAACGGAAAGATGGACGATATGCTTTCAAATATGTCGATGCCAATGGGCAGGTGCAATTTGTTTATAGCTGGAAACTTGAAAAGACTGATAAAACGCCAACGGGAAAACGTGATGATATTTCTCTGCGTGAAAAGGAGAAGATGATCCAGAGAGATTTGTATGACGGGATTGTTCCAAACGGCGGTGAAATGACGGTCCTCCAGCTCGTAGAGAAATATGTGCTGCAAAAGACAGGGGTTCGCCATAATACCGAAGCAGGATATAAAACGGTAATCAACATTATCAAGAAGGATAGCTTTGGTAAGCAGCGGATTGACAGAGTAAAGATATCCGATGCGAGAGCTTGGCTTATCAAGCTGCAGAAGGATGGCAGGAGTTATAGTTCCATTCATTCCATCCGTGGTGTTGTGAGGCCTGCATTTCAGATGGCGGTCGATGATGATTTGTTACGCAAAAATCCATTTGAGTTTCAGCTTGCTACGGTTATTGTCAATGACAGCGTAACAAGAGAAGCAATTACACGAAAACAAGAACGAGTATTTTTAGAGTTTGTAAAGAACGATAAGCATTTTTCAAAATACTATGAGGGTATCTATATCCTGTTCAAAACTGGACTTCGTATTTCTGAGTTCGTTGGGCTGACGACCCAGGACATTGATCTGAAAAAGCGAACGATTGATGTGAACCATCAGTTGCAGCGGACCCGGACGATGGAGTATGTGATTGAGGATACAAAGACCAATGCCGGTACGTGGGTGCTTCCTATGACGGATGATGTTTACGAGTGCTTCAAGAGCATTTTGGAAAACAGACCGAAGCCAAAGGTGGAGCCGATGATTGGTGGAAGAATGGGTTTTCTGTATCTGGATAAGAACGACCGTCCAATGGTAGCCATGCACTGGGAAAAATACTTCCAGCATATTTGCCAGAAGTACAATAACCTTTACAGAGTGCAAATGCCAAAGGTCACGCCTCATGTGTGCAGGCACACTTATTGTTCTAACATGGCTAAGAGTGGCATGAACCCTAAAACCCTACAATACCTCATGGGACATTCGGATATCGGAGTTACCTTGAACACCTACACCCATCTGGCCTTTGAGGACGCTGAAAACGAGCTGAAACGGGTCGTAAATGGCGAGTAGTAAAACCGTGAAATCGAGATCAAATTACTACTTTTTGTACTACTTTTGGGGTCAAAGATATACCAACTTATGCTACGATATGCCACGGCAACAAAGAAATGCCAATCACCTAAAAACCTTGATATATCAAGGAAATCAAGCAAAATCAAGGAGTTTAAGATAGATGATTAAAATACTTTTCATTTGCCACGGCAATATATGCCGCAGCCCGATGGCGGAATTTGTGATGAAGTCGCTCGCCGCCTCGGCGGGGCTGGAGCGGGAATTCGACATTGCCTCGGCCGCGACCAGCAGCGAAGAACTGGGCAACCCCGTGTACCCGCAGGCGCGGCGCAAGCTCGCCGAGCACGGTATCGGCTGCGCGGGCAAAACCGCCCGCCGCATGACTGCGGCGGATTACGGCGCGTACGACCTGCTCATCGGCATGGACGCGGCGAACCTGCGCAATATGCTGCGCATCTGCGGAGGCGACCCGGACGGCAAGCTCCATAAGCTGACCGAATACTGCGGCCGCCCGGACGACGACGTCGCCGACCCGTGGTATACCGACGATTTCGACGCCGCATGGAACGACATATACTCCGGCTGCAAGAGGCTGCTGGACGCACTCGCCCCTGAAGTGGAGCTTGACCTGTCCCACTGCGCGACGCGGCACGATATCTACTCCGTGCTCCGCGAGAAGATGCACTGGCAGGACTGGTACGGCGAGAATCTGGATTCTCTGTGGGACATCCTCACGGGGCTGCCCTTCTATGGCCGCCGCTTCACGTTCAGGCTGCCGGACGGGGAGATACGGATGTACGCCGAAAAGGTATACGCGACCTTCGAGGACGCGGGGCTGCCGGTGTCAACCAATAGTGGAAGAAAATAAGTATAAAATGTTTGACAATATATACCCCGTGTGTTAATCTAATAAAGCGATAAAGCAATTTATATATTATTATAGAAAGGAGTCGCCAAGATGAGCATCAAGTCTGCAGGAAAGCTGAACAAGAATACCGAATCCGGGCGGCTCTGTGCGTAATTTGCCCTGCACATTTTTGCGGACATTGCCCGGGAGCATCGTCTTTCGGGCATTTTTGCGCACTGAGCCTGAAGCTAATGGGACATAAAAGAATTTATGAAGAAAATCATTCCGTTTTTGAAGCCGTACAGGGCGCAGCTCCTGCTGGCGGTGCTGCTGAGCGCGGCGTCCACGCTGTGCGAACTGCTCCTGCCCACCATCATGAGCGACATACTCGACAAGGGCGTCTATCTTGCCGACCTCTCGTACATACTCCGCTGCTGCGGGCGTATGCTGATCGTCGCGCTCATAAGCCTCGGTACGGTGCTGGGCGGCGCGTACCTCAGCGCACAGGTCGTCGCGGGCTTCTGTACCGATCTGCGCGAGACGGTGTTCAACCGCGTCAACAATATGAGCTTCGAGGAGTTCAGTTCCATTGGCACCTCCGCGCTCCTCAGCCGTGCGACGCACGATATCGGCAACCTTTCATGGGTCGCGTCGATGCTCTCCGGCAGCGTCGTGACGATACCGGTGCTGTTTCTCGGCGGCGTGCTGCTGGCCATGCGCAAGGACACGGTGCTCGCGCTGATCATGCTGGTGTTCGTGCCGGTCGTGTTCGTCATCGTCACCGTGATCGGCAGAAAGATCGAGCCGCTGTGGGTCATCTCCGACAGCTACGTCGACAAGCAGAACGACATTGTCCGCGAACGCCTGCACGGCATCCGCGTTATCCGCGCCTTCAACAGCGAGCCGCGCGAGCACAAGCGCATCGACGAGGCCACGCATGTCATGGCCGATAACATCATCCACGCGAACGTCAGCATGGGACTCGTCTCGCCGCTGACCATTGCGCTGATGAATATGGCGGCGGTGCTTATCGTGTGGATAGGCGGCTGGCGCATGGAAAACGGCCTGAGCGGCGTCAGCGGCGGCGATATCTTTGCAATCGTACAGTATGTCGCGCTGACGATGAACGGCGTCGTGATGGCGGCGTTCATGATAGTCATGCTGCCCCACGCAAAGGTCGCCGCCGGCCGCATCGGCGTGGTGCTCGACTCTGAGGACATCGCCGACCCCAACCCCGAAGAGGCGCTGGAGCTGAAGGGCGATATAGAGTTTAAGCATGTCAGCTTCTGCTACGACGGGGCCAGCGTCCCCGCGGTGGAGGATGTCTCGCTACATATCCGTGCCGGCGAAAAGGTCGCCGTCATCGGCGGCACGGGCAGCGGCAAATCCACTCTGGTGCAGCTGCTGATGAGCTTCCGCCTGCCGACGTCGGGCAAGATTTACTTCGATGGGCGCGACGCCGCCACGATAAACCGCAAGACCATCCGCGACAATATGAGCTGCGTGCTCCAGCGCCCCGCGATATATTCCGGCAGCATCCGCCGGAATATCGAGATGGGCCGCCCCGGCGCGAGCGAGGCGGAGATAGAGGAGGCCGTCGGCATCGCGCAGATGGCCGACTATGTGGACAGCCTGCCCGACGGGCTGGAGCATATGCTCGAGCAGTCCGGCAAGAATCTCTCCGGCGGGCAGAAGCAGCGCATATGCATCGCCCGCGCGATACTGAAAAACGCCCCGATCTTTATCTTTGACGACAGCTTTTCCGCTCTCGACTTCATGACCGAGGCGCGTCTGCGCGCACGGCTGGGCGAAAAGATACAGGGGCGGACGCAGATCGTCATCACGCAGCGTATCAGCTCCGCGATGAGCAGCGACTGCATCTTCGTCATGGACGGCGGGCGGTTGGTCGACGCCGGACGGCACGAAGAGCTGCTCGAGCGCTGCCGCATCTATCGGGAGATCTACGTCTCCCAGACCGGAGGTGAGGCGAAATGAAGACCAAAAAGGATAGAGCCGCCTCCCGCGAGCGGCGCCGCAGTGACCGCGCCGTGATGCTGAGACTGGTGCAGGAGGCAAAGCCGATATATAAATGGCTGGCGCTGGCATGCCTGATAAGCCTTGGCATAATCGCCTGCGCCGTCGCCGCGCCGCAGCTGCTGGGCGACTGCGTCCAGCTCCTGTATGATTACTGGGCGGGCAGCTTTACCGGAGCGAGCCTGACCGCGGCGCTCACGGGCGGATGCCTAGCGCTGGCGGGGGTGTACCTGCTGCAAAGCCTGATGAGCTGGCTGAAAATGCTGCTGCTCAATAACGTCGTCAGCCGCTATTTCACCTGCGCCCTGCGCATCAAGCTCTCTGCCAAGATAAGTCGGCTCCCCGTAAGCTTCGTGGACAGAACTCCCGTCGGCCAGATACTCGACCGCATGACCGAGGACGTCTCGACGATGGGCAACTCCATCCACAGTATTATCGACACGCTGATGGTCGGCTTCCTGCAGATAATCGCCATCGCCGTGATGATGCTGCTTGAGGACTGGCGGCTGGCGCTGGTCGTGATACTGTTCATGCCGGTGTCGGTGCTGCTGTCGATAAAGATATCGAACCTGAGCGGTAAGCATTTCGAAAGAATGTTTGCCGTCGGCGGGCAGCGCTTCGCCCATGTCGAGGAGAGCTTCACGAATTACCAGACCACCAAGGCCTATAACTACGAGCAGGCGACCATCGACACGCACCACGACATCTGTGAGGAGCGGAAAAAGTCGGAGGCGAAGGCAAACTTCTTCGGCTCGCTGGTAAGACCCTGCATCGCGTTTTCAAACGCGCTTGCGTACATCATAATCTGCGTCCTCGGCGGTGTGCTCATCGTAGAAAACGGCGTGAGCATCGGCGTTGTTGTGACGGTGGTGCTGTTTGCGCGGCAGTTTTCCTCGCCGCTGGAGCAGATAGCCGACGGCATGAGCAATCTCCAGCGCACCAAGGCCGCGTCGAAGCGTGTGTTCGACATGCTGGACGCCGAGGAGGAGCCGCAGCAGAGCGGCCACATCCCCGCCGACGTCAAGGGCGACGTGAAATTTGAGGACGTCAGCTTCTCGTACAGCAAGGACACGCCTCTCATCCGCGACCTCAATATTGATGTAAAGCGCGGGCAGAAGATCGCCATCGTCGGCCCCACCGGCGCGGGCAAGACCACGATAGTCAACCTGCTCATGCGATTTTACGATATCGACAGCGGCCGCATAAGCATCGACGGCTACGACATTTCCGAGACTTCGCGCGACGATGTCCGCGCACTGTTCGGCATGGTGCTTCAGGACACATGGCTCTTCAGCGGCACCGTAGCCGACAACGTCGCCTACGGCCGTCCGGACGCAACGCGGGAGGAGATAATCGCCGCCTGCGACGAAGCCTACTGCGATCACTTCATCCGCACTCTGCCGCAGGGCTATGACACCGTTGTCAGTGAGGATTCGGCCAGCATCTCCGGTGGACAGAAGCAGCTGCTGACCATCGCCCGCGCGCTGCTGGCGGATCGCCGCCTGCTGATACTCGACGAGGCGACCTCGAACGTCGATACGCGTACCGAGATACTTATCCAGAACGCGATGGATAAGCTCATGCGCGGCCGCACATGCTTTGTCATCGCGCACCGGCTCTCCACCATAGTGGACTCCGACCTCATCCTCGTCCTGCGCGACGGACAGATAGTCGAGACCGGACGGCACGAGGAGCTTCTCGCCCGCCGCGGCTTCTACTACGATCTGTACACGAGCCAATACGCGATATAACAAAACAGGCTTCGCAGCGTTAAACTGCGAAGCCTGTTTTTTAGTTCAGCTCATTATTCCGAAGCGCTTCTCGTACAGCTCTGCGATCTTGCACTTCCAGCAGAGCAGCCAGCCGGCCACCGCGCCGACGACCGCCTGTGCGATCTGGAAGGGCAGCTTCAGCAGCGCATATTCGGGCGTGCTGTAAATGAATGCGCGGCCGAGGGAGTAGCCGACGACCATGATCACTGCGCCGATGGCCACGCCGATGGCGGAGCCGGAGGGGCGATCCTTGCCGAGGCGGCGTGTTGCGAGCGATATCACAACGGCCTGAAGCCCGTGGGTCACGAGAGAGACGAACATCGGCGTCGGGTAAAACAGCAGGTCGCCGATGAACGCGCCGACGCCGCCTACCATGAACGCGCCGAAGGGATTAAGCAGGATGGCGGCGGTGCAGATGATGACGTCGTTGAGGTACATGTGCCCGCCCGGAACCGGAACGCCGAAGGAGCTGAGCACGATGTTGAAGGCCATGAGGATAGCCGTCACGGCCATGACTTTTATTTGCTTGGATTTCATATTTATCACCCTTGACTTTTGATGTGGCCTATTATAATATCAGATTGGTATTATTAATATTGCCAGTTAAGGAGAATTTTATAAGACCAGATCATGAAATATACAGTCAACAGAGCCTCCGGACAGAGCGCATACATTCAGATATACCGCCAGCTCCGCGACGATATCGTGGCGGGGCGGCTCAAGGACGGGGCGAAGCTGCCCTCAAAGCGCTTCGCCGCGGCGGAGCTCGGCGTGAGCGTGATAACGGTCGAGCACGCGTATGAGCTGCTTGAAGAGGAAGGCTATATCCAGAGCCGCCAGCGCAGCGGGTACTATGTGTGCTTCGGCGGCTCCGCTCCGGCGCTGCTGCGCCCCACACCGCAGGAGCAGCGGGCGGACGCGCCGCGCGATTTCCCGTTTTCCGTGCTTGCGCGTACGATGCGCCGCGTCCTGAGCGACAGCGGCGAGCGCATCCTCTCTCGAGCACCGAACCGAGGCTGTACTGAGCTTCGCCAGGCGATCGCGGCCTACCTCGCGCGGAGCCGCGGCATAATCGCCGACCCGGAGCAGATAATCGTCGGCTCCGGCGCGGAATATCTCTACGGGCTTGTCGTGCAGCTTCTCGGCCGCGGATGCATGTTCGCGCTGGAGGATCCGTCGTATGAGAAGATACGGCTGGTTTACGAGGCCAACGGCGCGGACTGCGTCATGCTGAAGATGGGCGCGGACGGCATCCGCAGCGATGCGCTCTTCGGCTGTGCCGCCGGTGCGCTGCACGTCACGCCGTATCACAGCTTTCCGAGCGGCGTGACCGCATCCGCCTCAAAGCGGCATGAATATGCTGCATGGGCGGAGGAGCGCGGCGCATATATTATTGAGGATGATTACGACTCGGAGTTCTCCGCCGCCGCGAAGCAGGTCGAGACGATATTTTCCGTCGCGCCGGAGCGTGTCATCTATATAAATACCTTCAGCAAGACATTTGCACCCTCGATGCGCATGGGATATATGCTGCTGCCTGCGCCGCTGATGCGCGAGTACGCCGCGCGGCTGGATTTTTATTCCTGCACGGTGCCGGTGTTCGAGCAGCTTGTGCTGGCGGAGTTTATCGACAACGGCGATTTTGAGCGCTACATCAATAGACGCCGCCGCGAGATGCGCGGCAGACGGGGATAGTCAATTCTTAAATAATTACAAAACCAAACTTTTTTGTAATATATATCTTGACTTGCCGCCTAATTGGTGGTAAATTGGTATCGGTAAATTATGCCTGTATAGGAGGGCATAAAAAAATTTTTAGGGGAGATATCATGAAGAAGAAGTATTGGACTCTGCTTATCGTCGGCGTTCTCGTCGTAGCTCTGGTCATCGTTCTTGCTTCCTGCGGCAACTTCAGCCTCAAGGACAAGGATCTTGACGAAGACGAAGAGATGCCAGATCTCGCCGATGACCGGGACCTCGATGCTGACACCACCAACACTGGCAGCAAGACCGGAAGCACCGGCGGCAACTCCGGTAAGTACAATGGCGGCAGCGGCAACAACGGCGGTTCCGGCAATAACGGTTCCAACGGCAACAACGGCGGCTCCGGCAATAACGGAAACGGCGGCAACAACGGTGGTTCCGGTAATAACGGCGGCAACTCTGGAAACAATGGTCAGGACGGAAACAACGGCAACAATGGCAATAACGGCAATAATGGCGGCAACGGCGGCCAGGACGGCTCCAATGGCAGCGGCATCGCCGGCGCCATCAAGGACATTGTTGACGGCAGCAAGAACCACAACGATCATCAGATCATCGACGGCACCTTCGAACTGGCCGGCGAGATCGGCAACTTCCTTGGCGGCTTTGTCCCCAAGCCCTGATTGCTGATACATATTGAAATGAAAAGCAGACGGTTTATACCGTCTGCTTTTTTATTGGGGATTTTATGTGAGCCGTCGCTTCGCCGTACCCCCTTTGGCGCCCCTACTAGGGGAGCTGTCGCGTTAGCGACTGAGGGGTCGCCAATTGATAGAGAGTACCATTAGAGAAAAGACACAGTAATGTAAAAACACCTTGTCATCCCCGCACACCGGACGATAACGGTGTGCCGACATGAGGAGAACGGATTGCCGCGTCGCTACGCTCCTCGCAATGACAGGAGGGCTTTTGATTAGCGCGCCGATTTTTCATGCGGCGTAAAGCACGAGATTTTCTCTCCCTCAGTCGGCTGATGCCGACAGCTCCCTCGTCAGAGGAAGCCGAGGGGATGGTGCATCAATTCCCGTTCAGCGATAACAAAATCGCATGGTGATCTCACCATGCGATTTTATTACACAATATATTATGCCGCGGGCTTGGCGACCATGTAGAACATGCCGAGGTTATCGCGCATATCGAAGTAGCTGTCGTCGCAGCGCCAATCGTAGCAGACGGAGGACGGGTCGCCGTTATCGACCATTATCCAGGTGTTGGGGCAGGCCTCCTGGATCTCGGCGATCTGCTCGTCAGTCAGACCGCAGCGCTTGACCCACAGCCTGTCAAGGAAGCTCAGCTCCTTGAGCTGCGTGTAGTCCGCGACCGGACAATAGCATATGTTGAGATGCCTCAGGGACTTGCAGTTTGCCAGCACGGAGAAATCGGAGCAGGGCGTGAGGAACATTTCAATGAAATATATCTCCTCAAGGTCGGCCAGCGCGCTGATATCTGTCACTTTCGTGTCGCCGCAGATGAGATACTTGAGGTGCTTCATATTCTTCACGAAGTTCAGATTCGTGTAGTCCATGTGGCCGAGATCCAGCGTGACCATGTCCTTGCAGTATTTTATCGGGTCGATCAGATCGTCGCCCAGCGGGCCGTAGCTGCTGCTGTACTTGGAGACGCAGAAATTGTCGGCGTCGGTCTTGCAGGGGAAGCCCTTTATGTACACCGTCCACACAACGCGCAGGTTCTCAAACTTGTCGTCGAGCGCGCCCAGCACCTCGTCGGAGAGTCCGCAGTTATCCATGTACAGCTTCCGGAGGTACGGCATGACGGATGCGGCTCGTTCGGCGTCGCCGGTGTCGCCGAGGTACTGGCCGTTATAGTTCAGTTCCTCCGCGAAAGAATCAACCTGCGTGCCGTAAACGCGCAGCTTGCAGTGCACGGCGGCTCCGCCGAATGCATCACGGACGGCCTCGATGTCGTCAAACGACAGCTCGCGGCTGCCCAGCTCCACGGTCTCTGTGCCGGTGAAGCGCGGCGCGGCGGCAACAAGCGTCTGGACGTCGATATCCGTGCCGCTCAGGTCAAGCTCCGCGGCGGAGGTGTCAAAGCTCTTGCCCGCAAGCTCCACCTCGCGGAGGAAGCTTATGTCGGGGAACGCGTCTATCAGCGCGTCTTCCTCGTCGTCGCCGAGTCCGGCGGCGCGGAGATCGACGCTTTCAAGCTGCGGGAAATATTGCAGGCGCGCTTCCAGCTCGCTGAGCGCTGCCGGAGAATCGAGCACGAGCTGCGCTGTGTCGCCCGCGTAGGCCGAGCCGCCCAGCTTCACTTGATATTTGACGGTGCAGTTCGGGTAGGCGTCGATGGTTTTCATTATAACGTCATAGCAGTCGGCGTCCGACGCGTCGATGGTCTTGAGCTGCGGCAGATAGCGGAAGCTGTCTATCTCGGCCTCGCTGTAATTGTCAACGCTGACGGAGGTGGAGCTGCTGTCAAAGCTGCGGCTGCCTATCGGCACGTTCCAGAGGATCACGCTGTCAGGGAAGCGGGCGCGCAGCTCATCGTATTCCGCAATGCTGACCTCGCCGCCGCGCAGGTCAATCGTGTCGCCCTGCCGGTAGAGCTTGCCGCCGACGAGCACGCAGTTGGATTCGATCCAGAGCAGCGCTATCACCGCCGCCAGCACAAAAATCGCCAGTATAAGACCCACGATGAGGGGCGCCTTGCTCTTTTTCCGAGGGCGCCTTACATGGGATTCTCTCTCCTTTACTCTTGCCGCATGGCTGTTCTGCCTGCGCGGCTGGCTTTCATGGGATGCCATATGTGTCTCCTCCTGCCCGCGAACGGGTATAATTATCATATTATCAGTATAGCACAATGCATCCGAAATTTCAAGGAAGCACAGCAATTTGCACAATTTTGGACGGTGAATATTGGCTTGCAATATCAGATAATAATCTGTATAATATATATGGCTTGACAGTATCATCGCTGCAGGTCTAATCTGACTGCGTGCGCGGCTCTCCATGACTCAGCCCCGTACAGCATTAACAAGGAGGAATATCAATTTCCCTGAGACTCAGGGTGCGGCAGTGTGGAGACCTGTCGTAATGCGGGAGGCGATGCCCCCGCGAGGCGGTCAGGGCGGGGGCCCGGCAGCCGGAGTCGGCAGTATGGCAACTGTAGTTCTTAAAAACGTGAAAAAGATTTACCCGTTCATCAGCGGCGAGGGTAAGAAGAAAAAGAAAAAGAACCCCCCAGCGACAAGAAAGGCTTATATTTGGGA
>ENA-UOJH01002549-UOJH01002549.1-human-gut-metagenome-genome-assembly--contig:-C148-NODE-2549-length-11281-cov-4.180474_pt1 | contig 11281 bp, 10 predicted proteins | sample MGYA00242345_ERZ723892 | MGnify/ENA metagenome assembly ERZ723892 | reverse complement strand
CTCTCCGGCGGGGATGCGAACCATGGAGAACAGATCCTGGTTGATATGGCCCACGGTCCAGGGGCGGAAGACACGCACCAGGATGTCCTGGTCCCCCTGGTTCTCGATCACCAGGGCGGCATAGGGCAGCTCCGGCATGAAGTGGAAGGTGTACGTCAGATCCGCCCCCTGGAGGGCCACGCCGTCCACGAACCGCCCCAGATAGGCGGCTGGATCCAGCACCGCCGGGTCCACCTCGGTGAACACCCCGCAGCTGACGCCATACTCCGGCACGGTGGGCGTCTCCATCTGCCGCTGGATGAGTTCCTCCCGGATGGGCGAGTCCTCTTCCAGCCCGTGTCCGACGATGACGGAGGTGCCGTCCCCCACCTGAATCTCCGCTTTCTGGTTGCCGATGGCGATGATGCGCTCCGTGCCGTCTTCGTTCTGCGTGGTCCTTCTGGAGAAGAACTCAGCCCCCGTCCAGTAGATGGGCTGGCCGTTCCCGTCCAGACGGGGATTGCCCTCCGCATCTACGGCCGCCTCAGTGCCGAAATCAATGCAGTTCAGGTCCTCCCGGTACACCGCGCCGTAGACCATGTCCAGCACCTCCGCCGCGGTCTCGGCGCTGATGAAGTAGTGGTCCTCCCCGTTTTCATCAGTGTAGGTCAGCACAGTGGGGATCTGCGCTCCGTCCTCCGTAGTCCAGGCAGCGCCGGCAGGTACCTGTTCCTTGCCGAACAGAGCCACACCCGCCTCGCCGTAGGCCACCTGTCCGTTCAGCGTTCCGCTCTGAGGGACAGCGGGCGGCCTGGTCTCCCCCGCCAGGGAGGCCCCCACCAGCCCTACCAACAGCAGCATGGTGCTCATGCCCGCGATAAAGGGAATGTAATTGCGTTTCATCAGATTCCTTCCTTTCCTGTCACCAGGTCACATTCCTGGCAATCTCCAGCAGCTCTTCGGCGGACAGGCCCTTCCCATGGAGGGCGAAGATGTAGGGCCCGTCCGTCCACAGCAGGTCTTTTTCTGTGCTGTCCGTCTCCTCTTCCACCAGCAGGCCCAGGCGGCCGTTGACCTCCACCTCAGAGCCCTGGCAGGCGGTCCCCTTGGAACCCACCAGGTCCTCTCCCTGGGTCTGCATCAGGGTGAAGGAGGCATCCTCCCCCCTTCGGTAAGCCAGACTTCGCTCCCCGCGGATCTCACTGGTGCTGCCGCGGACCAGGATGAAGCCCTCCGGCACACAGCGCAGTTGGGCGTCCTGGAAAGGCCGGGTGGTGGTGTGCTCCAGGCGGATAACGTACCGCAGTTCCCCGTCCGTCAGGGACCAGTAGATCTGGCAGTCCGTCCGGTCCACCGCCCCCACGGAGAGTCCCGCCGCCAGGGCGCCCAGCACGGCGGCCGCCGCCAGCAGGGCCCGCCAGTGCCGCCGTCTCCGCTGACGGCGGAGCAGCGTCGCCATCCGGGCCTCGAAGTCCGGGGAGAAGTCATGGACGCAGTCCTCCCGGTCCGGCAGAGCGGAGAGGAATTTCTCCGCCGCCTCCGGCGCCGCCGCGTACAGGGCCTCCTCTGAGATCATCATGGCGTCTCCCCCCTCTCATCCAGAATTTCCGCCAGCTTCTTCCGGGCCCGGTGCAAGGTCTGGGTCACGGCATCAGGGGTGGCGGAGAGAAATCCCGCGATCTCCCGGGCGGAATAGCCGTTGTAGTATTTTAGCAGAAGCACCTCCCGGTACCGGGGCGGCAGGGATGCCATGGCATCGGCCAGACCGCCGCCCTCCGGCGGTGCGGACCAGACGGTCTGTTCATCCAGCTCCGTCTCCGGATGGCGCTGGCGGGAGCGATATAGATCGATGGCCTTCCGCTCCGCCACCGTCACCACCAGATTCCGCGTCCGGGGACAGGGGCCGTCGGGGATAGTCGCCATGTGCTCCGCCAGCTTCACGAAGGACTGGTGCACCGCGTCCTCTGCGTCTTGTGGATTTTTCAGGATGTGATAGGCCACATGGTACATGAGGCCCCGGTAGGCCAGGTACAGCGATTCAAACCTGGTCCGATCATCCGCTGTCTCCATGGTTGCCAGATATTCCAGCATGGCGTTCCCTCCTGTCCCTCTGCTCTCTATGACGCTGGAGCGGGCGCAAATTTGACGGCCGGATTTGAAAATTCATGAAAACAGGCGGGAGTACTCCCGCCTGTTCTGCTATGCAGCGCCCAGCTCCGCCTCCTGCTGCCGGACCGAGGCCTCCATGGCCTCCAGGCTGTCCAGGGACAGCAGATCGCTGAATATATAATTCTGCAGCTCCAGCCCCGGAATACCAGTCTGGAACTCCCCGTTTTCCGTGCTGGCCAAAAGGATGCTGTCCTGGAGGAGACCTCGCAGCTCCCAGAAAAACCCGGCGATGGCCTCCGGGTCAAACTGGTGTTCCTCCCGGCCAAAGTTGATGTCAAAGGTTACCGACCTGTTGTCCGATGTGTATGCCTGCCCGTTCCCATCAAAGGCCCACAATTCATAGGCGTATTCCGCCCAGCCCTGGTACATCTCCGGCTCGTATTGCAGCAGGTAGTCCTCGCCATCGATCTTGCAGGCAAATACGCTGGTCCAGCCGGCATGGGACGGATGGGCTCCGGCGGACCACAACTCCACGCCGTCCTGCCGGATGACCTGCAGGATATACCAAGCGGGATAGTAATCTGTCTCCGGGGTGAGCACCGTCACCAGCTCCGTGGTCTCCGGCATGCCGTCGTGGTCGAAGTCGTAGTCCTCCGACAGTACCTCTGTGGTCTGTTCCAAAGCGGAGCCAGACAGCGTTCCGTCCTGGTTCATACGCACGGTGCAGCGGTAGGTGTGGGGCTCCCCTGCGTCCCCACCCCGGCCGACCGTCAGCAACAGGGTGTCCATGTCCGGCCATGTGCCCCAGTCCTCCGGGAGAAATTCGTACTCCGGGATGGGGCTGCCGTCCGGCAGGGTGAAGTCCAAGCTGATCCAGCAGGCGGTGGAGATGACCTTCACCTGGGTCCAGGTCCGGCCGCCATAGGCGATAGCCACCAGATTATTTGCCGGAGACCACCGCGCCGACTGCCAGAGCGCCCCTTGGTCCTGCCAGAGAAGTTCACCGGTCTCCGTGTCCACGATCTGCAGGAATTCCGGCACCACGTATCCGCTGACATACATCTCACTCTTTCCCGCTGTCCGGACCTGGAACCGCCCGTTGGGGGACAGGGTCTCTCCCTCCACCTGGGCTACCGGTGCGGCCTCCAGAGGCGCTTGGTACTCCGCCGTCTCCTGCCGCTGTGCCGCCATTTGGGGGGACGCCACCCCCGCTGTGACCGCCGTGATAACTGCCAGTGCCAACACGCCAAAAATCCGCCGTTTGTCCATGAAAAACCACCCCGCAAGCTGTTTTGCAAACAGTTTACAGGGTGGTTTTGCCTGATGTCAACTACAATCCAGTAACAGCTCAGCCGTTCAGCCGGGCAAGCATCTCCTCCCGGGCCCCGGCGATATACGCATCGTAGGTGCACATCTTGTCGATGAGCTTCCCGTCCACGAACTCCATGACCCGGTTGGCGATGGTCTGGACAAACTCATGGTCGTGGCTGGCGAAGAGGACCACGCCCTTGAAGTCGATCAGGCCGTTGTTGACGGCGGTGATGGACTCCAGGTCCAGGTGGTTGGTGGGCTGGTCCAGCACCAGGGCATTGGAACCGAACAGCATCATCCGGGACAACATGCACCGGACCTTCTCGCCGCCGGAGAGGACCTTAACGGGCTTGTACACGTCGTCGCCGGAGAACAGCATCCGCCCCAGGAAGGACCGCTTGAAGGACTCGGTGCCCTCCTCCGCGTTGTCGGCGGTGTACTGGCCCAGCCAGTCCACCAGATTCAGGTCGCAGTCGTTGAAGAAGGCGGAGTTGTCCAGGGGGAAGTAGCTGGTGGTGATGGTGGTGCCCCACTTGAAGGTGCCCGCATCCCGCTCCAGCTCCTCCATCAAGATCTTGAACAGCGTGGTGGTGGCGATCTCGTCCTCCCCCACGAAGGCGATCTTGTCGCCCTTGTTCACCCGGAAGCTGACGTTGTCCAGCACCTTCCGGCCGTCTACGGTCTTGGTAAGGCCCTCCACCGCCAGAATCTCCTTGCCCGGCTCCCGGTCCATCTTGAAGCCCACGAAGGGATAGCGCCGGGAGGAGGCGGGCATCTCCTCCACCGTCAGCTTGTCCAGCAGCTTCCGGCGGGCGGTGGCCTGCTTGCTCTTGGACTTGTTGGCAGAGAAGCGGGAGACGAACTCCTGGAGCTCCTTGATCTTCTCTTCCTTCTTCTTGTTCTGGTCCCGGATCAGCCGCTGCATCATCTGGCTGGACTCGTACCAGAACTCGTAGTTGCCCACATACATCTTGATCCCGCCGTAGTCCACGTCCACGATATTGGTGCACACAGTATTCAGGAAGTGGCGGTCGTGGCTCACCACGATAATAAGGCTCTCGCACTCCAGGATGAAGTCCTCCAGCCACTCCACGGCGTGGATGTCCAGGTGGTTGGTGGGCTCGTCCAGCAGGATGATGTCCGGCTTGCCGAAGAGGGCCTGGGCCAGCAGCACCTTCACCTTCTCCTTGGCGGTCAGCGTGCTCATCTCGCTGTACAGAATGTCCTCGGACAATCCCAGGCCCTGGATCAGGCGGCTCACGTCGCTCTCCGCCTCCCAGCCGTCCATGTCGGCAAACTCCGCCTCCAGCTCGCTGGCCTTCACGCCGTCGGCGTCGGTGAAGTCCTCCTTGGCGTAGAGGGCGTCCTTCTCCTTCATGATATCGTAGAGCCGCTGGTTGCCCATGATGACCGTGTCCAGCACCGTGTACTGGTCGTACTGGAAGTGGTCCTGCTTCAAAACGCTCATCCGCTGATCCTTGGAGATCACCACCTCGCCGGTGGTAGGCTCCAGATCCCCGGAGAGGATCCGCAGGAAGGTGGTCTTTCCGGCGCCGTTGGCGCCGATGATGCCGTAGCAGTTGCCGGGGGTGAACTTCAGGTCCACGTGCTTGAACAGGGTCTGTCCGCTGAAATTGAGACTGACGTCATTGACTGTGATCATAGCTTGTATCCTTTTTCATATCTGCGTATTTCATCGCGGCAGTAGGCGCGTTTTCCGCGCCTGCTGCCGCTCTGTGATCCGATTAGCCCTCTTCCGCGATCTTGCGGCCCATGAGGGTGCCCATGACAGAGGCCATCATCAATCCCCGGGTCCAGCCGGAGCTGTCGCCCAGGCAGTGGAGGCCCTGGAGGCTGGTGTTGAAGTCGGTGTCCATCTTCACCCGGTTGGAATAGAACTTCAGTTCCGGGGAGTACAGCAGCGTCTCATAGGCGGCGAAGCCCGGCACCACGTAGTCCATGGCCTGGATGAAGTTGATGATGTTGGTCATGGCCCGGTAGGGCATGGCGGCGGTGATGTCACCGGCCACGGCGTCCGGCAGGGTGGGCCGGATGTTGGACTGGGCCAGCTCCTTCTGCCAGGTGCGCTTGCCGTCCAGAATGTCCCCGAACCGCTGGACCAGGATCTGGCCGTTGGCCAGCATGTTGGTCAGCTCGCCCACCTTCTGGGCGTAGGCGATGGGCTGGTTGAAGGGGATGGAGAAATTGTGGGAGCACAGGATGGAGAGGTTGGTGTTGTCGCTCTTCAGGTCCTTGTAGGAGTGGCCGTTCACCACTGCCAGGTTGTTGTCGTAGTTCTCCTGGCTGACGAAGCCGCCGGGGTTCTGGCAGAAGGTGCGGACCTTGTTCTTGAAGGGCTTGGGATAGCCCACCAGCTTGGACTCGTACAGCACCCGGTTCACCATCTCCATGACCTCGTTGCGGACCTCCACCCGGACGCCGATGTCCACAGTGCCGGGGGCGTGGGCGATGTTGTGCTCGGCGCAGAGCTTCTCCAGCCAGTCGGCGCCCCGGCGGCCGGTGGCCACCACGGTATGCTTGGCGTAGATCTCCAGGTCCGTCTTGCCGTCGGAGATGGCCACGCCCTTGCAGACCTCGTTCTCCAGGATCAGGTTGCTGCACTCATAGCCGAAGTACATCTCCACCCCGTTCTCCTGTAAGTACCGCTCGATGGCGAGGTAAATGCCCTGGGCCTTCTCGGTGCCCATGTGGCGGATGGGGCAGTCCACCAGCTTCAGCCCCGCCTGGATGGCCCGGCGGCGGATCTCCTTCCGCTCCTCCTCGTGGCCCAGGCCCTCGATGTGCTCATCCGCGCCGAACTCCAGGTAGATCTGGTCGGCGTAGTCGATGGTCTCCTGGGCCAGGTCCGCCCCGATCAGGGTGGGCAGGTCGCCGCCCACCTCATAGCTGAGGGAGAGCTTGCCGTCGGAGAAGGCGCCGGCGCCGGAGAAGCCGGTGGTGATGTGGCAGTAGGGCTTGCAGTTCACGCACTTCTTGGTCTTGTCCTTGGGGCAGTGGCGCTTTTCCACCGGCTGTCCCTTTTCCACCATGACGATCTTCTGGCGGCTGCCCTTCTTAATCATCTCCAAAGCGGTGAAGATACCGGCGGGGCCGGCGCCAACAATGACAACATCTGCGTTCATAGTCTTCTCTCCTCGTTTTTCCTCATTTGGCTGACAGGTCCACCCCGCGGCGCACCAGGGAATACGGCGGCACCGCCTTGGGAAGGTCCATATAGAATTTCATCTGTGGGGTGCGGGGTTCCACCAGGGGCGCCCCCGCCTCGTCCCGCATCTCCGGCACGGTTATGGAGAAGGGCCGCAGATCCGGGCCCACGATCTCCACCGTGTCCCCGGCGCGGAACTTGTTCCGCAGGGACAGCACGGCGTGCCCGGCGCTGTCGCAGTCCGTCACCACCGCCGCCACCTGCCATTCCCGGACATAGCGGGAGGTGGCGTAATACTGGCCCGGCGGGCCGTAGTAGAAGCCGGTGGAGTAGGGCCGGTGGCTCACGTGTTCCACCTCGTCCCGCCACACGGGATCGACGGACTCCCCTGCCGCCGCGGCGTCCAAACAGTGGCGGTAGGCCCCGGTGACGATGGCCGCGTAGTAGGCGGACTTGGCCCGGCCCTCGATCTTCAAACTGGAGAGGCCCGCGCCGCACAGGTCCCCCAGGTGGTCGATCATGCACATGTCCCGGGAGTTCAGGATATAGGTGCCCTGCTCGTCCTCAAACACCGGGAAATACTCTCCCGGACGCTTCTCCTCCACCAGGGCGTACTGATACCGGCAGGGCTGGGCACAGGCGCCCCGGCTGGAGTCCCGGCCGGTCATATAGTTGGAGAGCAGGCACCGCCCCGAGTAGCTGACGCACATGGCGCCGTGGACGAAGGCCTCGATCTCCAGGTCCGCCGGGGTCTTGTCCCGGATGGTGCGGATTTCCTCCAGACTCAGCTCCCGGGCCAGGATCACCCGGCTGGCCCCCAGGTCGTGCCAGGCCCGGGCGGTCTCGTAGTTGCAGATGCTGGCCTGGGTGGAGATGTGCCGCTCACACCGGGGGGCGTACTTCCCCGCCATGGTAAAGGCCCCCAGGTCCGCCACGATCAGGGCGTCCACCCCGGCGTCCGCCAGCCGTTCCAGGTGCTCCGGCAGGCGGGCCGCCTCGTCGTTCCGGGGCATGGTATTGATGGTGCAGTGGACCCGGACGCCGTGGCTGTGGGCAAAGGCCACCGCCTGGGGCAGCTCCTCATCGGAGAAGTTCCCCGCAAAGGCCCGCATCCCATAGCTGGTGCCCGCCAGATACACCGCATCCGCGCCATAGAGCACGGCCATTTTCAGCCGCTCCATGTCCCCCGCCGGGGCCAGCAGCTCCGGCTTGTCCCGCTTAACCGCCATAGGAGCTGCTGTTGACGAACGCGTTGTGTTCCGCCAGCGTGGTGGAGAAGTGGTGCTTGCCGTCCGTGCCCAGGGCGTAGTAATAGTAGTCCGTGCTGTTGGGGTTCAGCGCCGCGTCGATGGAGGCCAGGCCCGGGTTGGAGATGGGCGTGGGGGGCAGGCCCGCGTTCTGGTACAGGTTGTAGGGGGAGTCGGTCTGCATGTCCGCGCTGGTGATGGGGCCGGTGTGGTCCGGCAGCGCATAGAGCAGAGAGGCGTCGATCTGCAGCAGGCCGTAGGTCCCCTGCTTGTTGCCGGAGCCCTCCAGCCGGTTGTAAATGACAGAGGCGATGTTGGCCTGATCCGTGCCGTCGGTCTCCTCCTCGATCAGGGAGGCGATGGTGATGATCTCCTGCAGGGAGTAGCTGGACTCCTCCACCTGGGTCATCCGATCCTCGTCCATGCGGCTGACAAAGTTGCGGATCAGCCGGTCCAGGGCGTCCTCGGCGTTATGGCCCACATAGAACTCATAGGTGTCCGGGAAGAGGAAGCCCTCCAGTCGGCTCAGGTCCTCGGATTCGTTGTCGATGAAGTCGTAGTCAAAATCGCCGGTCTGGGCGGCCTCAGTCAGGGCCTCCTCCGTGTTGACGCCCTTTTCCGCCAGCAGGGCGATGGTCTGGCGGACGGTGTAGCCCTCCGGAATGGTGACGGTCACCGTCTCCGCGCTCAGGTTGCCGGAGGAGCTGCGCATCCCCGCGATCAGGGCGTGGTAGTCCATGTCGGTGTTCAGCTCATAGGTGCCGATGCCCACCTCTTCGCTGGCGCCGGTGACGGCCGCGAACAGGCGGAAGAACCACTTGTAGCGGATCAGTCCGGCGTCCTGCAGCTTTTCCGCGATGCTGCCCATGTCGTCATCCGCGGTGATCTCAATGGTGATCTTGGTGGTGGAGGGGATGTCCCGGCTGAAAGCACACAGGTCGCTGGCCAGCAGCCAGCCCACGCCAGCCAGGATGGCCGAGGCCACCAGCACGCACAGGATATACAGGACCGGGTTGATCCGGCGGCGCTTGCGCCGCCGCCGCTGCGGCTGCTGGGACGGATTGCCCTGGCTCCTCCCCGTATGGCCCGCCTGGCTGCGGCGCACCTGGGACGCGTCCCAGCTGGCGGTATCGCCGTTTTTGTAATCAGACATAGGAACCTCCATTTTCTCGCCCCGGCGGTGCGCCGCCGGAAACGTCCCGGGATGGGGAAGAAATCTTCCCCTCCCTGCAATTTTTTTCAGCGGCCAGGCTCCCTTTGGAAGCCGGGCGCATAGAATGTCTCAAAGCGAGGTGACAATCATGTGCTTCAACAACGGAAACAACAATTGTTCCTGCCTGTGGCTCATCATCATCGTCGTGCTGATCTGCTGCTGCTGTGGCAGCGGGAACGCCCTCGGCGGCAATAGCTGCGGCTGTGGCTGCGGCTGCGGGTGCGGCAACGACGGCTGCAACAACGGCTGCTGCTGACGGCTGCGGAGAAAATGGGGCGTGTTCGTCCCATTTTCTTTGCTCCCGTCGGGGACAGCCCCTAGTTCAGCAGCGGCTCCACCCGAGAGAGCACCTCCCGGCGGATGTCCTCCATTGTCCGGGGCGCGTCCCCGGCGGCGCAGTCGATCACCGACCAGCCCAGATCCCGGGCAATCTCGCGGGCGCCCTCCCGGCAGCGGCGGAGATAAGCCCCGTCCTGCTCGTGAATGTCCGCAGCGGTGGCGGTCGCCTGCTCCCGATGCCGGAGCATCTTCTCAGACACCTCTGTGGGCAGATCCAGGTACAGCACCAGGTCCGGCGCGGGCAGGCCCATGCGGCCGTATTCCAGGTCGAAGAGCCAGTCCAGAAATGCCTGCCGCTCCCCTTCCGGGAGCTTGGATGCCTGGTGGACGGCGTTGGAGGTGGTGTACCGGTTGGCCACCACGATGCCGCCTTCCTCATAGAACCCGCCCCAGTCCTCCTTGTAGGAGGCGAAGCGGTCCACGGCGTACAGCACCGACGCGGCGTAGGCGTTCACGTCCCCGGGCCTGTTGCCCAGGGCTCCGTGGAGGTAGAGGTTCGCCGGTTCGGCAAAGGGGTTGCCATACCGGGGAAAGTCGATCTCCCGATATGCGATGCCCCGCTGGGCCAGGGTCTCGCACAGGAGCTTTGCCTGGGTGGCCTTGCCGGAGCCGTCCGTGCCCTCGAATACAATCAGTTTTCCGCTCATCTGTGTCTCTTCTCCTGCTTGACATGGATTAAAAACAGCGGCAGCTTCATCATCCGGCCGATGCGGCGGGGCTCCTTGCACAGGCGGTAGAACCACTCCAGCCCGTGGTCGGTCCAGAATTTTGGGGCCCGCTCCACCACGCCGGCGAATACGTCCAGACTGCCCCCCAGGCCGCACAACAGCCGGGCGCCTGTGGCGGTGCCGTTCTTCGCCATCCACTTCTCCTGCTTGGGGGCGCCCAGGCAGACGAACACCACGTCCGCGCCGCTTTGGCGGATGGCCGCTACCACCGGGCCGTCCTCCTTGAAATAGCCGTCGTGGGTGCCGGCGATCCGCAGCCCCGGATGGGCCGCGGCCAGCTTCGCTCCCGCCTGCTCCGCAACACCGGGCTTGGCGCCCAGGAGGTAGAGGGACTTCCCTTCCTCCGCCAGTTTATCCATCAAATGGGTCGCGAATTCAACGCCCGGCGTCCTTTCCTTCAGAGGCGTCCCCAGCATGGCCGCGCCCTTGATGACGCCGATGCCGTCCGGCAGCACCAGATCCGCGCCGTTCACCGCGGCCCTGGCCCCGCTGTCCTCCCGGCAGACCTCCACGATCTCCGGATTGGGGGTCACCACATAGTGGGGGCCCGGACTGCGGACCAGCTCCATCCCCCGCTCCACGGCCTCTGTCATGGTCAGGTTGTCAAAGCCGACGCCCAGCACGTCGATGCGCATGAAATCACCTCGCTACATACTCATACAGGATAGCAGTATACCACAAGCCGCCGCGTTTGTCCAACCAAAAATCAACAGGGACGCCAAAAACCGGCGTCCCTGCTGAACGATTCAGTTTTCCGGCGCCGGTACCGCCTGCTTTTTCCGGAAGTCCGGCAGCTGGGCCAGCACCACCGCCGCCAGCATCAGCACGCAGCCCAGGTACTCCTTCCCACTCATCCGGTCCCCTAGGATCAGCGCCCCGGCGACGGTGGCGAACACGGACTCCAGACTCAGCAGCAGGGACACCACCGTGGGGTTGGAGTCCTTCTGCGCCAGGATCTGGAGGGTGTATCCCACGCCGCTGGAGAAGATGCCCACATACAGGACAGGCCCGATACAGGCCAGCAGCCCCGCCCAGTCAGGCGTCTCCATCACCAGCATCAGTCCGGCAGAGAGCACCGCCATCACCAGGAACTGTACGCAGGACAGGGCCACCCCGTCCACCTTCCGGGTAAAGTGGGCGATCAGCAGGATGTGTCCGGCGAAGCAGAAGGAGCACAGCAGCACGTACC
>ENA-UOJH01002547-UOJH01002547.1-human-gut-metagenome-genome-assembly--contig:-C148-NODE-2547-length-11281-cov-5.549528_pt1 | contig 11281 bp, 10 predicted proteins | sample MGYA00242345_ERZ723892 | MGnify/ENA metagenome assembly ERZ723892 | reverse complement strand
TACGATGGAGCCGCTGTGAACCAGGTCAGGTGGGGAACCAAGCAGCCTTAAGCGGTGTGCTCTGTGCGTTTCAGACAGCCTGCATCCGTATGCCGAGCTACGCAGGGCGGGGACAAAACCCCGTCATGCGCTGTCCTTTTTTATTGCCGATTTTGTCCGGAAAGGGGAGTGCTGCTCATGTATCGAGCCCTGTACCGCAAGTGGAGACCCCAGCGGTTTGAAGATGTGGTGGGTCAGCGCGGCATCGTGACGGCCCTGCGCAATCAGATCGCCACCGGCCGTGTGGGCCACGCCTACCTGTTCACCGGCGTGCGCGGCACCGGCAAGACCACCTGCGCCAAGATCTTTGCCAAGGCGGTCAACTGCCTGCACCCGCAGAACGGCGACCCCTGCGGCGAATGCGAGATCTGCAAGGGCATCGACAACGGCAGCATTCTGGATGTGGTGGAGATGGACGCCGCATCCAACAACGGCGTGGACGATATCCGCGACCTGCGGGATGAGACTGCCTACACCCCCAGCGCCTGCCAGTATAAGGTATACATCATCGACGAGGTGCACATGCTGTCCACAGCGGCCTTCAATGCGCTGCTCAAGACGCTGGAAGAACCGCCGGCCCATGTCATTTTTATTCTGGCCACCACCGAGATCCAGAAGGTGCCGGCCACCATCCTGTCCCGCTGCCAGCGGTATGATTTTACCCGCATCGGGCCGGAGGACATCGCACAGCGGGTGGAGTATATCGCCGGGGAAGAGCACTTGGAACTGACATCGGACGGCGCGGAGCTGATCGCCCGCCTGGCCGACGGTGCCCTGCGCGATGCGTTGTCCATTCTGGACACCTGCGCAGGCGTCACGGCAAAGATCGACGCGGACGTGGTGCGCCGCATGGCCGGTGTGACCGACCGCAGCTATTTGTTTCGCATCTCCGACGCGCTGGAAGCGCAGGACGGAGCCGCCGCACTGGCCCAGCTGGCCCAGCTGCGGCAGCAGTCGGTGGACGTTAAACGCCTGACCGAAGAACTCATCGCCCACTACCGCGCCCTGATGCTGGCGGCTTTGCCCGGCGGGCAGGCACTGCTCTCTGGCGTGTCACCGGAAGAGGAGGCGCAGTATCTGGAAAAAGGCCCGCAGCTGGGCCAGCGGGAGGCCATCCGGGCCATCCGCACCCTGGGCACGGCACTGGAGCACATGACCCGCGGCAGTGACCAGCGCATTGAGCTGGAACTGGCGCTGTTCAGCCTGTCGGAACCACCGCAGCAGCGGCAGACCGTACCAGTGCAGGCAGCACCGGTCGCCCGTGCCGCACAGCCCGCTGCCGTGCAGCCGTTTGCTTCGGCTCCGGCGGTGCAGCCCTTTGTGAGCGCACCGGTACAGCAGGCTCCCGTACAGCAGCCGGTCGTGGAACCTGCCCCGCTGCCGGAACCGCTGCAGCCTGCGGCAGAGCCGGTGCAGTCCGCACCGGAGCCGACACAGGAACCTGCATCTGTGCAGGTGCCCGTGCAGGCCGAAGAGCTGCCGCCGTTGCCGGAAGAACCGCCCGTGCAGGGCGGGGAAGCGCTGCCCTGGGAGGAACCCTCCGCACCGGCACGGCCCGTGCCGCCGCCCCGCGAGGAACCGTCTCCTGCGCTGCAGACAACGGCCCCGAAGCAGGAAGCCGCTCCCGCACAGCCCAGACCGGCAGCGGGCAGTCTGGCCCTATACCCGGAGTGGGCACAGATCACCCAGAAGCTGCAGGAAGTGGACCCCATGCTGTACAGTTACCTGCGCAAATCCAAGGCGTACTTTGACGGTACCCGGGTGCTCATCGACGGCGGCAAGACCTTCCGCGATTTCATCCGGGCCAACAAGGACAGCCAGCGGCTGATCAAAAAGCTCATCTTGCAGGTGTCCGGCAAGGCGATCCCCATCGGCCCCTACGAGCCCAGAACCGCAGGGAAAGCCGTGTCCAACGCGGAGCAGTCGCTTCACGCACTGGAAAAGCTGGGGCTGGATGTGTCCATTGAGGACACCGCCCGAAAACAGAAATAAGGCTTCCCCTTTGGGGGAAGGCTTTTCAACCGATAAGACAAAGGAGAACAAACTATGAAAGCAAGAATGCCCGCAGGCTTTGGCCGCCCCGATATGAACGCCCTGATGCGTCAGGCCCAGAAGATGCAGGAGGACATGAAGGCCAAGCAGGCCGAGCTGGAAGCCGCCGAGTACACCGGCAGTGCCTCCGGTGAAATGGTCACCGTGAAGATGAACGGCAAGCACGAGGTGCTGGCCATCACCATCAAGCCCGAAGCTGTGGACCCGGATGACATCGAGATGCTGGAAGATCTGGTGGCTGCTGCCGTCAACGCCACCGTCAAGCAGGTGGACGAGACCGCCGAGGCCGAGATGGGCAAGCTGACCGGCGGCATGAACATTCCGGGTCTCTGATCCGGCTGGAGGGAAGAACATGGGCTACAATGCTGCCCCGCTGGAAAAGCTGATCGAAGAGTTCGGCAAGTTTCCGGGCATCGGGCGCAAAGGCGCGACCCGCATGGCCTATCAGGTGTTGAGCATGTCCGATGAGGACGCGGCGGCCCTGGCTTCGGCCATCCAGAACGCGCACACCAAGCTCCACCGCTGCCGCATCTGCCAGAACTACACCGAGGCCGAGATCTGCCCCATCTGCGCCAGCGCCAAGCGGGACACGTCGGTCATCTGCGTGGTGGAAACGCCGCGGGATGTGCAGGCGTTTGAGCGTACCCGGGAGTACCACGGCCTGTATCATGTGCTGCACGGCCTGATCAGCCCCATGGACGGCATCGGGGCCGAGCAGCTCAGTGTGAAGGAACTGCTGGCCCGTCTGGGTGACGGCAAGGTCAAGGAAGTGATCATGGCCATGAATCCCACCGTAGAGGGGGAGGCAACCGCCATGTATCTGGCCAAGCTCATCAAGCCGCTGGGCATCAAGACCACCCGTCTGGCCTACGGTCTGCCGGTGGGTGCAAGCCTGGAGTATACCGACGAGACCACCCTTTACCGTGCGCTTTCCGGCCGCGGAGAACTGTAAACCGCCTTAAGTGAACAGAGAACGCCCCGTCTGTCAGACTGCAATATCTGGCAGATGGGGCGTTTTTGCGTACAGAAAAAACTGGAGGCTTTCGCAAACCTCTACGGGGGTGAAATATCTGGCGAAATTCTATTTATAACGTTATTTCGTAAAAACCAGAACTTTGCCAGATAACACTACCCCAGTAGACATTCCGGATAGTTGGGGCTGGGACCCGCGCACTCAGCAACAGCCCACTGGGCTGATTGCTGCCCCTGCTGCGCAGGGTCGTGCTGTTCGACTCCTCATCGCCGGGACCACAAAAACAAGAACTCCCCCACCGCAGCGCGGCAGGGGAGTTCTGTTTTTGGTGGAGCATAAACGACCTTGTGCGAACACACAGGGTTCGTCTGGCTCACGTTTGGTGGAGGCGATGGGAGTCGAACCCATGTCCGAAAAGAGTTCAGTGTAGGTGTCTCCGGGTGCAGGCGATCTACAACATTCCCGCCGCGCCACGCCGATCGTCAGGCTAGCGCATTGGTAGCTTCATGAGTTCCTGCCGGTCCGCAAAGCTTAAGTCCGTTCAGGTGCTGTGTCTAAAGGACGCCCCGGCCCCACACGACACAAGAGTGGGCGGAACGCGCAGCACTCAGGCTGCGAGCAACTGATAATTATTGTTGTCAGTTAATTTTTTTGGAGGAGTTATAGAGCAGTTCCCCCGCTGCTACCCGCTGCCCAGACCTCGCTCCCCCCGTCGAAACCTTTACGCCCCCATAAAAGTGCACCTTGCAATGCACGAAAAACAGGAGAAGTTCCGCTTTAGGGAAACCGTCTGAAACGATCAGTAGTACTTGCCGTTGGATTTCATGGCGCGGTCGATGGAACGCTTGGCGTCGCGCTGGGCGGCGTCGGCACGCTTGTCGTAGAGCTTTTTGCCCTTGCAAAGGCCCAGTTCCATTTTTACGCGGCCATGTTTGAAATAGAGCGAAAGCGGCACCAGCGTGTATCCCTGCAGCTTGCACTGCTGGTGCAGCCGCCGGATCTCGTTTTTGTGTGCCAGAAGCCGCCGGACACGCAGAGGGTCCTGGTTGAAGATGTTGCCGTGGTCGTAGGGCGTGATGTGCATGCCCTTGACCAGCAGTTCGCCGTCCTCAATGTCCACCCAGCTGTCCTTCAGGTTGACCCCGCCGGCCCGCAGGCTTTTGACCTCGGTGCCCTTGAGCTCAACGCCGGTCTCCAGCGCTTCCAGAACGAAATACTCGTGGCGCGCTTCGCGGTTGGTGGCGATGGTTTTGGTCGCCGGGCGCTCCTTAGTGGGTGCCATGCTGCGCGCCTCCTTTCTCCGTTCAGTTCGTTGTATTAGTATACCATTTTTTTGTACTTTTGCAAGGGGCATCTTTGAAGAAACTGTAAATTATTGCACTCTGACCGGCCGCGGACCGGTCACCCTTGACCTTCCCCCTTGTGGAAGGTATATTCTAAGGACAGAGGGGCGCACTGCCTCGGACAAAGGAGGGCACTTTATGCTCAACATCGAACATCTGACCAAGACCTACGGCGGCAAGGCGGCCGTGCAGGATCTCAGCCTGCACATCCGCCCCGGCGAGATCTGCGCATTCATCGGCCACAACGGCGCGGGCAAGACCACCACACTCAAGTGCTGCTGCGGCATCCAGCAGTTCGACAGCGGCCGCATTACGGTGGACGGCATCTCGGTGCAGGATGACCCGCTGGAATGCAAGCGGCGGCTGGCCTATCTGCCGGACAACCCGGACCTGTACGAATACATGACCGGCATCCAGTACCTGAACTTCATCGCGGATATCTTTGCGGTGGGGGCACGGGAGCGTGCCGAGCGCATCCGGTCCTACGGCGACCAGTTCGACCTCACGCAGGACCTGGCCCAGCCCATCAGCGCATACTCCCACGGCATGAAGCAGAAGCTGGCCATCATCTCGGCCCTGCTCCACGAGCCGAAGCTCATCCTCATGGACGAGCCCTTTGTGGGGCTGGACCCGCTGGCGGCGCACCAGCTCAAGACCCTGATGCGCCGCTTCTGCGACGGCGGCGGGGCCATCTTCTTCTCGACTCATGTGCTGGAGGTGGCCGAAAAGCTCTGCGACCGGGTGGCCATCATCCGGGCCGGGCGGCTGGTGCGGGCCGGTTCCATGGACGAGGTGCGCGGCGATGACAGTCTGGAAGAGGTCTTTCTGGAACTGGAAGGCACGGAGGCGCAGGCATGATGATCCGTGCATTGCTCCGCAAGCAGCTGCGGGAGCTGGGCGCGGCCTTTCTCCGCAGCAGCAAGACCGGCAAAGCGCGGTCCCGGGCATCGGCCATGGGGTATGCGCTGCTGTTTGCCGTGCTGGTGGTGGTGCTCATGCTCTGCTTTGCAGGCATGGCCCTGCCGCTGGCTTCGGTGCTGCTCCCGGCCGGGCTGGACTGGCTGTATTTTGCCTCTATGGGGCTCACGGCGCTGCTGGTGAGTGTGCTGGCCAGCGCCTTTACCAGCTATTCCGGCCTGTTCCAGAGCCGGGACAACGAACTGCTGCTCTCGCTGCCCATCCCGCCGGCGGTCATTTTCGGGGTGCGGGTGAGCACCGTTTATCTGGCCTGCCTGATCTACCTGCTCATGGCGTGGGTCCCGGCGGTGGTGTGTTACGGCCTGCTGGCAGCCCATCCGCTGGCCGGGGTGCTGTGCAGCATCCCCATGGCGTTGGTGCTGGCCGGAGCGGCCTGCATTCTGGCGGTATTGCTGGGCTGGGCCGTGGCGCTGGCCAATGACCGCGCCCGGCACAAAAGTCTGGTCACCGTGGTGTGCTCGCTGGTGTTTTTTGCGCTGTATTATGCGGGCTTCCTGCGGGTGCAGGACATTCTGGACGATCTGCTGGCCGATGCCGCACAGTCGGGTGCGGCACTTGCCCGTGCAGCCTGGCCGCTGCGGCTGCTGGGCGGCGCGGCGGCAGGGGAGCTCCCGGCGCTGGTCGGCCTCGTGCTGGGCACAGTGCTGTGCCTTGCGGCCTTTTGCAAGCTGCTGGAAAAGCCCTACCTGCGCCGCATGACGGCCCGGAAGGGTACGGCCCGCACGGCATACCATGCGCGAAAAGCACGCCCCGTCAGCCTGCGGCAGGCTCTGCTGCGCCGGGAACTGCTGCATCTGGGGTCCAGCTCGGCCTATATGCTCAACAGTGCCATGGGCACGCTGGGCCTGCTGGTGCTGGGCGGCGTGTCCCTGTGGAAGGCAGACCTCTTTGCCCGGTTTGCGCAGGCCGTGCCGGAAGGGGTCCCGGTGCTGGTGTGCTGTGCCGTGTGTGCGGTGTCGGCAGCCAACTTCCTGACCACACCCTCCGTCTCGCTGGAAGGCCGGACGGTCTGGCTCCTGCAAAGCCTGCCCATCCCGTCCTGGCAGGCCCTGTGTGCCAAGCTGGAACTGCATCTACTGCTGACCGGCGTCCCGGCGGCATTGTGCCTTGTGTGCATGCAGGCGGCGGTGCAGATGCCGCCGGTGTATTTCTGCCTGACCCTGCTGGAAGCAGAGCTGTTTGTGCTGCTCAGTGCGGAAATGGGCCTTGCACTGGGTCTTGTGCTGCCCAACCTGCATTGGACGAGTGAGGCCGCGGTGATCAAAATGAGTGGCTGTACCTTGCTGTCCATGGCGGCCAATCTCGTTGCTGTGCTGGTGCTGACTCTTGCGCAGACCAATCTGCTGAAGATCCTTCCGCTTCCGGCGGTCATGACGGCGGCCCTTGTGCTGCTGGCGGGTGCGGACGGGCTGCTGGGGCACTGGCTGAAAACCAGAGGAGCCAGACGCCTTGCAGAACTTTCCTGAAAAACCATAAAACAAAGCAGCGGCCTGCTCTCTCAAAACGGGGGAACAGGCCGCTGCTGTTTGTGCAGGAGGGGCTTACTGGATGCCGGTGACCTTGTAGTCCTGATCCTCGACGGCCTTCTTCAGCACATCGTCGGAAACTTCGGCGCTCAGGGTGACAACGGCGGTGCCGGCCTCGTGGCTCACCACAGCCTCGGTCACTTCGGGCAGGGCCTCCAGCGCCTTCTTCACACGGGCCTCACAGTGGCCGCACATCATGCCTTCTACATGCAGAGTCTTTTTCATGGTCATATCCTCCTTGATGGTACTCTCTTTATCCTCAACCGCTGCGAGCTGCGTGAGGGCAGCGGGCAGGGCAGAAGCGTTTTTCAGCGGGTGGTCGTGTTTGGTGCTGTGCAGGTCGAACAGGTTCAGCCGCAGGGCGTTGCTCACCACGCAGAAGCTGGACAGGCTCATGGCCGCTGCGCCGAACATGGGGTTCAGCGTCAGGCCGAAGGGAATGAACGCACCGGCTGCCAGCGGAATGCCGATGGTGTTGTAGAGGAAGGCCCAGAACAGGTTCTCGTGGATGTTGCGCAGGGTGGCGCGGCTCAAGCGGATGGCGGCGGGCACATCCGAGAGCCTGGAATTCATCAACACCACATCGGCGGCGTCGATGGCCACATCGGTACCGGCGCCAATGGCGATGCCGGTGTCGGCGCGGGTCAGGGCGGGGGCGTCGTTGATGCCGTCACCCACCATGGCTACCTTACCGGCGGCCTGCAGCTGGCGGATCACGGCTTCCTTGCCGTCCGGCAGCACCCCGGCGATCACGGCGTCCACACCGGCCTGCTTGCCGATGGCGTCAGCCGTGCGCTGGTTGTCGCCGGTGAGCATGACCACTTTGATACCCATGGCCTGCAGCTCCCGGATGGCCCGGGGGCTGTCCTCCTTGATGGTGTCGGCCACCGCGATGACACCCAGCAGACGGCCTGCGCCGCCAAAGAACAACGGGGTCTTACCCTGCGCCGAGAGCTCGGCTGCTGCCTGTGCCAGCTCGGCCGGGACGGTGACCTTGGTGCCGGTAAAGGCTGCATTGCCGCCAAAGATCTCCTTGCCGTCCAGCTTGGCGCTCAGGCCGTTGCCGGGCAGGGCCGCAAAGTCAGTCACTTCCGGGGCGTCCAGCTGCTGTGCCTCGGCATAGGCCAGCACAGCGCGGGCCAGCGGATGCTCGCTTTTGCATTCCAGCGCGGCGGCCAGGGTCAGCAGTTCGGTCTCAGTCACGCCGTCGGCGGGCAGGATGTCGGTGACCTTCGGCTCACCGCTGGTGATGGTGCCGGTCTTGTCCAGCGCCACGATCTGGGTGCGGCCGGCAGCTTCCAGCGAAGCGGCAGTCTTGAACAGGATGCCGTTTTTGGCGCCCATGCCGTTGCCCACCATGATGGCCACCGGCGTGGCAAGGCCCAGAGCACAGGGGCAGCTGATGACCAGCACCGAGATGCCGCGGGCCAGCGCATAGCCCAGCTCACGGCCCAGAAGCAGCCAGACCACGGTGGTGACCACTGCAATGCTGATGACCGCCGGCACAAAGAAGCCGGACACGGTGTCGGCTACCTTGGCGATGGGAGCCTTGGTGGCGGCGGCATCGCTCACCATCCGGATGATCTGGGCCAGGGTGGTGTCCTCACCCACGCGGGTGGCTTCGCACCGCAGGAAGCCGGACTGATTGGCCGTGGCGGCGCTCACCTTGTCCCCGGCGGCCTTGTCCACCGGGATGCTCTCGCCGGTCAGGGCGCTTTCGTTCACGGCGCTGCTGCCTTCCAGCACGACGCCGTCCACCGGGATGTTCTCACCGGGGCGCACCACAAAGATGTTGCCCTTCTGTACCTGCTCGATGGGTACGGTCACCTCGGCACCGTCCCGCAGCAGGGTGGCCGTTTTGGGGGCCAGCTTCATCAGGCTCTTCAGTGCATCGGTGGTCTTGCCCTTGGAGCGGGCCTCCAGCATCTTGCCCACCGTGATCAGGGTCAGGATCATGGCCGCCGACTCAAAGTAGAACTCCATCATATAGTGCATGACCAGCTCGTCGTTGCCGTCCACCTGTGCGCGGGTCATGGAAAACAGGGCGTAGGTGCTCCACACGAAGCTGGCCATGGAGCCCATGGCCACCAGCGTGTCCATGTTGGGGGAGCCGTGGATCAGCCCCTTGAAGCCGTTGATGAAGAACTTCTGGTTGATCACCATCACGATGCCGGCCAGCAGCAGCTGGACAAGGCCCATGGCAACATGGTTGCCGTCAAACCAGTGGGGCAGGGGCCAGCCCCACATCATGTGCCCCATGGAGAAGTACATCAGTACCAGCAGAAAGCCCAGCGAAGCAATCAGCCGCCGCTTGAGCTTGGGCGTCTCGTGGTCGGCCAGCGCGTCCAGGTCGGCGCTGGAGGAGCTGGCGGCGGCAGCACCGGCCGCCTTGGGGCTGGCACCGTAACCGGCTTCCTGCACGGCCTGAATGATCGCCGCGCTGGATGCGGTGCCCTCTACGCCCATGGAGTTGGTCAGCAGGCTCACTGAACAGCTGGTCACACCCGGTACCTTTTTTACGGCCTTTTCCACCCGGGCAGAGCAGGCCGCGCAGCTCATACCCGTTACATTGTATTGTTCCATCGTATTCACTCCTGATAAGTCCAGTATGTCCGCCGCAGGGTCACTTCATGAGCCGGGGCAGCAGCCTGATCAGCTCGTTCAGCTTTTCATCGCTGCCGGCACGCAGGTCATCGGCCACACAGGTGCTCATGTGCTGGGCCAGCAGCTCCTTGGCAAAGCTGTTCAGCGCCGAGTTCACAGCGGCCACCTGTACCAGAATGTCCACACAGTAGGCATCCTTTTCCAGCATGCCGCGCACGCCGCGTACCTGGCCTTCGATGCGGCTCAGCCGGTTGACCAATGCTTTGTATTCCTCCGGGCTGCGGTCCTTGTGGCGGCAGCAGGAGGGGACAGCGTCCGGTACATCGGCGGGGGAAACCGTGTCCGCCGCAGGTTCTTCGGTGCTGCAGCAACAGCATGGCTTTTTTTCGGTGGATTCCATGATGCAGGCTCCTTTCACAAACCCCTTGGGGGTATCTTTTGCTTCCAGCAGGAGTATACCACACCATATCCGACAAATCAAGTAGGAATTTGAAATAAAAGAAAAAAGAGGGAAAACCCGCAGGCTTTCCCTCACACAGAACCGTGATAAAGTTACTTTTCCAGAATGCGCGGAGCAAACAGGCTCCACATCTTGCCCCACCAGTACCAGTCGTGGGACACGTCGCCGCCCCACACTTCCAGATGAGCGGGCAGGCCCTGGGCCTGCAGCACATCGGCCAGTGCCTGGGTGTCGGCCTTGGCGTCATCCTCGTAGGCACCCTGACCGGCGCAGAGGATGAGGCTGTTTTCCTCGGCCTTGGCCAGTGCCAGCTTGTTGGCGATGCCGTTCTCCTGCAGGTACAGCAGGGGAGAACAGCGCAGCACCAGATCGTCGTTCTCGACACCCCAGAAGCGGCTCAGGTCGTAGATGCCGCCCATGCCCACAGCACCGGCAAACAGGGTGGGGCGGCGCAGACGGCAGGTCACGGCCTGATAAGCCCCCAGCTCCACACCGGCGCACCAGATCTTGGTGCCCTTCTCGGCCTTGTTCAGGGTCAGGATGCGGGGAGCCAGCTCGGCAGTCAGGTAAACAAAATACTTCTCCTGTGCCTCGGCCCGGCGGCGCAGCGGCAGATCCCCGTTCAGCACACCTTCGCCGTCCACGCTGTCGGCGCAGAACAGCTGGATCTTGCCCTCGTTCAGCAGCTGGGCAATGGCGTCCGGCATGCCGTTGTTCTCCCAGTCGAAAAAGCGGCCGCCGCGGGCGGGCAGAGCCAGCACCGGCACACCGGCGCTGCCATATACCTTAAACTCCATCTCGCGGTTCAGCACACTGCTCCACTCTTTGTAATAGGTACCCTGCATCATAATCAATCAAGCACTCCTTTTTTATCATGATCCGGCCCCGGCGCACAGTCGCTGCACGTCCAGCCGGCAGTAGCGTTTCAGGATAAATCAGACAAACTGGTTGCGCTGTGCGTCGTACTCGTAGCCGACGGCACGCAGCTTTGCACACAGATCAGCCTTGTCGGCGTCTAGATCTTCGCACAAAGCATCGAGGTTTTTGAAATAATCCCGGAGTTTGAGGTTCACCACGCTCAGCAGCATGATGGGATCGGTGGGAAGAGCCATGCGTTCATCTCCTTTAAGGCAACAAAAAAAGCCGGCCACTCGACAAAGTGACCGGCCACATACACCAAATTAGACAGCGCGGGTAACTTTGCCAGCGCGCAGGCAACGGGAGCATGCGTAGACATACTTGGGGGAGCCATCCACGACCGCCTTGACACGACGGACATTCGGCTTCCAGGTACGGTTGGAACGGC
>ENA-UOJH01002546-UOJH01002546.1-human-gut-metagenome-genome-assembly--contig:-C148-NODE-2546-length-11281-cov-6.029485_pt1 | contig 11281 bp, 9 predicted proteins | sample MGYA00242345_ERZ723892 | MGnify/ENA metagenome assembly ERZ723892 | reverse complement strand
ACTATACATCTATTCAGGAAGCTGTTGATGCTATAAGCAGCTCAACAGTATCAGAGACAATTTTTATTAAAAATGGTACTTATAACGAGCGTGTTGAGATTACACACAATAATATAACTCTTATTGGTGAGTCTATGGATAACGTAATTATAACCAAAGACTATTACGCATTAATGACTATGCCTGATAACACCAAACGTGGTACCTTCAGGTCTTATACTTTCTTTGTACACGCCAATAACTTCCACGCCTATAATATTACCTTCGTGAATTCATCAGGCTTTGGTACTGAGGTTGGACAAGCTATCGCTGTATATGCGGAAGGGGATAATATTACTTTCAAAAACTGCAAACTACTTGGTCATCAGGACACTCTCTTTACCGGTCCTCTCCCTCTTAAAGAAAAACAGCCGGGCGGATTTACAGGTCCTACAGAATTCGCACCAAGAATTCTCTCAAGACAATTATATGAAGACTGCTTTATAAGCGGTGAGATTGATTTCATCTTCGGAAGTGCTACTGCATATTTTAAGAATTGTACATTATATGCCTTAAACCGCAATAAGGAAATCAACAGTTATTATACCGCACCTTCTACATATGAAGGCCAGAAATATGGCTATGTATTTGAAAATTGCAATTTCACTGGCAACTGTCCAGATGGAACATGTTATTTAAGCAGACCTTGGAGAATACACGCAAAGACCGTATTAATAAACTGTAAATATTCCTCTCAGATTGCTGGCTCAGGTTTTCATGACTGGAATAAGCCTGAAGCACACGAAACAACATTTTACGCTGAATACAACGGATATGGTGAGGGCTACAAGCCTAATGAAAGAGCTTCATTTGCACATATCCTGACAGCAGATGAAGCTGCTATGTATACTAAAGAAAATGTATTAGGAAAAGATTTCAGATAAAATGAAAAAAGTATCGGACAGGATCTGCCTCTCCGATACTTTTTATATTACTGTAAATTAATTGTTTCTACCTGCTGTGTTCCAGATAAAACTTCAAGCTTCATACAAGAAGCTCCGGCATCTGTTGTTGAAACCTGAAATACTGCTGCCGCTGTATATTCCTCTCCTGCATTGATTGTAACCTTATCAAGATTACATATATCATTCTTTAACATTGACTTATACTGTGTGTAAGTGCCACTTCCTGCACTAAGCTTCATTGTGACATTAGCTGACTTAGTTGTTGCATTATATACCGCTGAACCTGTATTCTTAATTGTAAACTCAACTGCTACTACCTTACAGCCGCTATCTGCCGGAACACATACAGCATATGCATCTGTTGGATATCTGTTACCTACCGATACCTTCTTATAGCTAACAGTAACACCACTAAGACCTAAGGCTTCAGTAATGCTTGCCGCCTTAATACCTGCCTGAGTTGTTCCTGTTGTACTTGTCGTACCTGTCTGTCCCACGGCTGTTGTTGTCTGCTTGTTAGCTGCTGTTGTACCAGTAGTATTATTCTTTCCAGTAGTTGTTGTACTCTGTCCTGACTTATTAAATGTTGGATTACTAAGCTTAGAATACTTCCATTCATTAGCATAGGAATGTCTAAGCAGAGTACCTGCTATGTATTCAGCTACAATATCATTCTGTTCATTGTCCATTGTTACATCATCAGCACAACCTGCCAGCGCAAATACACATACTGCTGACAAGACAGCTATAGCTATCTTCTTCATATAATCTCCATTCCTGCGTTCCTCTAGTACGCACCACAATTCAATTCAACTATATGAATTCTATCATAATTTGCAATCAAGGTCAAACCAGAACTCAACTCCATCAGAAACATTTCTCACACCGCATTGCTTACCCATAGATTCAACAATCGCCTTAACAATTGAAAGCCCTATTCCGTTACCGCCATACTCTCTTGTTCTGGCTTTATCTACCTTATAGAACTTCTCCCATATATGTTCAATATCCTCCTCGGGTATATTCTTTCCAGAATTGTATACAGTAACCCTTACATTATCTTTATCAATCTGTTCAACATTCACTTTAATGATGTTCTCATTACAGCAGTGATTAATTGCATTAGAGATATAATTAGTTATCACCTCTTCAACCTTATATTCATCTGCCCATACATAAAGAGGTTCTTCACTCATAAATGTCTGTATTGTTAGTTCCTTCTGTGAAGCCCTTAATTCATTAGCGGCGGCTACTGACTTTACAAGCTCATTAATATCGAATCTTTCCATAACAAGCTCATCTTCACCAAATTCAATCTGGTTAAGCGTAAGAAGTCTCTTCACCATATTATTCATCTTGTTGGCTTCATCTATAATAACATCACAGTAGAAATCCATACTCTCCGGATCATCTGTAATGCCTTCCTTAAGCCCCTCTGCATAGCCCTGAATAAGTGCTATAGGTGTTTTTAATTCGTGTGATACATTTGATAAGAAATCTGTTCTCATCTGCTCAAGCTTTTCCTTCTTATCAATATCTCTTTGGAGTTCAAGGTTGGCAGCCTTAAGCTGTGAAATATTCTCCTCAAGCTTATGGGACATATTATTCATACTATCTCCCAAAAGTCCTATCTCACCTTTATCATCGCCCTCATAATGTGCCTCAAAATCAAGGTTAGACATTCTCTCTGCTATATCAGAAAGCTGCTTTATAGGACGTGAGATATATGAGGATAACACAAATGCCGCAACAACACCTATAAGAAGTGTTCCTATACCAACATAAGTTATAAGCGTATTAGAAATGTGCACGTTATCTTTGACACTCTGTATAGGAGTCCTTATAAGAATAAAATCACCATTATCCAATGTTCCCCATAATTCGATATAGTCATCTAACAGACGACTGTCATATACTTCCTGAACTGTATATTTATCATTCTCAAGTATAATCTCCCTGACCTCGTTAGCTCCGTTGCCTGACATATCGATAATCTTTTCCGGAGGTGTCTTCTTATCACCATTGTTATCAGAATTACCACCAAATAATGCTGACTTATCACTATCTGACAAATCACCAAAATCATTTTTCATATTATTATCATCTGTGCCACTTCCGCTGTTCTGGCCATTCCTGCTATCAGAAGAAGTACCATTATTATCAGTGCTTCCGTCTGTGTTAGATGAATCACTATTACTCTTAGATGGTATATTCTGGAAAATATCATTATTAAATATACTCTTTTTCAATCTTTCCAGAAGCATCTCATCTCCGTGAGTGCTTACATAAAAAGTCGTCCAGTCACTATTTACTATAATCATAGATATGCCCTTAGAGGTCGATATCTGTTCAAGATTATTCCGTAAATCTGTTTCTGAAATACTATCATCTGAATATTGTATACACGCATCATTTACTGAACTATATGCGTTCAACATCTCCTGCTGTTTATCTTCCATATAGAACTTTTCTGAAAATATTATATTAAATACAAGAAGAAGAACTATAAGAACACATATCATTCCACCAATCAGCAGCGTTATTTTAAATTTAATCGAATGTTTATTCATCTTGGTATTCCTCAGCTAATACTAAGTTAAATTTCAAACTTGTATCCCATTCCCCATATAGTCTTAATATAATCACCCTTATCTCCTAGCTTCTTTCTAAGCTTCTTAACGTGGGTATCTATTGTTCTAGCATCTCCAAAATAGTCATAATTCCATACGTTATTAAGTATCTTCTCCCTTGATAATGCAAGACCTTTATTATCAACAAAATATGTAAGCAGTTCAAATTCCTTAAAGCTTAAATCAATCTCCTGTCCGTCAATCTTAACAATATGTGCGGCTTTATCAATAATAATTCCACCTACATCTGTCACCTCACTGCTATCAATGCTGTAACTTCTTCTAATAAGTGCATCAACTCTTGCTGTAAGAATCTTAGGACTGAAAGGCTTTGCTATATATTCATCTGCACCACATTCAAATCCATTTAATTCGCTTGATTCATCGCTCTTAGCTGTAAGCATAATAATAGGCACTTTAGAATTCTTTCTAATCTCCCTGCATACATCCCAGCCATTCATCTTAGGCATCATAACGTCAAGAATAACAAGTGATATATCCTTATCCGCATAAAATCTGTCAAGTGCTTCCTCTCCGTCACCAGCTTCAATAACTATATATCCTTTTCTTGTAAGGAAATCACTTACAAGCTTACGCATCCTGCTTTCATCATCAACCATTAATACTTTAATATTATCCATTGTATACTCCAATCCGTGTTAATAATTACTTTAAATATGTCTATATAACTTCTATAATATTATATAAGGCAAAAGCTAAAGCACATTTTGCCACTCTTTATTGTATATTAAATAATAATTATGTTAAAAATGTGTCCTTAATGTTAAGAAAATGTGTTTACTGCTTTTTAATTACCTCTTTTTATTGTTAAGTTCCTGCTCCCTTGCCTTTAAAGACTCCTCTTCCGACTGCAATTCCTGCTGCCACTGGGCATACCTGTTCTGGATTGTGACCTCATAATTTAATATATTAGGGTTAGAACTTGTCTTTAATATTACAAACATCGCAATAATTACTATAACAAGAATAATATTTAATACCATAGCCCTTATGAAATTATTCCTGTATTTTGCTACCTGAATAGACAGATTTCTTAGTTCACTCTTAAATTCTATCTGTTCCTTTCGTTTGTCGAGTGCTTCCTGTGTATCCGCATTTATCGGGATAGGCTGGATTTTGTCATTAGGTATCTCACTGCTCTTGTATAAAAATGTCTGTAACTGCTTAAGGTAATTCATTCCTATCTGTGTCGAGAATAATTTACGTTCTATTATTTTATTATAAAGATTATATACCTGCTTAGGATCTTTCGTATTAGTCTTTGCCGACACATATTTAATATCATTAAGTTCATCTTTGGCTAACTGGGCATCTTCTTTAGTATTAAAATCATACCCGCCAACCATATGCTTCTTGACTTCCTTGTCCATATGCAGACCTCCTATTCAACAGTAATATCATCTTCTTCTATCTTTATCACTTTCTTTAATTCGCTGTAATCGGTTTCTATCTGAAATCCTATCTTTCCAGCACTGAAAAATATTGTATCTTCTATATCAAGCACACTCTTATCTATAACAGTTCTAAAGAACTTCTTCATACCAACCGGTGAACAGCCACCGTGAATATAACCTGTAAGCAAAAGCAGCTCCTTTGACTTTATCATCTCAATATTCTTCTCACCTACACATTTGGCAGCTTTCTTAAGGTCGAGTTCTTCTGCTACAGGAACCATAAACACGTAATGATTGCCACTCTTGCCTATTGTAACAAGTGTCTTAAATGCTCTCTTAGGGTCTTGTCCAAGTGCCGCCGCAACTTCCACACCGCTTACTGCACCTGACTCCTTATATTCGTGTACTTTATATTTAATCTTCTTCTGGTCAAGACTTCTCATAACATTAGTCTTATCTGCGGACATAATATATTCCTCCAATTCTATAATAATTGTATTTAGTCAAAGTATTTAAACTCCTAGCTGGAATTGTAAATTGCTTTGCATTAATAATAAAATAATCATCACACAAATGCAATCAATTCAACTATTAAATCTTATCACTACATATAAAAATCTACTGCTGTGCACATTCCATTATAATCTTCTCACACATATCATACCCTAGCTGTGAACTATTTAATGTCAATGTGTAATTTCGTGCCATTCCCCACTTCTGGTCTGTATAATAACGATAGTTAGTCATGCGTCTTTTATCAATATCTGCTGTCATCGCTACAGCCTCAGTTTCTGTGACATTATATAATCTGCATATTCTCTTTACTTTTTCAGGCATATCTGCGTGTATAAAAATATTAATAACATCCGTCCTGTCTTTTAATATATAATCAGCATTTCTTCCTATAATTACACAGCTATCATTTTCTGCTATTTCAAGAATTACTTTTCTCTGAGCCTCATACACCATATCTTCTACTGATTTTCCTGTTGTATCACGTCCTGTAAGTGCATATGCAAACAACCCTTTTTTAGGTGATAGTTCTGCATTCTGACTGATATACTCTTTTGAAAATCCCAACTTTTCTGCTATCTGGCTGATTATATCTTTATCATAATATTTCATTCCCAGCTTCTTAGCGACTTCTTCTCCGATAAATCGTCCACCGCTTCCAAACTCCCTGCTGATTGTAATAATTTTATTTGCCATATGTAAGCCTCCTCATTCAATTAAAATTTTTCTTATTTCAGATTTGTCACAGACTAATCCATTTTATGAATTTATTCACTTAACTTCTCTACTTTATTTTTTCTGATTTTCTTTAAAAATACATATCCAGCCAGACAAGCGATAATCTCTGTTATTGGAAATGCCCACCAGATAAGCGATACACCAGCCTGTCCATTTCTTACAAAAGCAGAAAATATTCCCGCCAATGGCAATATTATAATAAGCTGTCTAAGAAGCGATATAACCAGTGACTCTATTCCACCATTTAATGCCTGATAAATTCCCTGATACGCAACATTTATTCCTGCAAATATAAAACTTATTGAAATAATTCTCATTGCTCCTATGAAATATTCTCTTGACTGCCCTGCATTAAATAAAGCTGCAAATGCACCTGGAAAAATCTCTGTAATTGCTGCCCCTGCAATCATAAGTACAATTGTATATATAAGACCATATTTTATTCCGTCTTCTATTCTCTTTCTACTTCCCATTCCATAAGCAAATGCTATTATTGGTGTAATTGCATCTCTTAAACCAAAAGCTAAGAACAATACAAACTGCTGTACTTTATAAAACAGTCCATATGCCGTCTGTGCAGAAGGATTGAACTTCAAAATCAAATTCATAACGTAAACCATAATAGACATAAGAGCCTGTGCTATAATCGCCGGAAGTCCGATTGCATAAATTTCTTTTATAATTCCGGCATCTGGCTTCATATATTTAACACTATGCTCAAATTCCTTATTTAATTTTATATGGAAAATAAATAATAATCCTGCTGATACAACCTGACCAATAACTGTTGCATATGCAGCACCTTTTACTCCCATCTGTGGAACAGGTCCTATACCATATATCATAATTGGGTCCAGAACAATATTTACAACTGCCCCAACTACCTGTCCTATTGTGGAATAAAGTGAACGTCCTGTTGCCTGCAATAATTTCTCAAACAACGAAAAGAATATAATTCCAAAGGAAATAACACAACATATTCTAAGATAGCTTACTCCCATCAAAATAACTTCTGTATCAACAGTCTGTGAAGAAATATATGCTTTCACCCCAAAAACACCAAATAATAAACATACCGCATAAATAATTACTCCAAGAAACAGACTGTTTCCTGCAATCTTGGCAGCTTTCTTATTATTACCTTGTCCAAGCGTTCTTGCAAGAAGTGCATTTGTTCCTACACCTGTTCCAATTCCTATTGCTACCATAAGCATCTGAACAGGAAATACTAATGTCAAGGCATTAAGTGCCGCTTCACTTCCCACTTTCATATTTCCAACAAATGCGCTATCGACAATATTATAGACTGCCTGTAATGCCATTGATAAAATCATTGGTATACCCATCTGTACCATAAGCCTATTTACTGGCATTTCTCTCATTCTGTTACTTTCTGCCATCAAAATCCTCCTTTTTCTGCATAAAAAAAGTGTGTATTTATCCCGTAAGCTGGACTTACGCTGATAAGCTACACACTTTTTAATGACAATTATATAATTATTAAAATGCGTATAATTACGCACAAAAAAAGAGCAGCAAAACTGGATTTACGCTAGTCTGCTACTCGTTTGTTAGATATTATATTTCTTATTTTTTAAAAAGTCAAATAAAAATTGCTCTGGTTTTTATAAGAAATTTTTATAATGACATATTCTTTTGTTAATATAAAAATTGAAAAGTTGCTAAGTGGACCTGAGGGGAGTCGAACCCCTGTCCAAAAGCCCATCCGCTGTTCTTCTACTATCATAGTCAGTTATTTGACATTCCCTTATGCATACGGGAACTAACACCCTTATGCACTTAGTAGCTTCATAATACGTCCATAACCGCAAAGCTTAAGCTATGTCGTTTCTCACATATTCGAAGCCTGGATCCTAAAGTGTGAGTGCTCTAGGTCAGACTGCTGCAACTTAGGCAGCGTATGCTAAATTATCTTCAGCGTTTATATTTAAGTTTGCCATTTAACGCATTGCATACGGATAGCTTCACCAGTTTCAAAACCCCTGTCGAAACCTTTACAAGCCCATATATTAAATTATAGTCTTTAACGACCATATAATATATAACATTATATACCACTTAAAGTCAATATATTCTTATAAATAAAAAATTAATTTTTTTATAAATTATGATAAGATGAGCACAAAAGTGCTCACCTTAAAAGTTTTGCCTTTACCAGCCGAACACCCTCATCATTGCAATCTAACCATTCAAAACCTACCCCAGATTTCTAATCTTAAAGTCTTTAGCTGCCTCCCGCTGCTGGTCTTTCTTCGCTATTGAATCTCTCTTATCGTAATTCTTCTTACCTTTTGCAAGACCTATCTGCATTTTAACCTTGCCATATTTCAGATAAACCTGCAATGGCACAAGTGTATAGCCCTTGGTAGAAAGCTGTCCTGCAAGCTTATTAATCTCACTTTTATGAAGAAGCAGCTTCTTAGGTCTTAATGGGTCTTTATTGAAAATATTACCTTTTTCATAAGGTGTGATATTCATATTAATGGCAAATACTTCCCCATTAATTATCTGTATATATGACTCTTTGATAGAACATTTTCCCTGTCTTATTGACTTAACCTCAGTTCCGCAAAGTTCAAGCCCTGCTTCAAGCTTATCTTCTATAAAGTAATCAAAATACGCTTTCTTGTTGTTGGCAATTAATCTGTTGCCGCTTGCGCTGTCTTTGCCCATACATATCCTCCATTATCTAATTACTTAATTGCTTACTATTCTTCATAATCCTGTGCAAACATAAAATCTATCGTTCTTGATATTTCATTAGTATCAACAACAACAACCCTGACTTTCTGTCCAAGCTTATATGTCTGATGAGTTGTTTCATTAAACATCTCGTAATGATTTTCATCAAATACATAGTAACCACGCATATTATTGACAGAAACCATTCCTTCTATTGTATTAGGAAGTTCAACATATATGCCCCAATTCGTTACTCCTGATATTACACCATCAAAATACTCTCCGATATGTGCACTCATATACTGAACCATTTTCAGCTTATCAGTATCTCTTTCTGCCTCATCTGCACGGCGTTCAGTTGCACTCGCCTGTTCTGCAACATCTGGAAGGATTTTATCATAATGAAGCTTTCGCTTCTCACTCATTCCTCCATGAAGACATTCTTTAATTATTCTATGAATTTGCAAATCCGGATATCTTCTTATTGGCGAAGTAAAATGGCAGTAATATTTTGCCGCAAGTCCGAAATGTCCAATACATTCCGCTGTATACTTAGCCTTCTTCATAGACCTTAATGTAAGTCTGCTTATAAGATTTTCCTCGTCACTTCCCGCTATTTTTTCAAGAAGCTTCTGTAATTCTTTAGGATGAATTTCATCAGTTATATGCATTGAATATCCAAAATTATTAATAAATGTAGATAATTTTAATATCTTTTCCGGGTCAGGATTTTCGTGTGTTCTATAAAGAAATGGTACTTCCTGCCAGAAATAATCTTCTGCTACTGTCTCATTAGCAGCAAGCATAAAATCTTCTATAAGCTTAGTTGCTACATTTCTGTCATATGGCTTAATATCTACAGGCCGTCCATCTTTATCAAGAATAATCTTAGATTCAGGAAAGTCAAAATCTATTGAACCCCTCTTAAATCTTTTCTTTCTTAATATATCTGCACATTCCTGCATAAGCTTAAACATATCTACAAGCTCTCTGTACTTTGCACATTCTTCTTTATCATTATCTTCAAGTATCTTTTTAACAGATGTATAAGTCATTCTTCTATTTACATTGATAACTGACTCGCATATCTTATGGCCTATTATGTTACCTTTCATATCTATATCCATAAGACAGCTTAATGCCAGTCTGTCACATCCTTCATTCAACGAACATATTCCATTGGAAAGCTGGTGCGGTATCATCGGAATAACCCTGTCAACCAGATACACGCTTGTTCCTCTCTTAAGAGCTTCCTTATCAAGTGGACTGTCCTCTTTAACATAATGGCTTACATCAGCAATATGCACACCAAGATGATATATATCATTTTCTTTAGTTAATGATACTGCATCATCTAAATCCTTAGAATCCTCGCCGTCTATTGTCACCATAACAACATCTCGCAGATCCGTCCTGCCTGCTATATCATTGCCATCAACCTCATCTGGTATGCCCTTTAATTCCTTCTTAACACTATCTGGAAATTCTTCTGGCAGGTCATAGGCTTTTACTATTGATAAAATGTCTGTTCCCGGATCATCCATATGTCCGATTACTTCAATTATCTTACCCTCAGGATTCTTTCTTGCACTGCCATAGCTGCTTATCTTAACTACTACTTTACTGCCTGTAACCGCTCCTATTTCGTGTTCCTTAGATACGAATATATCACAGCCAATCTTCTGGTTATCAGGCACAACAAATCCAAAATTCTTATTCTTCTGATATGTTCCAACCAAAGTCTTAACTTCGTGGTCTAATATCTCTATTATCTTACCTTCACGTCTTCTATCACCATTCTTCTGTGCTGTAATTACAACTTTAACTTTGTCGTGATAAAAAGCATCCTTAGTATCACTTGCTTTGACAAATATATCATCATCCTGCCCATCTACAACAACAAAACCAAATCCCCTGCTTGTACTCTCAAATGTTCCTACAAGTGCAACATTATCAGGCTTCATATATTTCCCCTTCTTGCTTACACCTATAGTTCCGTCTGCAACTAAAGAATCAAGAACCTCCTGAAGTTCGTGTCTTAATTCTTTAGGAATACCAAGAAGAATTGCTATCTCCTTTGTCTTCATAGGAACATATAATTCATTATTGAGTATCAGATCAGCAAGGTTTTTCCTTCTTTCCTTGAAAACACTACTTTTCATAGTTTCCTCCATTCCATTACTATAATTCAATATCAATCTGCAATATAATATATATTTAATATTTATTACACAAAAACGCCCTTAAGATACTATATCTTAAGAGCGTTAATGTTATCAATTAGAAATTAATATTTAAAATAATAGCTATTACAACGAATAATACAGCAAGAACTTTA
>ENA-UOJH01002543-UOJH01002543.1-human-gut-metagenome-genome-assembly--contig:-C148-NODE-2543-length-11301-cov-7.786324_pt1 | contig 11301 bp, 11 predicted proteins | sample MGYA00242345_ERZ723892 | MGnify/ENA metagenome assembly ERZ723892 | reverse complement strand
TAAGAAACACGGTCAGCGCCATCTGCCGGTTTCGGCCCCTTCCCGTGAAAAAAGCGTCTCCGGATGCAGATAAAAACTTCCCGCTAAAACCGTCAAAAGGAGCAACGATGCTATGCCGCTGATCATCCCCAAGACTCTTCCCGCCTACGATGCCCTCTACGAAGAAAACGTCTTCGTCATGCACCGGGAACGGGCGCTCTCCCAGCACATCCGTCCGCTGGAGATCCTCATCCTGAACCTCATGCCGACCAAGATCGCCACCGAGACCCAGATCGCCCGCCTGCTGGCCAATACGCCCATTCAGGTCCACATGACCCTGCTGCAGACGGCCAGCCATGCGGCGACCCATGTCGCTGCGGCCCACCTCGAGGCGTTTTATAAGACCTTCGATGAGGTGAAGAACAACCGCTACGACGGCATGATCATCACCGGTGCGCCTGTGGAGAAAATAGACTTTGAACAGGTGGACTACTGGCAGGAGCTGTGCGAGATCATGGACTTCAGTGAGACGAACGTCTACTCCACCCTTCATGTCTGCTGGGGCGCACAGGCGGGACTTTATTATCACTATGGCATCCGCAAGCAGCTTCTCGACCAGAAGATGTTCGGCGTCTTCGAGCATAAAGTCACCCGTCCCTCGAACCCGCTGGTGCGCGGCTTTGATGAGGTGTTCTACGCCCCTCACAGCCGCCACACCGGCATCAGCCGGGAGGATGTGCTGAACTGCAAGGCCCTGCGCATCCTCGCCGAGAGCGACGAGGCCGGCCCCTTCCTGATGAGCACCGAGAATGGACGGCAGATCTTCGTCACCGGCCACCCGGAGTACGACAAGTACACGCTGGACGCCGAGTACAAGCGGGATGTCGGCAAGGGCCTGCCCATCGCGGTGCCGAAGAACTATTACCCCAACGACGACCCCGAGCAGCCGCCTCTCTTCCGCTGGCGTGCTCACGCACACCTGCTGTATGAGAACTGGCTGAACTACTACGTCTACCAGAACACGCCCTACGACCTGGGCGCTATCAGCAAGGTGGAGCACGAGGAAGAATAAAATCAGCCCTCTCCGTCTGGTGAGGAGGGGGCATTTTTGCAAGGAGAATACTTATGGGAATCGAAGCAAAATGGAAGAGCCGGGGCATCCGGGTGGGCAAACTGCCCTGCGGGCCGCTGGACAAGATAAGCGATGTGCCGGGCGTGACGGTGGGCCACTGCACACTGGCGGACGGCGAGGTCCAGACCGGCGTGACCGCGCTGCTGCCCCATCAGGGCGATATTTTCCACGATAAAGTGATGGCGGCCAGCCATGTCATCAACGGCTTCGGCAAGACCACCGGCCTTGTCCAGATCGACGAGCTGGGGACGCTGGAAACGCCCATCCTCTTCACCAATACCCTCAGCGTAGGTACTGTGGAGACAGCGCTGGTGAAGTATATGCTGGATAAGAACCCCGACATCTGCGAGACTACCGGCAGCGTCAACCCGGTGGTCTGCGAGTGCAACGACAGCGGCCTCAACGACATCCGGGGCCTCCACGTCACAGAAGAAAACGTGCGGGCCGCGCTGGCCGACTGCCGCGCCGATTTCGCTGAGGGCGCTGTGGGCGCGGGCCGGGGAATGCGCTGCCACGGCCTGAAGGGCGGCATTGGCTCGGCTTCCCGCGTGGTGGAGCTGGACGGGAAACAGTACACCATTGGTGCGCTGGTGCTCTCCAACCACGCCGTCTTCGATGACCTCGTAGTGGCAGGCACCCCCATCCAGAGCCTGCTGGATGCCCACATCCCGCCCCACGAGGACAAAGGCTCCATCATCACGGTGCTGGCGACGGACATCCCCTTGAGTGAGCGCCAGCTGCGGCGGCTCTGCCACCGGGCGCTGGTGGGCCTGTCCCGCACCGGCTCTTTCTGCGGAAACGGCTCCGGTGAGATTGTCATTGCCTTCACCACCGCCAACCGGGTGCCGCACTACTCCGAAAAGGCCGTTCTGCCGATGGGTATGCTCCACGACGACGCCATCAATCCGCTGTTCCGGGCGGTGGCTGAGTGCGTGGAGGAAAGTGTGCTGAGCAGTCTGCTCCATGCCGAGACGGTCACGGGCTATCATGGCCGGACGGTCAGATGTCTGAGTGATCTGCTCGACGAGAAATAAAAAAATGGGAAGCGCTTTTGTGCTTCCCATTTTTCATAGTATTATCTGCGGGGTTTCCGCGTCGGCTTTTTCTTCCGCACGCTGTAGCCGAAGGTCCCCAGCTTTTTGCCCAGAGCCAGATATTCGCCGTGGCTGTAGACGATGAGTTTGGCCTTGTCGAGGCAGAGCTTACCGTTCTCGTCCAGCAGGCTCTCGTCCACGTCGCAGGCCACCACTTCGGCGAGGAAGAGGTCGTGGCTGCCCAGCGGGATGACCTGCGTGACCCTGCACTCGAGGTTGACGGGGCTTTCTTCGAGGATGGGGCAGTCCGTCAGCACCGAGCCGGGGGCAGAATGGAGTTTGCAGGCCGCGAATTTATCGAAGTCCCGGCCGCTCCTGACGCCGCACCAGTCCACCGACTTCACCAGTGCCTCGGTGGGCAGGTTGATGGCAAACTGGCCGCTCTCTTTGATGAGGTGGTGGCTGTATCGCTCGGGGCGGACGCTGATGGACACCATGCTGGGCTGGGTGCAGATGGTGCCGGTCCAGCCGATGGTGATGAGGTTGGGCTTATCCAGCTCGCCGCAGGAGACCAGCACCGGCGGCTCCGGGTTCAGGAGGGTGCTGCCTTTCCAGCTCTGTTTGCTCATCCGTGATACTTCCTTTCGTAGGGAGCCCATGTGCGCTCGCTGATGATGTAGCGGGGGCGGGCCTTGGTCTCCATATAGATTTTGCCGACGTATTCGCCGATGACGCCCAGACACACCAGCTGGACGCCGCCCATGAAGCAGACGATGCAGATGGTGGAGGCCCAGCCCGCCACAGCGCTGCCCAGCACGGCCTGCACGATGGCCCAGATGACACCGATGAAGCTGATGAGGCTGACCACGATGCCTGCGCCGGTGATGAGGCGGATGGGCTTGTTCGACAGGCTGGTGATGCCGTCGAAGGCGAGGGCCAGCATCTTGCTGAGGGGATAGTGGCTCTCGCCGGCCAGACGCTCGTGGCGCTCGTAGTAGACGGTGTCGCTGGGGTAGCCCACCAGCGGCACCATGCCCCGCAGGAAGATGTTCACCTCGCGGTAGTCGGCGAAGCTCTCCAGCACCCGGGTGCTGATGAGCCGGTAGTCGGCGTGGTTGAAGACGATGTCCGCGCCCAGCGCGTTCATTACATGGTAGAAGCCCTCGGCGGTGAACCGCTTGAAGAAGGTGTCGGTGTCCCGGCGGCTGCGCACGCCGTAGACTACCTCGGCGCCGTCGAGATACTTTTTGACCATCTCGTCCATGGCGTTGATGTCGTCCTGACCGTCGCAGTCGATGGAGATGGTGATGTCGCAGCTGCCGCTGTGGAGCGCCTCCATCAGCCCGGCCAGCACGGCGTTCTGGTGGCCGCGGTTCCGGCTCTGGGAGATGCCGATGAAGTGCTCATCCTCAGAGGCGAACTTCTGGATGAGGGACCAGGTGGCGTCGCGGGAGCCGTCGTTGACGAAGAGCACCCGGCTCTTCTCGCTGATAAGGCCCGCTGCGGCGAGGTCGTTTATCTTTTTCAGGAACATGGGGGCCGTGATGGGCAGCACCTGTTCTTCGTTGTAGCAGGGAATGACGATCCATAAAATCGGTTTGGACATGATGAAGTTCTCCTTCTATATAAGGCTCTCCCAAAGGGAGAGGCTGTTACAGCACCATGTGCCGCAGCGCGTCCGGTTCCAGCAGCTTGAAGCTGCTCTTATAGGTCTCGAGCAGGCCGTCCCGCTGCATCAGGCTCAGCTCCCGGGAGAGGGCGCTGCGGTCGCAGTTGAGGTAGTCGGCCAGCTGGATGCGGGAGTAGGGGACGGTGAAGGTGAGGCTGTGATGCGCCTCGGCCTCACTGAGCAGGTAGGCGCACACCTTGGCCCGCAGGCTCTTGAGCAGCAGCAGGTCTACCCGACGGGAGAGCAGGAAGTATTTGTCGCTGATGGTGCGCACAAGGTTCTGCAGCACCCGCTGGCGGGCCGGGTCGGCCCCGGGCAGCAGAAGCTTCTCGTAAGGCACCAGCAGCACCTCGCAGGTGGCTGAGGCCACCACCGTCACCGGGCTGGAAAGGCTCGAGCCGCCCAGCACGTCGCCGAACACACCGCCCGGCCCCATCTGGCTGATGGGCAGACGCGCCCCGCTGGCAGCGGAATGATAGGCCTCGATGGCACCGGAGAGCACCACGCCCACCCGGCGGTTCGACTGTCCGGCCAGTACGAGGGTCTCGCCCCGGCTGTAGGTGCGCAATACGGCCCCCACTTCGCCCAGCAGGACCCGGAGCGCTTCGGCTTCCAGCCCGGCGAACAGAGAGGTGGATTGTAACAGCGGAAGATAATTTTCCATACCCATTCCGTGAGGTTTTCCCCGGGCCCTCACCGCCCTTCTGCGATTCCGTTGCGTGTGCAACGGTATTTTTTCTCTTATTATAGTAAACTTGAGGGCGTAAAGCAAATGGTTTTGCAAATTTTTTGCGGGAAAATTTCTCCCAATGAAAGTGAGGAGCTGAATCCTATGAAAAAACTGACATCTCTGCTGCTGTCGCTGGTGCTGATGGTCAGTGTGCTGGCCTGCGGCGCATCGGCCAAAACGAGCACCAAAGTGCGCATCGCCGGCCTGAAAGGCCCCACCACCATGGGCCTCGTCAACCTGCTGAGCATGGAGAAGGACGGCACGGCCTCCCTCGACTATGACCTGCAGCTCTACGGCGCTGCCGATGAGATCGTGCCGAAGCTCATCAAGGGCGAACTCGATATGGCCGCTATCCCGGCCAACCTCGCCGCGACCCTCTACCAGAAGACGAACGGCGGCATCCAGGTCATGGCCGTCAACACGCTGGGCGTCCTCTACGTCGTGGAGAAGGGCAATACCGTCCACAGCTTTGCCGACCTCAAGGGCCGCACCATCCTTTCCACCGGCAAAGGCACGACGCCCGAGTATGTTCTGCGCTATCTGCTCAAGAAGAACGGCCTCGACCCCGACAAGGACGTGAAGATCGAATACTACAGCGAGGCTTCTGAGGTCACGGCCCAGATGGCCGCTGCCAGGAAGGATGCCATCGCCGTCCTGCCTCAGCCCTATGTCACCGCTGCCCAGATGAAGGACAGCGGCCTCCGCGTCGTCCTCGACCTGACCAGGGAGTGGAACAAGGTCTGTGACACCCAGCTCATCACCGGCGTCACCGTGGTGCGTACCGAGTACGCAAAGCAGAACCCCAATGTCATCGCAGCTTTCCTGACCGACTACCAGAAGAGCGTCAAGGCGGCCAACGAGGACATCGACGGCACCGCCGCCCTCTGTGAGGAAGTCGGCGTGGTGGCCAAGGCTGCGATCGCCAAGAAGGCCCTGCCCAAGTGCAATATCGTCTACCGCAACGGTCAGGAGATGAAGAAAGACATCTCTGCCTACCTGCAGGTGCTCTACGATGCCTCTCCCGCCGCCGTGGGCGGCAAGCTGCCGGACGATAACTTCTACTACACCGAGCCGTCCGTCCTGCGCAAGGTCATGGCGGCGATCCGCAACTCTGCAAAGTAAGCTTTGAAACAAGAAAAACTGCCGCACAGCCGTGCGGCAGTTTTTCTTACATCAGAAGGCCCGCGCCGATGCCGATGAGGGCCGGCAGCAGCCAGCCAAAGCCGAGGCTGCTCAGGGGCAGAGCGTTCATCAAGGTGGAGAGGGGGCCGAAGGGCAGGGCGGCAGGGATGCTCTGGATGGCCGTGAAGAGGATACCCAGCCGCCAGACCGATGCCCGCTGGAACCGTCCGGGCAGGAACTCCACCACGATGAGGATGATGGCGATGGGGTAGATGGCGTTCAGCACCGGGACGGAAAGGCTCAGGATGCCCGCAAGGCCGATGTTCGCCAGCAGCATGCTCATCAGCGCGAAGAAGGCTGCAATGGTGGGGTAGGGCAGCCGGGGCAGAAGCTCGTGGAAGTATTCGCCTACGCTGGCGATGAGGCCGACACAGGTGTTGAAGCAGGCGATGACGAAGATGGCGGCCAGAAGCACTTGTCCCACCCGGCCAAACAGGCCGTCGGCCAGTGCCGTCAGGACGGCGGCACCGGTGTCGCTGCCGGGGAAGGCAGCCCCCGAGATGCCGCCGATGTGGGTCAGCATGGCGTAGACCACCAGCAGCATCCCGCCCGCGATGAGCCCGGCCCGGATGGTGCCGCGCCGGACGGCGGACTCCTCCGTGATGCCCACCGCCTGAAGGTTCAGCGCGATGACCGCGCCGAAGTTGAGCGCTGCCAGCGCGTCCATGGTCTGATAGCCGTCCAGCACGCCCTGTGCGGCGGGGAGGGCGGCGTAAGCCTCGGCAGGCGTGCCGTAGCCGGGCGCGGCCGGGTGGAGGAGGCAGCCCGCGAACAGCACCACGATGAGCACCAGCAGGGCAGGGCAGAGGATGCGGCCCAGCCGCTGGGTCAGCTTTTCGGGCTTGAGAGCCACGAAGTACGCCGCAGCAAAGAACACGAGGGAGTAGATGAACTGTCCCGGTGTGCTCCGCCCCACCAGCGGCGTCAGCATCTCAAACGAGGTGCTGGCCGTGCGAGGGATCGCGAGGCAGGGACCGATGGACAGATAGACCAGCACAGCGAACACCTGTGCGAAGCGGGGATGGACCCGCCCGGCCAGCGCAGGCAGACCGCCCGCCCGGGCCACTGCTGCCACGCCCGCGATGGGCAGACCGATGGCGCTGACGGCAAAGCCCGCAAAAGCGAGCCAGAGCGCCGTCCCGGCCTGTGCGCCGAGGAAGGGCGGGAAGATGAGGTTGCCCGCCCCGAAGAACATCGAGAACAGGGTGAACCCCACCAGAAGGAGCTTTTTGCCCCGGAGGGCCTGAGCGGAATCGTGCATGGTCATCTCTCCCATCTGTGCGCGGAGGCACGTAGAATCAGGATTACTTTATTCCAGTGTAGTGTTTTATGACCTTCATGTCAAGAGAAGAAAAGATGAAGGATTGTATTCTCATACATGATGTGATATTCTGAAAGCGAGAAAACGAACAGGAGCAAAGAAATACATGGATAAAACAAAAAAACGCCGCATTCAAATTTTGGCGGCGTCGGTGTTCTGGCTGGGCGTCTGGCAGGCGGCGGCTGCGGCCATCGGGCAGGAAGTCTTTCTTGTCTCACCGGTGCAGGCCATCGGTACGCTGGTGGAGCTGCTGCCGCAGGCCGAGTTCTGGCAGCGCATCGGTTTCAGCGCCGGGCGCATCCTGCTGGGATTCGGGCTGGGCGTTCTGTCCAGCGCCATTCTGGCGGTGGCCGCCGAAAAGTGGGAGTGGGTGGACGCCCTTTTCGCCCCCGTGATGCAGCTGGTCAAGGCCACGCCGGTGGCCAGCTTCATCATTCTGGCGCTGGTGTGGGTCAGCGGCTCGTCGCTGTCCGTCCTGATCAGCTTTCTGATGGTGCTGCCCGTCCTCTACAGCGCAGTGCGCACCGGCATCGGGAGTGCGGACCGCCAGCTTCTCGAAATGGCGCAGGTGTTCCGTCTGCCTCTGGGGCGGCGTCTGCGGGCGGTCTGGCTCCCGGCGGTGCTGCCCGCGTTCCGGCAGGGGTGCAGCGTGGCGCTGGGCATCTGCTGGAAGAGCGGCGTAGCAGCAGAGGTCATCGGCCTGCCGGACGGCAGCATCGGCGACGCGCTTTACCGGGCAAAAATTACCCTTTCCACCGGGGAGCTGTTTGCCTGGACCTTCGTCATCATCCTGCTGAGCGCCGTATTCGAAAAGCTGTTCCTCGCTCTGCTGGATAAAGCGGTAGTGGCAGTTCTGGGCGAAGAGGGGGCTGAAAAATGAGTGAAACCAACAACAAACTGGAAATAAAGAATCTGTCTAAACGATTCGGAGAGAAAATCCTCTTCGAAAACCTCTCTCTTACTGTGGACGGCCCGGCGGTGCTCTGGGCGCCAAGCGGCTGGGGCAAGACGACCCTGCTCCGCATCCTGATGGGGCTGGAAGCGCCCACCTCCGGCAGCGTGGAGGGCGTGGGCCGGGTCGGCGCGGTCTTTCAGGAAGACAGGCTCTGCCCCCAGTTGACCGCCGAAGAGAATGTGGCGCTGATGCTGCCCGCAGAACAGTACAAGGTCAAAACACAATACAAAGAGCAGATACGAGATGACCTTATACAATTAGGACTGGATGACGAGGCCCTTGCCCTGCCTGCCCGGAAGCTCTCCGGCGGACAGAAGCGCCGCACCGCCTTACTGCGCGCGCTCTGGGCCGAGAGTGACACCCTTCTGTTAGATGAACCCTTCACCGGCATGGACCCAGCAGTCATGAAAAAAGCCGCAGCCATGCTCAAGGCACGCTGCGGCACAAAGCCCACCCTGCTGGCGACCCATGATCAAGAAGCCATCCGGGAGCTGGGGTGGAAAGTGATCGAACTGGGCTGAAACGAAAGGAGCCTGACCATGGAGAAAAAGACGAGCTGCCTGCTCTGTGTTCTTACCGCGCTGCTTCTCGCTGTGCTCTATCTCTGGGCCGCCCTCCGCCCGGGCGTCTGGCTGCGGGATGCCTTTTTGTATCGTCAGGCCGACGGCAGCTTTTCGGGCAAGGATGCGTATGCCGCCTACACCATGCAGATCGCCCAGACGGAAAACGGTGCGGAAGTGGATTTCACGATGGACGGAGAGGCGCGGCACTATCGGCTCGAATCGAAAGCCGAGGGCATGAGCGACCCGGGCGTAAAAATTGAGCAGGACGGAGTGGTCATTTTTACCGGGACCGCGCTGGGCGACCCCGGCGACGCCATCCTGTGGAGGGAAGACGATGGGGGCCTTGCCGACGAGGTGAACGTCATCGTCAACGGCGAATACCAGAAATCCGACCTCTGGCCCAGTTGTAACTGGCTCTATAATGTGGCAGTCGGCGGGCGGCTGGAGACCCGGGGCAGCGTGGCGTTCCTGCTGCCGATAGGGGCGCTGGTGGTGCTCCTTGTGCTGGATGTCCGGTTCCCGCTGCTGTTTTGGAACCTCCGTCACGGGCTGGAAGTGTACGGCGGTGAGCCAACCGAATGGTATTACGCGATGCAGAGGGTGAGCCGCATTACCAGCGTCATCGGTGTTTTTGTGCTGGCGGCGATGAGCTTTGCTGTTCACTGAGGCTCACAGCAGCTCGGCAAGGATGCTATTCTGTACGATGAGCCCGGCGGGCGTGAGGGCGAGGGTGTGGCCGTCAAAGCTGGCGTAGCCGCTCTTCACGCAGTTTTTCACAAAGGCCAGCTGCGCGGTGGAGAACTCCCTGCCATAGCGTTTTTTGTATTCGTCGAGGCTCAGACCTTTGCGCAGACGCAGCTGCAGGATGAGATAATCCTCCGCACCGCAGCCGCCGTCCATGACGGGCGCGGCCTCGTCCCGCAGAAAGGCTTCGGTGTCGGCGGGGTAGTAGAACCGCTTGCCGCCCATGCAGGAGTGGGCCGCAGGGCCGATGCCCAGATAGTCGCCGCAGTCCCAGTAGATGAGGTTATGCTTTCCCTCATAGCCCGGGCGGGCGAAGTTGGAGATCTCATATTGCCGGTAGCCATGATGTTCCAGCTGCTCGACGGCGTAGAGGTAGAAGTCCGCCGCCTCGTCGGAGGTGGGCAGACCCTCGGGCGGCGTCCGGCCAAAGGCAGAGTCGGGCTCGATCTTCAAGAGGTAGGCGGAAATGTGAGCCGCGCCGCCATCCTCGATAAGCTCCAGCGTCTCGTCGAACTCGGCCTGCGTATAATGGGGCAGGGCCAGCATGATGTCGCCGCTGATGTTCTCGAACCCGGCACGGCGTGCGGCGGCGAAAGCGGCCCGCGCCTGTTTTGCCGTGTGGGGGCGGCCCAGCGTCTTGAGCTGGCTGTCCCGGGCCGACTGGACGCCGAAGGAAATGCGGTTGACGCCCGCCTCCCGGAATGCCCGGAGAGAGTCTTCGGTCACGGTCTCAGGGTTGGCTTCCAGCGTGATCTCGGCCCCGGGCAGGGGCTGTGCGGCGGCGATGAGCCGGGCGGCGTCTGCCGGGTCCAGCAGACTGGGCGTTCCACCGCCGAAATAAAGGGTGTCCGGCCGCAGGGGCGCGTCCGGCGCAAACCGGGAGAGTTCCCGCAAAAGGGCGTCCACATAGGCCCGGGGGACGCCGCGCTGGCCGGGGGCGGAGTAGAAATCACAGTACCGGCATTTGGAAAAACAGTAAGGAATATGCAGATAAAGTCCGAGGGACATCAAATATCACAGCCTTTTTCATGAATCGTTCATTTCTATGCAGTATACTATATTTCGTAGACCGGGGCAAGGCCGAGGTCGATGCCCTGATTTTGAATGGAGGATTCCTTATGGATTACAACAACTATGACCGCGGCTATGCGGAGCCTTCGATGAGCGCATCGGACTATATGACCCGCACCTACCGCTGGATGGCCGGCGGCCTGCTCGTCACCTTCGCAATGGCCTATATCACGGCGACCACGTCCCTTATCTATCTGGTCAATTCGCTCTACTTCCTGCTTACCATCGGTGAGCTGGCACTGGTGTTCATGCTCAGCGCCCGGGTGCAGAAGATGTCCATCGACGGTGCAAGAGCCGCGTTCTTCGGATACGCCATCCTGAACGGCATGGTCCTGAGCTACTACTTCCTGATGTTCTCGGTAGGCACGCTGGTCATGGCTTTCCTCGCCACGGCGGTCTACTTCGGCCTCATGGCTGTGTACGGCACCACCACCCATAAAGACCTCACCGGCTGGGGTCCCCGCCTCATGATGGCTCTGGTGGCCATGATCGTCACCAGCCTCGTGGGTGCGCTCTTCGGCTTTGGCTTCGGTGCCTCGGTGCTCTACTGCGGCATCGGTCTGGTGGTGTTCATGCTGCTCACCGCCTACGATACCCAGAAGCTCCGCCAGATCTACGCCTACTATGCAGGCGACGCGGAGCTGGCCGAGAAGGCTTCCATCTACGGCGCACTGACCCTGTATCTGGACTTCATCAACATCTTCCTGTATGTCGTCCGCCTGCTGGGCATGAACAGCCGCAGCCGCAACAATTAAATCAAATTTTTCGGAGCCGCCGTGCAGAGCGTTTGCACGGCGGCTCTTTTTTGTCAGAATGCCTGCTTTGAATCATGATAACTGTGCGATTTGCCAAAAATCGAGGAAAAGGTTGACAGAATGGGGGGGGGGTAAATTTTGGGTGGTGATGCGGCGGACGAGGTTT
>ENA-UOJH01002531-UOJH01002531.1-human-gut-metagenome-genome-assembly--contig:-C148-NODE-2531-length-11361-cov-36.029453_pt1 | contig 11361 bp, 7 predicted proteins | sample MGYA00242345_ERZ723892 | MGnify/ENA metagenome assembly ERZ723892 | reverse complement strand
GCCACGAGAGCCCTGAACCTTGAACCCTGAACCAAATGAAAGCAAAGTAAAAAGGGGCTGTGAAGAAATGAGGATTCATTTCTTCACAGCTCCTTTGTTTACATGAGGGATCATATACATCCTATGTATGCGTCAGGGCAGAGCCTTTGATCGATAAGAGCATATCCTCTCAAAACGAATGCCCGATGGGCGCTGCTGCCCGCACAGAAGCGATAAGCCGCATTACCTGTTACTTTCCTCGACGAGCTTCATGATCTCATCTTTCTTCTCTTCGAGGAGCGATCGGTCTCCCATCGTCTCCATATTGAAACGTATAAGAGGCTCCGTATTCGATGGACGGAGATTGAAACGCCAATTTTCAAACTCAAGCCCTACGCCATCCGTGGGATCGATAGCCAAGGCTTTCGGTGCATAGGCTGCCTTGACTGCAGCGAGGGTTTTCTCCACATTTTTGGCTGGCAGATTGATCTCTCCGCTCACGGGGAATTCTTTCTCCATTTCAGCGACCATTTCGCCAAGGTGCCTGCCTGTCTCGCTCATGAACTCTGTCACAATGAGCCATGGGATCATACCGGAGTCACAGTATGAAAAGTCACGGAAGAAATGATGGGCACTGTTTTCAGCTCCATAAATGCCATGGACTCGACGCATGGTCTCCTTCATGAAAGCATGTCCCCCCTTCGATTCGACGGGCACACCTCCATAGAGACGGCAAATCTTTTCCGTATTCCAGAAGACACGCGGATCGTGAATGATGATCTCTCCGGGATGCCTCTTGAGAAAATAGGATGCAAGCAGTCCTACCATGTAGCAGCCTTCTACGAATTTCCCATTTTCATCGATGAAGAAGCAGCGGTCAAAGTCTCCATCCCAGGCGATCCCGAGATCTGCTTTTTCTTCGAGCACCTTCTCCTTGAGCGGCTTCTGGCACTCTTCCAGCATCGGATTCGGCACACCATGAGGGAAACTGCCGTCCGGCTCCATATATAATTCTGTAAAAGTAAAAGGCAGATGTTTCTTTAGTTCTGCGAAGGCGATATTGGCACAGCCATTTCCTGCATCCACCACAATGTGAAGTGGCTTCATCTTCGTGACATCCACAAAGGAGAGGATACAGTCGATGTAGTCCTGGAGGATCTGTTTCGCAAAGGTCTTCCCTTTTTTCTCTGCCTCGGGAAAATCCCCGGAGAATGCGAGTGCTTCGATGTCTTTGAGTCCCGTATCGGCACTGACAGGGATCCCCCCTTCGCGCACAAGTTTTAAGCCATTGTAATTCGATGGATTATGGCTCGCGGTAATCATGATGCCGCCGGAAAGTCCGTAATGGAACGTAGCGAAGTACATCATTTCCGTCCCGCAAAGGCCTATGTCCATCACATCCGCGCCGCCATCCGTCAGGCCTCGCATGACAGCCTTAGCGATGGCAGGAGAGCTCGGACGGATATCATAGCCGACACACATCGCCTGCGGATGGTAGAGCGCTGCATACGCGCGGCCTACGCGATATGCCAGGTCTTCGTTCACCTCCGCCCCCACGACACCGCGAATATCATAGGCCTTGAAGCCTTTATGAGAAAGTTGGAGTGGTTGCATGGTATTTCTTCCTTTTTGAAAAACCGAAGGAGACAGGGAGCCGATCATCGTCAGACAGCATCCATCGGCAAATTTGATCCATTGATTATATCCCCATGTCCCTGAAATCATCAGTCAGTCGTCTTCGACACGTCTTTTCCCATCCGGGAGAGCACCTGCACATATCCGTCGGCACCGAATTTCAAGCAACGCTTCACGCGGGAAATCGTGGCAGTGCTCGCACCCGTCGCTTCTTCGATGCGGTCATACTTATCTCCCGCTTCGAGCATACGTGCCACTTCCAGACGCTGCGACATGTCACGCAGCTCATTGATCGTACAAAGATCTTCAAAAAATTCATAGCACTCCTCTCTCGTCTTCAAAGTCAGAATGCCATCGAAAAGCTGATCCGTCAGCGGATTCACCAGTCTGTGATTCACACTCATTTATATGTCCTCCTGTCATTGGGTAGCTATAGTTACGATACTTTAGTATATTATAGCATTAGAGGCAAAGCGGTGCAAAAGGAAAATGAGGGGAGTAGCTGGTAACTAGTGACTAGGAGACTAAGAGAGCAGGAGACATCAGACTCTCTCATATCGTCATTTCGAGCGAAGCGAGAAATCTTTTTCATACCTATCCGCCCCTTCGTGGCACCTCCTTCCAAAGGTAGGAGGGAAAAACAGAGCTCGGGCATCGCCATTATTTATACTCCGCGGCGCTGCGATATTTTTATGCGCCGCACCACCACTCCTCACCCCTCACTCCTCACTCCTCACTCAAGGGAAAACTTTCGCACGCAATCATGGGGCAGCACATCCCACGGGCTCCCCCTATTGACTTTCCTTCCCATAAAGAGTACAATTCATTCAATCGGCTTTGTCGATTGAATTACATACGACTTTCATCATGAGTGGCGGAGGGACTGGCCCTTTGAAGCCACGGCAACCATCTTTATGAAACGGTGCCAATTCCAGCGAGTGTATTCTCGAAAGATGATGCGACTGCAAGCTTTCATCTTCCGATGAAAGTTTTTTTATTTATGAGGAGACTCCAATGATTGAACTCAAACATATAACGAAAGTATATGGCAATTTCAAAGCACTGGACGACGTCAGCGTCACCATCAGAGATGGTGAGATCTACGGTATCGTCGGGCAGTCCGGTGCAGGGAAATCGACCCTGGTCCGCTGCATCAATATGCTTGAACCACCGACCACAGGCGAAGTCCTGATCAATGGCAAAGACATGATGAAGCTCTCCAAGGCGGAACTGCGCAGTGAGCGCAAAGGCATCGGCATGATCTTCCAGCATTTCAACCTGCTGTCCTCCCGCACAGTGGCAGGAAATATCGCATTCCCTTTGGAGCTTGCCAATGTGCCGAAGGCAGAGCAGAAGAAACGCATCGATGACATCCTTGAGATGGTCGGTCTCACCGAGTACAAAGATAAGTACCCCGCACAGCTCTCCGGCGGACAGAAGCAGCGTGTCGGCATCGCACGCGCCATCGTGTCCAATCCATCCGTACTTCTCTCCGATGAAGCAACCTCTGCACTGGATCCGGAAACGGTCAAATCCATCCTGCAGCTGCTGAAAGATATCAATAAGAAGCTCGGCATCACCATCATCATGATCACGCATCAGATGGAAGTCATCAAGGAGATCGCTGAACGTGTCGCCGTCATCGAACATGGCCGCATCATCGAAGAAGGCTCCGTCGTCGATCTTTTCACCAATCCGCAGACTCCGACTCTGAAAAAATTCGTCGGCTCGGTCATGTCTTCGGAAGTACCGGAACAGCTCTCCCACATGGATATCCATGCCGATAAAGAGAACGCGGACGACCAAACCGTCCTCTCCCTCTCCTTCCGCGGCGACGTCGCAAATGAACCGATCATCGCCAACCTCATCAAAAAGTACAATCTGGACGTATCTATCCTGTATGGCTCCATCGACTACATCCAGAATGTATCCTTCGGCCGTCTCATTATCACCATCATTGGCGATGACAGCGATATGAAAGAAGCGCTCAGTCATCTGAAATCGTTACCTATCACAAGCGAGGTGCTCGGATATGTCTCCAGTCATTAGTAATCTTCTTCTGAAAAGTACGGCAGAAACCTTCTACATGCTCAGCGTTTCTGCCCTGATCGCCGCTGTCGTCGGCATTCCTCTGGGGATCCTCCTCGTTGTCACGGAGAAAAACGGCATCCTCGCCTGCCGCCTGCTCAATAAGCCGCTCGCTTTTGTCATCAATATGATCCGCTCCATCCCATTCATCATTCTGATGGTCGCGATCATTCCTCTCACCCGTCTCATCGCAGGCACCTCCATCGGCACCACCGCAGCCATCGTCCCACTGACCATCGCTGCGATCCCCTACACCGCCCGCATGGTCGAGACCTCCATCCGTGAAGTTCCCTTCGGCCTCATCGAAGCGGCTGAATCCATGGGCGCTTCCCCGTTCCAGATCATTAAGAAAGTCCTCATCCCGGAAGCCCTGCCTTCCATCATTGAGAATATCACTGTCGTCATTGTCACCCTCATCGGTTCTTCCGCTATGGCAGGCACCATCGGCGGCGGCGGCTTAGGCGACCTCGCCATCCGCTACGGCTACCAGCGTTTCCAAGCCGACGTCATGGTGGCTACCATCCTCGTCCTTATCGTCGTCGTCCAGCTCATTCAGTTCATCGGCAGCAACCTCGCGAAAAAGGCGAATAAGAAGTAAGAAGGGTTCAGGGTTCGAAAACTGCTCCCCGTGTATCGTCATTTCGAGCGAAGTCGAGAAATCTCTATGGCAGAACGCCTATTGTCGCATGTGAAACCGCACCAAGACATCTTTTCCCCTCAGCGCATACACGCTGATTCCCGCAGTGCAAGAAAGATCCCTCGGCTGCGCTCGGGATGACGATACACAGAGAACGATTTTCGCCCCCCAGAACCTGCCCCAAAAACTGTTTTCCACCGGATCTATAGGAAATGCGAATTCTCCCACTTCCATACATAGACACCGGATTTTATAAAAGAAGGGAAGTACATCTATGTTAAAGAAACTCGTCATCGCTGGACTTTGCGCCCTCTCCGCAGCAGCCATCATCACCGGCTGTGGTTCCAACGCAAAGCCAGCCTCCTCGGCCGCTGCCTCTGTACAGGAAAAGAAAGAGATCACCGTCGGTGCTACCGCCGGTCCGCATGCAGAAGTCGTCGAAGCCGCTGCCAAAGAAGCAGAAAGCAAAGGTCTCAAGGTCAATGTGAAGGAATTCTCCGACTATGTCACTCCGGATCAGGCACTCGCTGACGGCGATCTCGACCTCGTTGTCTACCAGCATGAACCGTTCCTGAAGAACTTCAACAAACAGCACAATACAAACCTCGTCTCTATCGGCAAAGCTATCCTGATGCGCATGGGCGTCTACTCCAACAAGTACAAGGATATCAAGGATCTGCCCGACGGTGCCACCGTCTCCATCCCGAACGACCCGACCAATGAAGGCCGTGGTCTCCAGCTGCTCGAAAAAGCAGGCGTCATCAAGCTGAAGGAAGGCGTCGGCATGAAAGCCACCCCGGCAGATGTCGTAGAAAACCCGAAGAACCTGAAATTCCAGGAACTCGAAGCCGCTCAGCTTCCAAGAAGCCTTGCTGATGTCGATGCATCTGTCATCACCATGAACTACGTCATGAGCTCCGGACTTTCCCCGAAAGACCAGGGCATCTTCCTCGAAGACAAGGATACCCCGCTCGCCGTCATGATCATCGCTGCCCGCGAGAAGGACAAGGATCAGCCGGCTTATCAGAAATTCGTCAAGTACTATCAGTCTGAATCCGTCAAGAAATTCATCGCTGAAAAATACAAAGGCACCATCGTTCCTGCTTGGGAATAATGAAACCAATGAAAAGGACCGCGCAAGCGGTCTTTTTTTGTTGGGGCAAACGGTTCTATGGACTACAAGGAGTAGCGCGGCGCGTAATACAAAAAGCGCTGCATATTTTGAGAAGCGGTATTCCTGTATCGTCATTCCGACCGAAGCGGAGGAATCTTCTTCGTTTGTGGTACCGCCTGGACTTGTCAGCAAACAGAACAACAAAACATCCTATGACAGGAACAGGTGAAATACGATGTTTCATGAATGAACCTCTGAAACACAATGGATTTTCAAAAAGAATACAACAAAGATCGAGGGCTGCGCTCGGGATGACGATACGAGAAGCAGCTTCAACAGACGAAAAAGACCACCGTGAGTAAAAAACCCGCTGTGGTCTTTCCCTTTGCTATGAATGATCCCTATGGATGCCATAGGGGGCGGGGTCTTCTGCGGCTCCACGCATCGTCTGTGGCTGTGAAAACCCATAAGTGAAGGTGACAGGCATATCTGAATGTTCCTCGAAATTCTCTACCTGCTCCATGACCTTGCTGAATACCTCGGGGCTGTACTGCGGCGGGTAGCCATTTTTCACAAGGCAGATCTTAATATCCAGTTTCAGCTGATTTCGGACATTTTGATTATTGAGCCAGTCGGAGAAAGAGGATTTTGTGTCTATGATTTCTTTGACCTTCTTGGCCAGTTCTCGGCATTTGTCATTTACGACCACGCCATCGGTCTCTTTATCCGTACCGTACTCAAAATGATACTGATCGCGCAAAGACACCAGAATGTCATAAAACGCTTTTTCCTCGAAGGTTAAGCCGATTTTGCGGAAACTCTCCCGGCTTTCATTCATCTCCTTCAGTATGGATAATGCCTGCCTGGTCGCTTCTCTGATGATGTCATCCGACGCTTCTTCCTGTGTGGCTCCGGCTTCTTCTGCACTCAGATGCTTGCGCCGTTCATGGTATGCCGCAATCGTTTCTTCCAGCATCTCCTGATAGGTTTTGGCTGCGATCTTATTGATCCGGCTGTATTCCTTGATCTCTTTGCGAATCATTTTGATGAGCAGCTCCAGCTTCGTGGCAGGCATTTTCACATCAGACAGCTTTTCAAAATATTCCGGGCTGAAAATATTCTCTTCCTCTCCAGCATCGAGAACGCTCTCGACCTGATTGTAGCGCAAGGCTTCCTCGACCATTTTAGAAACGGTGCGATTCATGCTGTCGGTATCCAGTTCTGTAGTTCCGCTCATCTTGCGGACAAAGCCTGCGATGGCCATGAAGCACTGTGCCAGCGCAGATTCGCTTTCCGAAAGTTCCCCGGAGGGCTGACAAATATCATAACCGAGCCGCATACGCTTGACAGTTTTTAAGAAATAAGTTTTGAAAGAGACTGCCTGCGAACCACTTCTGTCCGCAAAGCGTAATTCCTCTGTCGAAGCAAATACATATTCCGCCGCTTGGGCAAGCAGGCGATAGCGCTCTACGGGGTCACTCTCAGGATTCAGGAACGGCTTCAGATCGTACCTGATGAACATGGTCTTTAATACTTCCAGTTCTTCTCTGAACACCCCCGTAGCCTGCTCCACATCATCTGCCGTAGGTGCCACGGACGTATTGCCGCCATAGATTTTCATCGCTTCGCGCATATTGTCACGAATCCCGATATAGTCAATGACCATACCATAGTCCTTGCCGGGATAGACTCGATTCACACGGCTGATGGTCTGAATCAGAAGATGCTTTTTCAGCGGCTTATCGTTATACAGGTAAGTCAGGCACGGGACATCAAACCCGGTGATCCACATATCCACGACAATCACGATGTGGAAATTGGACTTTTCCTGCTTAAATGCGGCATCCAGCTCTTTCGCGCGTTTATCATTCTTCACACCGCCGAGGTAGTTATACATTCCCGACTCATCATTGCTGCCGACACTGGCTACCATCGCCATGAAAGGCATCGGCTTCATGGCAGCCAGCTCCTCCTTGGTCACGGCAGTACCATCCGCTGCCTTCTTCTCCACAAACCATTCCGGGTATTTCTCCTGAAATTTCAGCAGCAGATCATAGGCGATCTGTCTGCTCGAGCAAACCACCATTGCTTTTTGGATCCGATCCGGCTCCTTTTCACAAGCAGCGGTATAGTGGTCGTGAATATCCACGGCAAGACGCGCGAGCCGGGAGGGCTCTCCTAGGATCATCTCCATCGAACTCATCGCTTTTTTGCTGGCTTCTATATCCTCCTTAGTGGCGCCATCATCTGCACAGGTTTTATAATAATTTTCGATTTTCTTGACCTTCTCCGTATCCAGCAGCACTTTCGCAATTCTTGGGTGGTACTTGATGGATACCGTCAATCCATCGGCAACGGCCTGATCCATGGTGTAACGGTCGATCTCATCACCAAAGGTCTGGTAAGTTTCCGCAATCGGAGTCCCTGTGAAACCGACAAAGGTCGCATGAGGAAGCGCCTCTTTCAGCACTTTGGCATATGGTTTAGAAACCATCGCTTTCATATTCTCATCAGCATCCTTGCTGAACTGGATTTTCCGAGAATGCTCCACCTGTGTCCGATGTGCCTCATCCGAGAAGCAGATGATATTATGGCGAGCATTGATCAGGCCGATTTTATCCTCCTTGCGGTCACAGAACTTCTGGATCGTACAGATATAGAAGCCGCCGCTTTCTCTGGCCCCGAGTTCCTGCCGTAGATGCTTTCTATCCTTGACCACAGAAACATCACCAAGGTTCAAAAACTCCTTACTCTTGGCAAAGAGCTTGATCCCCTGCTCCTGCAGCTCCTCACGGTCAACGATCATGACGATGGTGGGCGAACCGATCTGTGGATTATCATAGCAGCGCAGAGATAGCTGCCTCGCCAGAAACGCCATCGTATAAGTCTTGCCGCACCCCGTCGCGCCGAAGTAGGTGCCACCCTTTCCCGTCCCTTCTACGACAGATCTGACGATGCTCTGCTTGAGCAGTCTTGCCGCAAAGAACTGCGGGTACCGGCAGACAAGCTCCCTTTCCTCCCCATCAAAAACCTCATCCTGGAAATAGATATAGTCACGAAATATCTCCAGAAAACGCTCCGGTGCATAGACACCGCGCACCATAGTTTCAGTTTCCTCAAAAGGCATGGTGGAAATCTTATCCCCGTCATTCACACGTCTCCATGCATAGAAATGCTCATACGGCGTACGCACAGTTCCCAGCCTGGTTTTCACACCATCCGAAATGCACGCTAAGGGGCAATAGTGCAATAGCTGCGGAATATCGCGCCAGTAGCGGATCGTGATCTGCTCCCAGGCATCATGAATGGTGGCATGGGCATCGGCAGGGTTCTTCAGCTCTATGACACACAGCGGCATGCCATTGACAAAAAGCAGCACATCCGGCCGCCGAGTCTCACGCTGCCCGTTATTGATGTACTCCACAGTCAGCTGATTCACCACACGGAAAATATTATTCTCCGGCATTTCGAAATCGATCAGCGGCACCATGACAGGCAAGCCCTTCTGCGGTGTGAACTGGATGCCATCCACCATCCACTTGTATACCTTGTGCAGGGTGGCGAAATCACTCTCACCCCCGGCAAGACGGACCGTGTCGTAGAGCTGCTCGATTTCCTCCGGCAGCAGCTGCGGACTGGTCTTTTCGATAAAGGCTTTGAAATCCGCTTCGATCAGGACGTCGCTGTATCTGCGTACGATCTGATGTCCGGCGAGATAATGCCAGCCGACCGATTGCAGAAAAGCGATAAAAGCACTCTCGTATTCCGATTCGCAGTAGCGGCCGTGATAGTTTTCCAGCTTTGCCATGCCCACGCCTCCTTTCATCTCTGTGCTTCTTCGATAGAGCCTTTGATCAGTATCGGACACAGGTCTTTGATCTGGGTTTTCAGTTTTTCGTTGATTTTCTTGCGAGAGTTATATACTTGGTATATCTCTACAATCGACTTCTGCACTTCTAAATCGGGTACTGGAATTTGAATTTCATAGAAACGCTCCATATCCAGATTGGTTCTAATGCTTGCATCGCTCATGAACCAACCCAATCGGTCAACCTCTTTACGGGAGAACCACATCATGACATATTCTGCTAAAATATCCTCTCTTTTCATTTCAAAAACAGAGTATGCAGGTGAAATGATGATGGGAGTGTCTTCATGGAGTAACGCTATACGAATACACTGATCCCGACCTGTTTGCATACCCGAAAACGAAAATTGTCCTTTTTGAACCACCTTATATTTTGACAAATCAACGCCAGTGGTATTGGCGACCGATGGCATAAACTGCTTGTTGATGTTAATGCCTTGGACATCTGTGATGCGGTTATCTATATTACGGTTATCTACTTCGTGTAAAATATCGCCAACAGATACTTTGGGAGCTTTATGCTTATACGCGTCAATCAGCGTTTCACAAGTCAGCTTCAAAGCCTCCAGCCCAAGCTCATAGCTTTGCTGATTCGCCAGCATGGCGTGGTAGACCGCGACATATTTCCGCTGGATGTCGATGGCTGGGAGAACAAGGGAAATTGAGCAAATATCCTCCCAGTTGTAGAACTCGGTGGAACTGCCCCACGAATTTGTAATAACATATCGGTCAAATTCCGGTCTGTTAAAAAACATATAGAGCCAAATTGCATCTAAAATCTGTTTACAGTCATCTTTTACTCTGAAAACCACATAGTCCTCTGTACAGATAATAGGGCGTTCACCATTATTGTAGGCTATACTGAATTTTGAACCATTTCGTGATGTTCTGTGATTAAAAACAAACTCGCTAGGATCTACAATTTGGAATTTTGTTAAGTCGCGTCCATTCAAATCTGCTTTAGTCGGCATTAACTGCTTTAAATTATTTACACCCCGAACATCGGCAATGCCATATTGCAAATCAGAATTTCTTACATCTCGGAGTTCTATCAAATCCCCCAGCTTGTACTTAGTCAATCCCATAGCCAATCCCCCTGAATGCCTCTTCCAGCATCTGCTGGGATTTCTTCTCCTGCTTCATGACCGCCTGCATTTCCGCCTGGATACGGGCCATTTCCTTTTCATAGTCGATTTTCAGGTCGTGGTCGATAAATTCGATATACTTGCTCGGGGTCAGCGCCCAGTTGTTCTGCTCGATCTCCGCGATGCCCACACTGCGGTAGAGTTCCGGCACCACATAATGACTGCCGTCCGTGCCCTCGCTCTGCCAGGTGTGGTAGATGTCGGCGGCTCTTGCAATTTGGGTGCTGTCCAACAGGACTTTCTTCTTGTTCTCACCCTTTACCGGGTTTTCCGTCCAGGTACGCAGGTCCATAAAGAGGATTTCGTGTTCGCGATGGCGGAGATTTCTGCCGTGGTAGCTGCCGCCTTTTTTATTTTGGTTCAGAATCCAAAGGGTCACGCTGATGTCGGTCGTGATGAAGAGCTCTCTCGGCAGGACGATGATGGCTTCTACCTTGTCATTCTGGATCAGCTTTTTGCGGATCTCCAGTGTGTCGCTGTCATTCAGTGCGCCGTTGGCAAGCAGGAAACCAGCCACACCGGACTGCTTTTTGAGGTGCGAAAGGATATGTAAGATCCACGCATAGTTGCCGTTGCTTGCCGGCGGTGTCTGGTAATCTGCCCAGCGAGGGTCATGCTCCAATGTACTGTCATACCAGCTTTTGAGGTTGAAGGGCGGATTTGCCATGATGTAGTCGAAGTACAGCCCCTTGTGCAGATCATTCAGAAAGCTGGAGTCACTGGTTTCCCCTAGGTTATGGCTGATACCGCGCAGGGCAAGGTTCATTTTTGCAAGGCGATAGGTCGCAGGCTCTTTTTCCTGTCCGTACACATTGATACGGTTGATGTCACCCTGCTTGGATTTTACAAGCGCTGCACTCTGGATAAACATACCGCCGGAACCGCAGCACGGGTC
>ENA-UOJH01002529-UOJH01002529.1-human-gut-metagenome-genome-assembly--contig:-C148-NODE-2529-length-11366-cov-11.236319_pt1 | contig 11366 bp, 8 predicted proteins | sample MGYA00242345_ERZ723892 | MGnify/ENA metagenome assembly ERZ723892 | reverse complement strand
GTGGAGTTGCAACCGTTATCCATATGTACGATACCTACGATAGAGCAGATTTTGGATGGGATGCCGGTCGACCGCTGCGCGTTCTTCTGCGTCTGCTGCACGGTTTTGACCGTCTCCTGCGCGGTTTTCACGCTGGCGCGCGCCTGCTCCACGGCGTAGCAGGAATAGGCTGCCGTCAGCGAAAGGCCGCTGTTGAGTGCGCGCGCGCTGACTATGCGGAAGCCCACCCGTGGCACAACCTGTGTGCGTGGATCGCAAGAAAGCTCAAAATGGCATAAGAAGAGGCAGGGCGCTTGCCCTGCCTCTTTTCGTCAATATGGATTTTTCCAGTTCTGCCCGCCCTTGTAGGCGTCGAACAGCGCGCGCCACTGCTCTTTCGGGAAGTGCGCTTCGATGTAGCCCGTCAGCTCGGCTTTCTTCACGTTGCCGTTTTTGTCGGCGTCCACGCTCCTGCGCATCTTTGCCCAGTCATCGAGCGAAAGTCCGGCGTCGAGCATCCGCTTTGTCTTGTCAAAGCCCGTGCCGCTCATCACGTCGGAACCGTATTTTTCAAAGTTTGCGAGATAGTCCGCCGTGCTCATGCCGAGCTCGCTCTTGGCATTCCTCGCATGCAGCACCCACTTGTCGACCGCCTCGTCGCCCAGCACTTCCGCCTTGGCGGCTTCATAGCTGTACTTATAGCAGCGGTCGAGCAATTCCGCCTTGGTCGTGTCGCCCGCCGTCTTGTAGATGCTGGTTTTCATCATGGCGGCGGTATAGGCCATCTGTCCAGTCGCACACGCCGCCTGAAACGCCTGCTTCTGGTCGTAGTCGAGCACGACGGTGTGCTCTTTGCCGTCGGCGTCCTTGTAGCTGAGCGAATCGGGCTTGCGCGTCGTGGGGTAGAAACTCGTCTCACCCGTCGCGCCGCGCACGCGCTCCATCTCCTGCGATACCTCGCTCTGCGTGTACTTGTTCACGCCGATGGGGTTAATGAGGGCATTCGTCAGCCGTTTGGAAAGGCTTCCGGGGTTGTCCTTTTCCTCGCCCAGCGTGTTCACCGTGGTCGGCAGCGTTTCGCGCACCTTCGGGATACGGCTTTTCAGCGTGTCGATGAGAACGTCCTTCGTGCCGTCGCCCGCGTATACATTGCGCTGCTTGTCGTCAATGCCCTTGGCGATGGACGCCAGCACGTTCGGCGTGATGGACGAAATTACAGTCTTGCCCACTGCCTCCGGCAAGGCCTCTTTCCAGTCATTTTTATAGACCAAAATGTCCTTGCCCAAATTACCGATAGTCTGCATCACGGGGAGGTCTGCCGCCGCCTTGACAAAACTGTCTGCCGTGTCTGTGTAGCTCTGAGGGTCCACAAACGTGGAAAGAAAACCGTCGTTACCGTTATCCGCCATTTCTGCCCCGAGGCTCACCATGAAGTTCAGCGGTTCAAGGTTGCTCAAATCGACGAGCGTGTCGCCGTTTCGCCACATACCGGTCTCGTCGCCATCCATCCAGCGCTTGGCAGCAGTGATATTGATCTGCGCGCCGGTCAGACCCTCGCTCTTATTCAGCGCAGCGACGTCCTTGTCGTCCTCGTCGTCTGCGCGCTTCAAAAGCCCCATCTTCGCCAGCTGCATAAAGCCATAGGCGATGGCCGTGCCGGTCATGCCGCGCGCGAAGTCGCTCACGGCCTTTGCCTGCTTGGTGGGATTTGCGCCGTTTTTCGCCGCGTCAGCGACGGCGCTCACGATCTCAACCGTGCCTTTCACTGCATTCACGGGGCTGTAATCGAGCCCCACGCTCGCAAGGTTGCCCGCTACGCGCGTAAACGGCGCGACAAGGTCTCCCGCGCCGAAGCCGTGCACGGTCTTCCCCTTGATCGTCTTTCCGCTGTCGCCCACGCCGAGCGCCATATTGAGTACATCATGTACCGTCTGGATGGTGGTCGCCGTCTTGCTTTCATTCTGGAACGTGCGGTATTTTGCCAGCGCGTCCGCCTGCTCAGCGGCGTAATCCTTGGGCGCATTCTGAATTTTCCCGCTTTCGATGAGCTCCTGCGTACCGCGCTGCGTACTGCGCGCAGCGCCCTTGTATGCCTCGTCCGAGGTCTTCATCAGATACCCCATATTCCGCTCACAGGCGGACAGCACGCGGTCGATGATGTTGCCGCTCGCCTTGAACGTGCGGTTGCCGGTCTGCTCATAGCGTCCGCTCGCGCCCATGTCCACGTCAAGCGTGATCTCCGCCGCCGACATGCGGATCGCCTTCATAATGGCGGCGCGGCTCTCGCTGCTCATGACCGATTTTTCAAAGGCGACGCTGCGCGTGCCCGTCAGCTTGGAGAGCGCCATATCGAGCACCGCCGCCCCGCGCATACTCATCGCATCGAGCGCGTAGAACGTCGTGTTGCCCGCGATATTCTTTGCCGCCGTCTTGGGGTTCGACAGCATGTTGAGCACCTGCACCGTCTTGAGCTTCTGACCCATGTTGGCGCTCTGCGCGTCGGTCGACAGCGCCGCACTGGATTCATAGGCAAACTGCTTGAGCTGCCCAAAGTCCATGCTGCCAAGCGTCGATTCTGCCGCCTTGCGCAGCATCGCGCTCTGCCGTCCGGTGATGCCGTTCAGCGTGCCGCGTTCCTCTGCGATATCGAGGATGATGTCGCGCATCGCCTCCGGCGTCTCCGCCTGCTCGATGCTCTTGTCGTACATGAGGATGCTGCGGAACCGTTCGGCGCGCTCTGCGTCGGAAAGGTCGCTCTTTTGCAGATTCTCCCACGCCGACAGCTCGCTCGACTGCCCAACCTCGTTGCCTTCCCGGCTGTATTTGGCCCATGCCTGCGTGCCGCGTCCGGTCTCCGTCGCGTGCTCGCGCATGATATCCAGCCAGCGGGTATACTCGTCTTCGGTGATCTCCATCGCGATACTGCGGCCTTGCAGCTCGTTTTTGATCTGCATCGCTGCGTCGACCATCTGCGCGTTCCACGCGGGGGCGTATTCAAGATACTGCGTCAGCTCTTCATAGGCGGCGGGGTCCGCGTCCTTTAAGAACTGCCGCTTGCCGTCCCGCTCAATGTACACAAGGTCATCCGCCTTGGCAAGGCTTTCTTCCTCGCTCTGCGCGCGGTAGCGGAACAGTGCGTCGTAGTCTTCGCGGCTGCGCGCCGTTGCATCGCCCTCCGCCTGCGTGTAGCGCGCCGCGCTCTCGGCAAGGCGGCTCGTGCGCTCCACCGGCTCCACGTCCGGGGCCTGATAGCCTGCCCGCGCCGCGCCGATGCTGCCGGGAAGATCATCCGGCACATCCATATCCCAAATGGGAAGTTCTTCTGCCTGCCGCGCCTGTACCGGCTGCGCACCGTCGATTTGCACCTTGGCGGCAAGATACGCCGCGTTCGGGCCGACCTGTTCCCCAGCCACGTTGATATAGCCGTTCGTCAGCATGTCATCAAGGATGAGTTCGAGGGTCTTTGCCGCTTTTACATTCTCCTGCCCGTGGTCTTTGATGAGCCGGTCAGCGGCGTCAATGATCTGGCTGCGAGACAATCCCTCGTTCATTGCCGCGCGCAGGGCAGGGGTCTCATAGATGTTGCTCACGCGCTGATAGCCGTTCGCCGTGCGCTCGCGTGCGCCCATCTGCTGCCCGTACTGGCGGGAGAGGTCTGCAATGCCCGCGATTTGCTCCGCCGCCTCGACATAATAACCGCGCAGTTCGGGATGGTCGAACGAAAAGGCGTTCACGCTGCGCGGCGCGACGCTTTCCGCCGTGCGGTTGTCGATGTGGTTTTCCGGCGCATAATTCCCGCCGCGCTGCATATCCTCTCCCTTGACACCACCGTTTTCCTGTGTTACAGTGGGGTTAAGAGATACTGGTGCTTGCACCGTATCCGTTGAAGCGTCTCCGCTTGCTACGTGGTCGAGGTCACCCGAAAGGGCAGAAGTCCCGTCTGATGCAAGCGAGGGCGCTTCGGTGGAGCCCCCTGTATTTTCGGGCGCAACTGCTTCGGCGGTCGTCCGCGTTGGGGGCTCTATTTTTATGTCCTCAACTTCGCTTATTGTATGTCCGTAATACTTGTCGCCCACGTTCGTGTTTTTTACTCGAATGTGGGCATTGTACTGTTCGCCGTCAATTTTGATGGGGCTGTCGTAGTATTCAAACGTCGGGATACTGTTTGCTGTTTGGGGATGGTAATTCCCAGCTTCGGCAACCTTGTGTCCGTTTTCAATCAATTCTGGGATGTGGAATCCGCTTGCATATTTTTCATAGGGGATATTCCCGCTGAGGAACTTATCGAGCCCTTTTCGTGAAATGCCGATTTGCCGTCCTGTCTCTGCATTGGTAACGACAGTTGGGAAATTCTTCTTTGCAAAGTCAATGAAGTATGTCCTTGCATGGTTAAAGTTCTCGAGAATGTTGCGGGAGAAGAGATTCGTATTTGCCGAAACCGCACCTTTTGACGCGCCCTGTGCGCCCTCTGCGGCGTTTTCCTGCGCGGGTGTGAAATTGCCCTCGCTCGTCGCTTGACGCGCTCCTGCGTCAACGTCCGGCGTTTCTGCGCCCTTGCCGCGCCTGTTCATGGCGTTCAGCATCGCATTGACACCGATCTGACCGCCGCCGAGCGCCCCGCCGACGACCGCGCCGCCCGCAAATTCCTCTGCCGCCGTACGCGGGTTCAGAATGGCGTCACCGTCCGAAAGGGAAGCGAGCTTGTTGCCCTTGTGGTACACCCCGTTCTGCAAGGCGCGTTCAATGACGCCCTGCACCGCTTCTTCCTTGCCCTCGGCCACGGCGGAATCTACCCATGCTTTCCATGCGTTCGCACCATGTTTCAGCTCTTCCGGCAGCTTTTGAATACCGCCTCCGACCTCGACCGCCGCATTTAAAAGGCCGTTGCCCATCGCATAGAGCGCCGCCTTCGTGCGGGCTTTGTTGTTCTCCGTGCCGGTCTTCGCCATGTCATCCATTGCCTCGTCATAGCTCTGTCCAACGACCTGAGAAAACGCCGTCCAGTAGTTCGGGTCTTTCGCCATCGCCGTCACGCCGCGCCGGATCGTGCCCGCCATGCTCGGGGTCATTTCCGCCGCTGCCTGTGCGCCGAGCCCCGCCGTGCTTGCGCCCGCAGACGCGCCCGCCGTCAGGTAGGCCATGACCGCCTGCGGCACTGCCGCGACCGTCGCAGCGCCGTACTTGTCCAGCAGTTCCGCCGCCTTGCCGCCCTTTGCGACGTTTCCGGCGTATTTCTTCTGCGTTTCCTGCCCCTCGTTCTTGATGCGCTGCGACAGCTTATTGAGCGGGGCAGTGTCGGACAGCTCGCCGAGCTTCTGACCGGAAAGCAGCTCGAACGGTGACAGCAGCACGTCCTCAGCCATCGCCAGTGTGCTGGCAACGCCCTGTGCTGCCTGATTGACGCCCTTTGCCACAGCGCCCGCAACGCCCTTGCCGAGAGAGTATTTGTTTGCTCTCTCGGCATTGTTTTTCTTGATCAGGTTCGCCACCACCTGCGCCTGTGCGCGCCGCTGCTGGTTGGCGCGGTTGGTATAGTGTTTGCTGCCGCGCTCGGCGGTGTTGGTTTTCTTCTGCGCGGCCTTCTGATTCGCCGAAATGATAGCAGAGGTCAGCGCGTCAGTCTTCTTCGTTCCGGACGTCGTTTTCTGCTGATTGCTCAGCGAACGACGCATAGGCGTGGACTGGGCGGCGGATTTCGCCGCCGTCATCTTCGTCTGCGTGCCGCTCTGCGCGTTCTTCGTGGCCTTACCATCTGCGACCAGCTGCCGCAATACGGGGTTTACCGCCATGCGCCGTCACCTCACATTCTGTCCTGCTTGTTGACCAGCCCGCTGTTTTTCTGCTGCTGGTTCAGCCACGCATAATAATAGTCCTTTGCTGTCGCGCCGCCTGCCGCCGCCTTGGTCGCAGGACCCCAATAGCCGTCCACAGCGATCTTCTGCCCCGCGGGCAGATACTTGTTCATATCCCGCTGTAACTGCTTGATCTGCGCGCTCGTCAGACCGCCGTTGTCATAGCTGACCTTGCCGGTGGTGTTCGTCTTGCTGGGCTTAGTGGTCGTCGTCCCGGTCTTTCCGGACGTGCCGCCGCTATATGTACTGCCAGATGCGCCGGACGTCCCGCCGGAGCCGCTGGAAGAGCTGCCGCCGATGCCGTAGAAATACTGCATTGCCGTCATGACCTCATCCGTGCGAATGCCGTTTTTATAGGCCGTGTACGCCTGCGACGCCGTCAGGCTGGGCTTTACCGTCGGCTGAGACGACGCGGCGCTGTTCGCCTCCATCTGCTTGAGTGCGAGATCATACTCCATCTTCGCCTGCGCCTGCTTGAGCGCTTTTTCGCTCTCGCGGATCTGGTCTTCTCGCTCGAGGCCCTGCACGCGCACCAGCTCGTTATAGAGCGCCTTTGCAAGCTCTGCCTGCCCGTTCGCTCTCGCCTGCGTGATGGCGTTCGTGTACTCAATGGTCAGGTTCTTCTTGCGCAGCGATACGTCGGCGCGGGCGTTGGCTTCTTCCTCGCCGATGCTTGCAAGGTCGCGCTGCATCACGCTCGAGCGGGCAAGCTCTGCCTGACCGTTCGCGCCGGAAGAGAGACCGTTTGCCGCCGCACGCTCGTCCCACACGCGCTTGGCAAGAGCGTTCTGCGCGGCGATGCGGTTGCGCTGCGGATCATAAATGCCGCTCAGCCGCGCTTCCTCGTCCTCAAGGCTCGCGTTGTTCTTCTCATAGGCGTCTTTCAGCCCCGCAAGCTCGCCCTCGAGCGCGCTTGCGTACTGCTTCTTGAGCCATTCACTCAGGTCGTACCCGCTGCCGCCGCCGCTCGTGCCGCCGCTCGTGGCGGCGGTCGAACCGCTGCCGGTCGAGCCACTGCCGCTCGTGCCGCCGGAGATCGCGCCGGGTAGCAAACCGGGAAGATTGCCGTTCACGCCGCTGGCGTTCGGCAGCTTGCCGCCCATACCGGCATCCGTGCCGCTGCTGCCGCTGTCAAGCCCGTTCTGCCTGCGCCATTCCATGACCTTGTCATAGTCCTCTCGCGACGCAGCGCGTATATCCTGATTGTACAGGTCAGAGCCGGGGCCTGCGTAGCGGTGTCCGGTGTCGAGGTAAAGCAAATCCTCACTGCTCACGCCCGCGTCGCTGTCGGCCTTGGCCGGGGTCAGGCCGAAGGTGTAGCGCGTCGACGTGCGCAGGCGCTTCGTGATGAAGCCGTTGTCGTTGTAGGTGCACTCCCATGTGCCCTTCGGGCCCGTCAGCGTGACGGTCTTGCCCGCGCGGGACATGTCGCGCTCCTTCATGTCGGGCTGGCCGGTGTCGTCCATGCGGACGTAGCCGCCGTCGCTGGATGCGTAGTCATCCCACGTGCCGTTTGCCAGTTTCTTCGTCAGGGCTTCGTCCTCATAGTAGCCCCAGTGGCCTTCGCCGTCCATGCCGTAGTAGCCCGTGCCCTGACCGGCGTTGTCAATCCAACCATCCGTATCGGTCATGCTGTTGTGCCCCCAGCCCTTATACACGAAGTCGCCGTAGTTCGGGGCATAGCCGCTCTTCTTGCGCCACTCGTTATAGAGGTCTTCGTTCGTCCGCGCTTCTCCGTTCAGGATGTTGATGCCCTGTGCGTTCGCCTTATTGACACGCGCCTGCGCCGCCTCACGGAATTCGTTGATGTCCTTGGCATTGAGCATCAGCTTGCCGTAGTCGGTCGTATCGGTCGACCAGTCGTGCAGCGGCAGGATGTCGCCGTTCGGCGCACGCACCGTGCCTGTGGCAAGGTCAACACCGTCCGGAATGTTAGAAGCACCGGGGAAGTAGCGGTTGCGCAGCTCGGCGTCAGAAGGCGTCCCCGCGCCGGATGCGCCGGTCGAACCTCCTGCGCTGCCAGTGTACTTCTTCTGCGCCTCTTGCAGGGCTTGCATCTGTTTCTTGGCCCACTCCGCCGTGCCGCCGCCCTTCGAGATCAGGCCGTTGAGATAGCTGTTCTCATTGGCCCAGTTCGTATTTGCGCCATATCCGCCGGACGCGGCGGGGGCGCTGAGAGTGTTCGGCGTGCGCATCGGCGCGCCGGGGGAGGTGGGCGTGTAGCTGTTGCCGCTGTTGTCGCTGCTGCGGGAAGGCGTGCTCACGCTCGGCGCGCGCACCGTCGTGCCGCCGCCCGAAGAACCGGACGAGCCGCCGTACTGCTGCTGCGCCTTGTTCAGCTCGCTCATTTGCTTTTTCGCCCACTCAGCATTGCCGCCGCCCTTGGAGATCAGGCCGTTTAAGTAGCTTCTTTCGTTGTCCCATTTGGTATTAGCATTATATGCGCCCATCGGCTTACCGCCTTTCTTACTTCATCGTCGCAAGCTTTCTTACCAAGTCGCTGCCGTACTTGTAGCTTTCAAGGTAATCCAGCGTCGCGTCCACCAGCCCCGCGCGCGCCTTGAGCATCGCGCGGTAGTCCGGCTCTGCGAGTTTCCCGTGGAACTCCTTCTCCCACTTGCCCGCGTTCTCCTTGCCGGACCAGTACGCGGGGCACAGCTTGCCCGTCACGTCGAAGTGGCGGATGACGTTGCTCTCGGGGATGTTGTACTTCTTCATCAGAGCTTTCGTCAGCTCAAGTGCCTGCGCGACGGTCTTCGCGCTTGGCGCGTAAACGCCGTCCTTCTTCGCGTCGCACAGCTCAATGCTGATGCTGTTTGCGTTCAGGCAGCGCCCGTGCAGCGTTCCGCCGCCCGTCTGCGGACAGGACGGGTACTTCTTCCCGCCGACCGCCCACGCAACGCGCAGATCGTCCACGCTCTGCACGATCTCATTTGCATCGACGAAGTAATGCGCGCTGGTCTTCACGACGTTACCCGCGTAATACTTGGCGTTGTTCATCGCCGTGTCGCCGTCGTTGCCGGTGTAGTGGATGACGATGTAGCGGATGCCGCTCGCCGCGCGCGTCCCGCCGACGTTGCCCGCGTTGGCCGGGTATTTGCGGATATTCATTGTCTTACGCCCCCTTGTCAATGGCGTCCTGCGTCTTCTGGCTCTGCGTGCCGAAGTAGAACGCGATGATGACCGCATAGATCGTCATAAAGTCCTGCGAGATGTTGCCCGTCACCGCCATATACGCGAAAACGCCCGTCAGTACCAGCGTCACAATACTCTTGACGCTCATCAGGTTTGCCAATCTTTTGTGAATCAGTTCCATGTCATTCGTCCTTTCCCTTGATTTTAATCCCCGCCAGCAGCCCCAGTTCCGCCGTCCACGCCGCGAACCATGCGACCGTCAGGCTATCCGGCACTACCTTGTCATGCGCGGTCAATACGAGCACCGCAATGCAGTACCAACAGAGGTTGAGCACTGCCGCGATGACGTACCTGTCCCGCTTTCTCATTCTGCCCCAGCGCTCCCGCGCCGCCGTCCACGCCTTTCTCACGACCGAACCTCCCACTCGTCGATCTCGGACTTGATCTTGTCAATGAAGCTATTGCCGCCCAGCGCCTTATAGCCTCTGTAGAGGTACAAAAAGTCCTCAAGCTCATACTGGCGGATCGTCTGGCTCTCGCGGTTCTTGTAATATGTGTGCAGCATGTTATGCCGCAGCCCACACTTTAGCGCGTCTTTGAGCTTGTCAAAGCCGAGCACCTTGTCCCGCACTGGCTTGATGAACAACGCCGCCGCCCCGATGATGACCGTCACCTCGGAGCACAGCGCCGCGATGCTTGCCAAATCTGTCATTCGTTTCCCTCCGTCATTTTGTTATCGCCCACAGCCCGACCGCGTGCCACAGGCACACCGCACCGTACACGATCGCGCACACGTTCAGCCCCCGCCGCGCCTCCTTCGTCCCGCGCGCGGCAAGCCACAGCGCCAATAGCGGCACGACTGCGCCCTTGTACCAGATCATCGTGACGACGCTCCGCAACAGGGGATTCAGTTCCGCACAGCCGCGCCGCAGCGCCCAAAGCGTACAAATGAGATCGAGCCAGTTCAGCCCAATTACCGTGATCGCCATGTTACCCCTCCATAATCGCCGCCAGAAGGTCCTTCGCCGTCACGCCGTACCGGTCGAGCCCGATGCGCGTCATTTCCGGCGGTTCGTCGCGGCAAGCCTCAATCAGCTCCATATCCGAGTGGATGGAGATGTGCACCGTTGCCTCCCACATTCCATTGACTGGAAGATCGCCGTAGCTGCCGATCTTGTACAGCTTTCGCGCCTCCATATCCGCGATGAGAAAGTCACTTCCGTTGACCACCGCCGGGATACCCCGTGCGGTGAGATAGTCACACGCCGCGCGGAGGATGCGGTCTCCGGCGCGACTGCGGTTTTTCTCCACCACGCAGATGCACAGGTCGCCGGGGAAAACAAGATCCACCATGCCGGGGCGATAGTCGCTGCGGAACACCGGCATATCGTATTCCCGTACAGTGTCGCCAAACGCATCGTCCGGCGCTGACCCGACCCAGTGCTTTTCTGCAATGTTGACGACCACACCGTCCGCTTGCACGCGCTCAAGACGCGCGATCTCCGCAAAGGCGTCCTCCGCGTTCAATCTTTTGTAGCGCATCCTTACCCCTCCCATTCTGATAAGCTGTGTAGTGTGACGTACTTTGCCTGTTCCTCTGTACTCAGCGCTGCGATTGCAGCGGCGCAATCCGTGTAAACGACAGTTTTCATCTTGGTATCTCCGCAAGAGCCAGAGGACGCGTTAAAGTTGGGGGCGATCTCCATGTCGGCGTCACTCGGCCGCAGGAGCACCAAGACCGCGCCATCCACTGACATGCTATAGTCAAGTAACCGAGAAACCCCAGCGCCGCAAATCACCGTGGTGTACTTTTCTCCTAAAATTTGCTCCTCTGGAACTCTGTCGAGGGAGCCCTCGCCGGAGATCGTCACGGTTTTTGTCTCCGCGTTGTAGCTCCAATATGTCCCGTTGCCAGCTCTTTTGAAACCATCCAACCCCTCCGGCACGTCCATCCCCTGCATATTGTAGGCGGGAGCGGACGCCTTGGCGTATCGGTATTCCGTACCCGCCCTTGCGTTGATGTAGAAATAGTTTTTACCGGTCGGGTCGACCGTGTATTTCATAACCTTTCCGTTTGGCTTTGTAAAACTGGCGCTGCCTGAGCCGATTTCCATTGCAATACCAATTTCCGCAAATGCGTTAATCAACAAAACGCCTTGTTCTTTAGCGGCTTCATCACTGGTATTGATTTTTTCGCATTCGTACCAGCCTTTTTCCGCGCAAAACGCGAGATTATCGTCCATCAGGCGGCAGAAGTTGTTGTATGCCTCCTCCGTCACGGTCACGGATTCGTCAAACAGCGCGCAAAAGAAGTTCTGCGTATAAATCCTGTCTTCGGCATTCTTCATGGAAAAATGCCGCTGGAGCCGCTTCAGCAGCAGATACTTGTACTGATTGGAT
>ENA-UOJH01002526-UOJH01002526.1-human-gut-metagenome-genome-assembly--contig:-C148-NODE-2526-length-11377-cov-6.407790_pt1 | contig 11377 bp, 8 predicted proteins | sample MGYA00242345_ERZ723892 | MGnify/ENA metagenome assembly ERZ723892 | reverse complement strand
GACTGATCGAGAGATTACAGCATGTGGTAAACTCTGATTTCGGTCATGTAACCTACACTGAGGCGATCAAGATCCTGGAGAAGCACAACGATGAATTCGATTACAAGGTATTCTGGGGATGTGATCTGCAGACCGAGCATGAGAGATACCTGACGGAGAAAGAATTCAAGAGACCGGTATTCGTAACCGATTATCCGAAGGAGATCAAGGCGTTCTATATGAAGTTGAACGAAGACGGCAAGACCGTAGCAGCTATGGACTGCCTCGTACCCGGTATCGGCGAGATCATCGGCGGCAGCCAGCGTGAGGACAACCTGGAGATCCTGGAGAAGCGTATGGAAGAGCTGGGACTGAACAAGGAAGATTATCAGTTCTATCTGGATCTGCGCCGTTACGGTTCTGCACGCCATGCAGGCTTTGGACTGGGCTTCGAGCGTTGCGTAATGTATATCACCGGAATGGGCAACATCAGAGATGTTATCCCGTTCCCTCGTACTGTAAATAACTGCGACCTGTAATGTATGATGCCAATCCCACGATATGCGAATATTGGGTAGGGTGCTATGTGCCAGCGGCACATGGTTAGCACGGACCGAAGCGGAGCGGAGACGTGAGAGTGCGTAGCACGGAACAATCCGTAGGCATCAATAGATGGAGTGACCTATGAAAAAAACAACCGCCGGCAGAAAAGTGAATAACGTGAAGAGAAGACTTGTGAGTGCTCTTCTTCTGGCAGCGGTAACGCTGACTGCCACCGGCTCTGTCTGGGAATCCCCTGCGGAGACGGTGCAGGCGGCACCTTCTATGAACGAACTGCAGAACCGCATCAACAATCATCAGAACCAGCTGAATAACATCAACAGCCAGATCAATTCCTTGCAGGATGAGCAGGATCTGGTGCAGGAGAAGATCGATGACCTGAATGCGGAGATCATCAACACCATGACCAGTATCGGTATGAAGGAGGATGAGATTGCCGCAAAGGAGACGGAGCTTTCCGACAAGCAGGTACAGATCGATCAGACCCAGGAAGAGTACAATATTGCCAAGGCACAGGAAGAGAAACAACATGACGATATGATCACACGCATGCGCATGATGTATGAAAATGATTCTTCCGAAAATTATGTAAACCTGTTATTTCAGGGCGGCGGCTTAAGCGGAATGCTGAACCGCATGGATTTCGTGGAGAGTGTCTACGAATACGACCGTCAGAAGCTTCAGGAGTACGAAGAGACTAAGGAGCAGGTGTTGGCACTGTGGAATCAGTTAGAGGAAGAGAAGACTCAATTGCAGGCCGATAAGGACCAGCTGGAGGCGGATAAGGCAGATCTGGAAAGCCAGAAGTCAGAGCTGGATGTCATGCTGGCGAAGAAGAAACAGGAATCTGCCAATTACGATGCGGAGATCAAAAAGGCAAGGCAGGAGGCTTCCGTGGCCAAGGCACTGCTGCAGCAGGAACAGAAACAGTTAAAACAGCTGCAGGCACAGGCACAGCGCGGCAACACCGCAGCAGCCACCGGAAGTTATACGACCACGAATTATACTTCTGTGATCGACAATGCATCCGGCAGCGATATGGGCAAGCGCCTGGCAAAATATGCCTGTCAGTACATCGGCAACCCTTATGTGGCGGGAGGCACCAGCCTGACCAATGGTGCAGACTGCTCCGGATTTACCTTCCGGATATACAGTGACTTCGGCTACAGTATTCCCCGTACTTCCTATGAGCAGAGAAGCTGCGGTACCGGTGTGGATTATAGCAGTGCACAGCCGGGAGATCTGATCTGTTATGATGGACATGTGGCAATGTATATCGGCGGAGGATTGATCGTACATGCCAGCACCCAGCGTACCGGCATTAAGGTCAGCAATGCAAATTATCGTCCCATTCTTGCAGTGAGACGGGTTGTGTAGCAGACAGTCGGATATATTTGAATATTTGACATTAAAAAGCCTTGTTTTCATGGAAAGCAAGGCTTTTTTTCTATGTGCGCCTTGCGGCGCACGTTTCTGAGCCCACCCGTTAGTGAAAATAAACAAAAGATATCATTGGTAAAAACGCATATAGACAAAGCGGGAACGCTATGATAGTCTGTAGTTATTCAGAGCTATATGTTTTCATTTCAGAAAAATAAGCATTCTTAACAGACCATTCGGTCGGAATTTCCAATTTTTTGAACGATTCTTTTTATTTTTGTACGCAAATTCAGGAGAATTTGCAGAACAGACTAATTTTGAATATGGGGGATAAATGACATACGAAGAATTTAAAAAAGCATTGTGCCGGAACGTGCAGAATATGGAGACGGCGCAGAATAAAACAATACGCCTTTTGGAGCGGCAAATGATTTGCTCGGATCCCATGGCAGTGCATATCATGAGTGTTATGAATCGCCATATGTATGGAAGAGAGAATATTCTCATCCGGGAAGATATGTTATGTGCCATGTGGAGTTTAAAAAGGGAAGAGCAGATACAGTACTGGCCGGTACGACCGTTATACGAAAGATACAGACAGGAAGGGTGGCAAAGTATTCTGCCGGAGATCTCAGCAGGTCTTGAAGAATCAGATAAGAAAAAAGATGTGTCGTTTACAGAGGAAAGTCTGAGTTATGCTGTCTGCAGAGGTCATATGAGGATACAACCAGTAAATTTTGAAAGACACAGGCACACGCTTGAAAATGCAATCCATCGTAAGATTGGAGATATTGCACTGGTACTTCAGCTGATTATCTGCGAAGGGAACCCAGACAATCTGACAATGCAATTATCCCGCAACAGGATAATGACGTGGGAACGGACAGAGGATCAACTGATCATGGAAGCTTTTATGAATAGTAGCCGTAAAATGCCGCCGAGACTGTACCTGGGTAGTGACAGACGCCCCGAGTTCCCTTATTATGAGGGTGTGTTCCTCCCAGATGAGAAGGGGCGGCCGACAAAGATTGCTCCATGGAATCCTATGGAGGGAAGGACTGGATACCTCCTGACAACAACAGGACGGATCAACGGAGCAGCAGCTTTTTTTTATCCTGGGGTTAAAGATATTCTTGCGGAAAAAATGCGTGGCGATTATTATGTAGTATTCCCAAGTCTGCATGAGGCAATGATTCATCCGGTAGCCTGCGTCAATGCAGAGGAAATCAGAACATCTGTGCAACACATCAATGCCATTTATGGAGAAGAGGAGATGTTGTCGGACAGAGTATTCTGCTATCGCAGGAACCGGAGACTGCTGCAGCTGCTGTAAAATTGACCTGTGATAGAAAATAAAAATTCCATGCTATCAACTAAAAACTGCCCGGATATTTCTGAGAACGAAGTATCCGGGCAGTTTTTGCTATAAAGATTTATTATATACTGGGATTTTCCATTAAAAATTGCATGAACTTGCCTTCATCTTCCCTGTCAGAACAGAACAATTCAAGCTCATCCCCATGCTGTCCGAGCAATGCAGCAATGGCAATGTACTGGGAAAGCTTACTCTTTAGATTAAAAATATCACCGTCTAAGGATCTTAAAGTTACGTCCCCCTTACAACTGTCGACAATAGAAAGAAACTCATTTACCTGTTCGATTTTTGTTAATTTCATGAAATGTTCCTCCTTTTCTTATACAGTCATTTGACCGAAAAGCGTACTATTATTGCTAATATTATACGTATTTTAAACAGAGAATGCAAGAGATTCTTTGGCATGCGTGTCAGCCAGGCAGGAGCGTAAAATTCGCGAAAAAAACATTCCCTTAAAGGGAAGAAAGGAAATATATCCGGTTCTTCCAAATAAAGCCTTTGACTGCACATTACGTGCAGATTTAGGCTAGAAAGGGAAGGTAAAAAATGGCATGACATTACAAATTACGTCATAATGCACAAAAATAATCAAATAAAATATTTATTAGGCAACTAAAATGCTTAAAAATGATATAAAAATATGATAAACGATTGACATATGTAAAGAATGATGATATTATTCAATCATCAAGAAATTATTAGAAAAAGTGTGGAGAAAAACGAAAAAGATTTTTCGAAACAGCGCAAATCAGTAGAGGAATATGAAAATGAAAAAAATACCAAATCGACAAGTGCATCTTGATTTTCATACCAGCGAAATGATTGACCAAGTGGGCAGTAAATTTTCAGCCGAGGAATTTGCAGACACATTAAAGAATGCCAATGTAGAAGCAGTTACTTTGTTTACCAGATGTCATCATGGAAATCTGTATTATGATTCGACAAAATATCCCGAGAGGATACATCCTCATCTGAAGGTAAAGGATATGTATCGGGAACAGGCGAAGGAATGCAGGAAAAAGGGGATAAAAGTATATTTATATACAACAATCTGCTGGGATATCCGGGTTGCAGCAGAACATCCGGAATGGGTGGCTATAGATGATTATGCGAGGATAAGCAGACGTGAGACAGGTAATATCTTTGAGGATCCCGGATTTCATGTAGATCTGTGCATTAACAGTCCATATCGTGAGTTCTGCAAAGAACAGATAGCAGATGCGTTAGAGAATTGTCCGGTAGATGGAGTCCTGGTTGATGCATCCTTTGTTGTAGAGTGCTGCTGCCCCAGATGCAGAAAGAGCATGCTTGAGAAGCACCTGAATCCGGCAGATCCTCAGGATAGAAAGAAGCATGCATGGCAGATTTATTATGACTTTGTCAGGGAAATGACGGATTATCTGCATGAAATTGATTCGGATTATGATATTTTCTTTAACAAGGGTCATGTCGGGGCTCAGGATATTCCTGTAAGGGATTGCTTTGATTATGTTGCTGTAGAAAGTCAGCCGGCTAATTGCGGTTATATGGATTTCCCAGTATCTGCAAGATATCTGAGAACATGGGGAGTACCGGTTGTTGGTATGACCGGACGCTTTCTTACCGGTTGGGGAGATAATAATTCCTACCGGAATCAGGCCGCTTTGGAATACGAATCTTTCAGTGCATTGTCTTATGGAGGACTGTGCAATATAGGAGACCAGCTGCCGCCCTCCGGTCAGTTGGATAAGGATATGTATGGAGTCATAGGGGATGTATTTCGTCAGGTGAAAGAAAAAGAGCCCTGGTGTGAAGATGTGACTGCTTTGTCGGAAATGGCTGTGTTTAATCCGGAAGAATTTTATGGTGGGGCTCCCGGAACGGTAAATCCCCATGCTGAAGGAGTGTGCAGAATGCTTCAGGAGCTGGGATATCAGTATGATTTAGTGGATTCCGAAAGCGATTATTCCCAATATCGTCTTTTGCTTCTGGCAGATAATATACCTGTAGACCATAAGTTGGAGTGCAGACTCAAGGAATTTATGGATCAGGGAGGGGCTCTCATTGTTATGGGAGAGGCAGGATTGAAAAATTCCGAAGAAACATTTGCAGCGGATTGCCTTGGAATTCGGTGGAATGGTGAGTCTGAGTATGATGCAGATTATATTCATGCAGAGGGGGTACTAGGCAAGGGCTTATTCGATGCGGATTATGCTATGTATCTGAAAAGCGAAAATGTTGAAATTATTTCAGAAGAAGCCTCGGAATTATTACCGCTGATAGCACCGCTTTTTAATACAACATGGGAGCATTACACGGGACATCTGAAAGCACCGAGTTCCGAAATAAGAGTAGGAAGTGCAGCTGTAAGAAAAGGGAATTGTATTTATTTTGCCCATCCGTTATCCATGATTTACCACGTTATGGGTCCTAAATGGGTAAAACAGCTTTTACATAATGCAATAGACGTGCTGATGCCTGACAGATTGCTGGAGCATACAGGCCCATCAACAACAATTGCAACCGTGAATGAACAAACAGGAAAGAACAGATGGATCGTGCATCTGATGCATTATGTTCCTGAAAGAAGAACAGAAAAATATGATATTGTAGAGGATATTATTCCTCTTTACAATATAGATTTACGGGTCAAAACAGATCGTAAACCATCTGCAGTCAGGCTTGTGCCACAAATGAAGAATCTGGAATTTCGTTATGAAAACAGACAGGTAGTAGTTACGATACCAAAGGTGGAAGGCCATCAGATGGTTGAGATTCAGTTTTAAACCGGATAAACAATAAAAGAAGAGACTTGGTAAGGAGGTCATTATGAGAAAGAGTGTAAAATATGTAGCAGCCCTTTTGGCAGCAACTATGACGATTGGAGGCTTGACAGGATGTGTGAACTCCGCGTCATCAGACACAGGAAGTAATACCGCAGCATCAGACAGTAATGCAGGAGTAGAAGAAAGTGCTTCTTCTGACAATGATTATGATTTCTATATTTTTAATGCAAAGGGTGAAAACGCAGATGCGTTAGCAGCAGCGGTGGATACCTATGAAGCTGAGACGGGACTTACCATTAAAATATTCTCCCTGGGAAGCGGTACACCTACAGAAGAGGCACTCCGTGTCGATATGTCATCGGATCATAAACCGGCTATTTTTGGTATCATGGATCCCCAGGCGCTGAAAGAGTGGGTTGAAGGAGATTTCGCATTGGATTTGACGACTGCAGATCTTTTACCGGAGTTTAAGGCTCTGGCAGATGATTTGGATCCCGGACTCAGACTGACAATGGATGGACAGGACAGCTATGGCATTCCATATAATGTTGAAGGATATGGCTATATTGTTGACAAGGAAATGATTGCTGCATTGGTAGGAGAAGACAATGTGGATAGCTTTATTGAAAAATATAAAACAGCAACCTATGATGAATTTGCAGATTTTGTTGAGAAGGTAAATGCTTATATCAAGGATGGCAAGGGTAATGATTTTGCCCTGAGTGGACAGACATTTTCCCTTCTGGCTGAAAAGAATGAAAAAGCTGAAAAGCTAGAGGGAGTATTCTCGGTTGCAGGCAGTGAGAAATGGACTTATGGAGATCATCTGATTAATATCCCTATTGACAGTGTATTTCCGAATGTTGCCGCAGCAGTGAATGCAACGGATGAACAGTTGGATAAATTATACAATCCTATGGTTGCCTATGCAAAGACACTGGATCTGATCACTTCCCATGCGGTGAGCGAGCGGGGACCTGAGTTTATCAATTCCACAACAAATGGCTATGATGCTGCAGTGGCAAATTTTGCAAATGGCAAGACATTATTTATCAAGCAGGGTAACTGGTGTTATACCAATATTAAAAATGCAAATTCTGAAATTGTAGATACATTAACTATTTTACCGATCAAGATGCCTTTTGAACAGGGTGATATTGCAGTAGATGGATTGACAGTGGAGCATATGAATTCTTCCATTCCGGTATTTTGCGGAAACTATTATGTATTGAATAAACAGGTAAGCCAACATGAACTGGAAGAGGCGCAGAAATTTCTGGTGTGGCTGAATACCAGTGAAGAGGGTCAGCATTATGTCACTGAGGAAATGGCATTTATTCCTTATAATGCAGATCCCGCAACAACGGTTCTTGGTAATAGCCTTTCCGATTGTATTATTGGATATATGAGTGAAGGTAATACTCTTACCAATGCTTATGCAGGTGCACCGGCAAGATGGGCTACAGAGGTATTTGGATTGAAAATCATGGAAGAGTATCTGACGAAGCCTGAGTGGACTGAACAGGATTATGAAGATATTGCTAATTACACAATCGCCTCCTGGAAGGAAGCAAAACAGTAATGTTGTAATTGAATAGTTACAATATAATCTAAAAGATTGTCGGTAAAACTTAAAGAGCTTTACCGACAATCTGATATATAAAGAGAGTGACTGTAAATATACCGGAAAGTTGCTCAACAGAAAGATAGGATGATGTAAACATGAACAGATTTTATAAGAAAATTAATGTGTGGTTCACGCTTCCGGCAGTAGCCTTATTTATTATAGTGGTTCTGATTCCGTTTTTTATGGGACTGGTTTACTCTTTTACATCATGGAGAGGAGCATATTTTGCCGGAGGGTCATTAAGCGAATCGTTTATTGGACTTGATAATTACAAGAAAGTTTTTACCAACACAAAGTTCCTTGCTTCTTTAATCTATACGGTTAAATTTACGGTAGTGGCTGTCCTGATCATAAACATGGCTGCGTTGGCACTTGCTCTTCTGACAAATCATATTTTAAAGGGAGCAGGTGCTTTCAGAACGGTATTTTTTCTTCCCAATTTATTGGGAGGACTGGCACTTGGATATATCTGGAAATTTATTTTTGATGTGATTTTTTCCCAGCTGCTATTTGGAAAGGACGGAGTACTGCCTATAGAAGCTCTGACCTATATGACACAGAACAACACAAAAGCAATTTTTGCATTGCTTCTGTTAACGATGTGGCAGTGGGCCGGATATATGATGCTTATTTATGTGAATGGATTGAATAACATTCCGAATGAATTATATGAAGCAGCAGAAATAGACGGGGCCACAGCAATACAAAGGTTTCGCTATATCACACTTCCTATGTTGATGCCTTCTGTGACAATTGTATTATTCCTTTTGTTGGCAAACTGTTTTAAGCTTCTGGATCAAAATGTGGCATTGACGGAGGGTGCCTTTTCCACCAGAATGCTTGCTATGCAGATTATGAATACTCCGAAGGATGCGTTACCTCCTGATTATGGATATGCGCAGGCAGAGGCAGTTGTATTTTTTGTCCTGGTTGCAGCTGTGACCATGATACAGGTTGCTGTAACGAAGAGTAAAGAGGTGGAAGCATAAATGAATAAAGGATTCAGAATTGAAAAAAGAAGAATAGGTAAGGCCGTAGTTTATATGGTCCTGATCCTGCTGGCATTGTATACGTTATTCCCATTGCTGATATTGGTAATCAATTCCTTTAAGCCTCATACGGACATTATTGCCAATCCTTTAGCCTGGCCAAGACCGGTAGATATTGGATTTGTGATTAAAGCTTTGAGAGAGTTGAAGTTTACCCAGTCTTTCTTTGTGACCCTGTTTATTACAACGATTTCTATATTGATGATTGTAATGGCTTCTTCTCTGGCTGCATGGGCAATGATAAGGAATAAGACAGTATATTCCAAATTGGTATTTTACATTTTTATTGCAGCAATGCTGGTGCCGATCCAAGCGGTAATGTTTCCTTTGCTCAATGTGTTTGAAAAGATCGGAATGAAAAATATCTGGGGGCTTGTTATCATGTATGGCGGATTCGGAATGAGTATGTCGATTTTCCTCTATCATGGATTTATGAAAAGTGTTCCGGTATCATTGGAGGAGGCAGCTGTATTGGATGGCGCAGGTGCTATTCAGATATTTTTAAAGGTGGTATTTCCCCTGGTTAAGGGAACGACCAGTACGGTTATCATATTAAATGCATTGTGGATCTGGAATGATTATCTGCTTCCGTTCATGGTTATAGGAAACGGAGAAATCAGAACCATGACATTGGAGCTTTATTTTGCAAAGATGAAGGCCGGTGTATACGGAAATCCATGGGAGCTTATTTTCCCTTCGGTGCTTGTGACCATTATACCGATTATCATTGTTTTTCTCTTCCTGCAGAAGTATATCATGAAAGGTGTTGTTGATGGTGCAGTAAAGCAATAAGCTCAGCATCCATGAAGGGTATACTTTGGGTGGATACAGAAGTAAATGGAAAGAATGTAAGGACAGAGTACATACAGAAATATATTAGTTATGAAATAAAAATCGAGCATCCTTTTCTGTTGATTCCAGTGAAAATAAAGGAGGAAACAGAACGCTTGTCATTTTATCTGGAAGATCAGAAGGTGTTGGAGTATCAGGTCTTCCCTTTGGAAGAGGGAGAGATTGTGGATTATTATGCTCCGGTTCCTGTTGCGTCGTGGATAGGGAGAACCATCCGCCTGGAGGGAAACTATCCGGAGGCATTTTATGCAAAGATGAAGCAGGCTGATCGGCTTCCACAATCGGAACAGCTGCATCCACTGATGCATTTTTCGCCGGTCAATGGCTGGATGAATGATCCCAATGGACTTGTCTGTCAGGATGGAATTTATCACCTGTTTTATCAGCACAATGCTTTTGGCACAAAGTGGGATAATATGAGTTGGGGACATGCGGTCAGTGAGGATTTATTACACTGGGAACATCGGTCGATGGCCATTCTGCCGGATGAAGATGGAACAATTTTTACGGGAAGCGGTCTTTGCAATGAAAAGGGACTTTTGGAATTGCCGGAAAATGCACTTGTCTTTTTTTATACCTCGGCAGGAGGAAGCTCAGACAGTCCGTGGAGTGAAGGGAGACAGTTTACCCAGAGGATTGCCTACAGTACAGATCGCGGAGAGACGCTTCATAAGAAAAATCAGGTGATAGTGCCGAATCTGACCAGAGGAAATCGAGACCCAAAGGTATACTGGCATGAGGAAAGTAAAGGGTATATCATGTCACTTTACTTAAAGGATCATGAGTACGCTATTTTACGTTCTGAGGATCTTGAGCATTGGGAACTGACACAGAGAATTTTTCTTTTGACAACCAGAGAATGTCCTGATCTGCGTCCGGTTCCGGTGGAAGGCGGTCAGGAAAAGTGGATGCTGTTTACTGCATTGGGAGAATATTTTACAGGAGACTTCGATGGCTTCCAGTTCACAAATCTGGATGAGGGGCGTATGGCCTATCAGAATGAACTGCCTTATGCCGGACAGACGTATTTTGATCTGAAGGATCGTGTTGTTCTGATGCACTGGCTGCGTACAAAGAATCCGAAGAAGTATTATACAGGAATGATGGGGATTCCACGGGAACTGACATTTATAAAAGGAGAAGAAGGCTTCATTCTGCGTCAGTCAGTGATCCGCGAGTGGAAGGAGCAGCGGATTCTTGCTCGTGACGAGAAGTTGCAGAAGCAATGGGAGGATGAGTCTGTCAGAAATGCTGCACTGGAATTATATTTGAAGGTGCAGGGAGCTTTTTTACTTTCTGTAAATATTTATGGGCAGAAGCTTTCTTATCAGCGTAGGGAAGGGATTCTTTGGGTAAATGGGGTTTCCTGCAAAGTGAAAGAAGATCTTCGCGATCTTTCAATCATTGTTGACCGTGAAATTCTAGAAGTAGCAGCAAACGAAGACACTCTTCTATATTTTTTTGAGACCGATCTGCAGGAACTGGCGGGGAAAATAAGCGTGGAGGCAGATCAAAAGGTAGATAGTTGTCTGTGGAAAATACAGTAGACAGATTGATGGATGTATGTGGATAATTCTGAGCGAAAGAGAGCATGAGTAAATGGAAACAAAATATGATGTGATTGCATTAGGGGAGCTTCTGATTGATTTTAATCAGGCGGCTCTGAATGACAATGGGAATTACCTATATGAAGCAGCTGCAGGAGGAGCACCATGCAATGTTCTTTCCATGCTGCAGAAGCTTGGCAGAAAGACTGCATTTATTGGTAAATTCGGCAAGGATTCTTTTG
>ENA-UOJH01002525-UOJH01002525.1-human-gut-metagenome-genome-assembly--contig:-C148-NODE-2525-length-11380-cov-3.893951_pt1 | contig 11380 bp, 10 predicted proteins | sample MGYA00242345_ERZ723892 | MGnify/ENA metagenome assembly ERZ723892 | reverse complement strand
TCGGGCGGGAAGCGGAGGGCTTCCAGCAGTTGACATTGTTGATCTGAGAGAAGAATTAAGGCTTGGAAACAGGACGATATTCAGCAACAGGTTAAGAGAACTGATGAGTGACAGACTTGCAAAGCATGAGCAGATAATGCTTTTCCTTAATAAGAGAGGCGTGGCTGGCTTTATATCATGCCGTTCATGCGGAAAGGTTATGAAATGCCCGCATTGTGATGTTTCACTTACGGAGCATGCTGATGGAAGGCTGATGTGTCATTACTGCGGATATACAACACCTAAGATAACTGTATGTCCTTCATGCGGTTCAAGATATGTTTCGGGCTTCAGGGCAGGAACAGAAGGTGTTGAAGCGCAGGTTAAGAAAACATTTCCACAGGCGAGAGTGCTAAGAATGGATATGGACACTACAAGAGGCAAGGATGGACATGAAAAGATTCTGTCGGAATTCGCCAATGGTAATGCGGATATTCTTATTGGAACTCAGATGATTGTTAAAGGACATGATTTTCCAAATGTAACGCTTATGGGAGTGCTTGCGGCAGACATGTCACTTTATTCCAGTGATTACAGGGCTTCTGAGAGAACTTTCCAGCTTCTTACACAGGCGGCTGGAAGGGCAGGAAGAGCAGAAAAAAGCGGCAATGTAGTTATACAGACGTATACGCCGGAGCATTTTAGTATTGTTAGTGCGGCTAATCAGGATTATAATGCTTTCTATGAGCAGGAAATTGCTTACAGAAAGCTGTGTGGATATCCGCCGGCGGATAATCTTATGAAGATTATGTTATCTTCACCAGATGAGATGTTATTGACAAAGAGTGCAGCGTGGGTTAAAGCATTTGTGGATAACAACAGTAAGTATAAAGGACTTATGTGTATAGGTCCGGCAGATGCACCTATATATAAGATTAAAGATGTGTATAGTAAGATAATCTATGTAAAACATAAAGACAGGGAAGTTCTTAACAGTATACATGAAAAGCTTGATGTTAATATTGTTGGAAATCAGGCTTTTAAGAATATTAATGTACAATACGATATTAATGGATGATTGCGAGGAGGAATATATGGCAATAAGAAATATTAGAACACTTGGAGATGATATACTAAGAGCCAAGGCAAAAGAGATTACAGAGATGACACCAAGAATTGAAGAGCTTATTGATGATATGTTTGATACAATGTATGAAGCTAACGGTGTAGGTCTTGCAGCACCTCAGGTTGGAATCAGAAAGAGACTTGTTGTTATTGACTGTGGAGATGATCCTATTGTTCTTATCAATCCTGTTGTATTAGAGACAAGCGGAAGTCAGACAGGGCTTGAAGGATGCTTAAGTGTACCTGGAAAGACAGGTGAGGTTACAAGACCTAATTATGCCAAGGTTAAGGCTCTTAATGAGAATATGGAAGAGATTATAGTAGAAGGAGAGGAGCTTCTTGCAAGATGCCTTCTTCATGAGATTGACCATCTTGATGGTATAATGTATGTTGATAAAGTAGAAGGAGAACTTCTCTCTACAGATGACATTGAAGAATAATTAATGAAAAGGGGAACAGAATGCGAGTAGTATTTATGGGTACACCCGATTTTGCTGTAGGGACACTTAAAGCAATAATCGAAGCAGGACATGATGTGGCAGCAGTTGTTACACAGCCTGATAAGCCAAGGGGAAGAAGCAAATCACTTGTTTTCTCTCCAGTTAAGGATGAAGCTGTGGCACATGGAATCACAGTGTTACAGCCGGAGAGAGCAAGAGATGAAGCATTTGTAGAAGAATTAAGAACATATAATGCAGATGTAATTGTTGTCGTTGCATTTGGACAGTTACTGCCGGCAAGTATTATTAACATGCCAAGATACGGCTGTATCAATGTTCATGCATCACTTCTTCCTAAGTACAGAGGTGCATCGCCAATCCAGTGGGCAGTTATTGATGGCTGTGAGTATTCAGGTGTTACAACCATGAAGATGGATGAAGGCCTTGATACAGGAGATATCCTGATGGTTGAGAAGGTGAAGCTTGATGCTAAAGAGACGGGCGGAAGTCTTTTTGACAGATTAAGTGATGTCGGTGCGCATCTTTTGGTTAAGACACTTGAAGGACTTGAAGCTGGAACTATTACTCCTGTTAAGCAGGATGATTCAGAAAGCACTTATGTAAAAATGCTTCATAAGTCATTTGGTAAGATGGATTTCAATAAGAGTGCAGCTGAACTTGAAAGACTTATAAGAGGACTTAATCCATGGCCTAGTGCATTTACTTATATAGACGGTAAGATGTTAAAGATATGGGATGCAGATGTTGCAGATAATATCAGTGAAGTACAGACAGAAGAAGTTAAGCCGGGACAGGTTGTTACTGTAGGAAAGAACACATTTACAATAGCCTGTGGACAAGGTTACTTAGTTGTTAATGAGGTTCAGTTAGAAGGTAAGAAGAGAATGGACAGCGGTTCATTCTTAAGAGGCAACCAGTTAGAAGCAGGTGTAATGTTAGGAGAATAAGCAGAATCTTAAATGGTTCAGAAAAGAGGTATTATGGTAGCTTTATATGGTTATTATGGATATGGATATTACTATGATCCAATGTACATTCTGATAATAATATCATGTGTTATTGCACTGATAGCGCAGGTAAAGGTAAAAAGCACATTTAACAAGTATTCCAAGGTGTCATCTTCAAAAGGAATGACAGGCGCAATGGTCGCAGAGCAGCTCTTAAGAAGCCAGGGAATATATGATGTATCTATTCAGAGAGTATCAGGAAGCCTGACAGATAATTATAACCCAAGAAATAAGACACTTAACCTGTCAGATTCTGTGTATAATTCAACATCTGTTGCTGCTATCGGAGTTGCAGCCCATGAAACAGGACATGCCATACAGCATGCTTATGGATATGGTCCATTAAGCTTCAGGACAGCGTTGTTTCCATTAGCCAGTGTTGGTTCACAGGTATCATGGATACTTATTGTACTTGGACTTATATTTGGCTCAACTAATATACTTATAGATATTGGTATTCTTATGTTCAGTCTGGCAGTACTTTTCCAGCTTGTAACATTACCGGTTGAGTTTAATGCTTCGGCAAGAGCATTACAGCTTCTTGAATCAGAAGGATTCCTATATGGAGATGAGAACAGACAGGCAAGAAAAGTGCTTTCAGCAGCAGCCATGACATATGTTGCGGCAGCAGCCACAGCAATTTTACAGCTTTTAAGACTGATTTATTTATTTGGAGGAAGACGCCGTGACTGATTCGGTGAATTTAAGGGCAGTTGTTCTGGATATACTTATGGAAATCAATGAGAAGGGTGAATTTTCACACCTTCTCATTAATAATGCACTGACAAAGTACCAGTATCTTGATAAGAATAAGAGAGCATTTATAAGCAGATTATCACTAGGAACGATTGAGAACAGAATTGAACTTGACTATATAATAGACCAGTTTTCAAAGACTCCTGTAAGAAAGATGAAACCACTTATAAGAAATATATGTGAAATGTCTGTATACCAGATAATATATATGGATAATATTCCGGATTCAGCAGTGTGCAATGAGGCTGTGAAGCTGGCTACAAAACGTGGATTCACAGGGCTTAAGGGGTTTGTGAACGGAGTCTTAAGAAACATTGCAAGAAATAAAGACAATATTACATATCCTGACAGGAATAAGGATATTGAACAGTACCTTTCTGTAAAATACTCAATGCCATTATGGATAGTTAAAATGTGGCATAGTCAGCTAGGTATTGATAAGACTGAGAAAATTCTTGCAGGCTTTAAGCAGGAAAAAAAGACTTATTTAAGATGTAATACAGCAAAGGCACCGGTTGAAGAGATAAAGAGGATTCTTTCACAGGAAAATGTATCTGTGGCAGATGTTGAAGGTATACCATATGCTTTAGAGATTAAGGACTATGATTATATAGCTGGCCTTAAGAGTTTCAGGGATGGTCTGTACCAGATACAGGATATAAGCTCCATGACAGCAGGATATATGACTGGATTTAAGGCTGGGGACACAGTAATTGATGTGTGTGCAGCACCAGGAGGCAAGAGTGTTAATGCTGCAATAAGTGTTGGCACTGATGGTAAAGTATATTCAAGGGATGTATCAGATTATAAGGCAGGACTTATTGAAGAAAATATATCAAGGCTAGGACTTAATAATATAGAAGTTCAGGTAAAAGATGCACTCGTAATGGATGAATCCATGAAAGAGAAGGCAGATGTTGTTATAGCAGACCTTCCATGCTCAGGACTCGGCGTTATGGGAAGAAAGCCTGATATCAGATATAATATAACAGAGGACAAGCTTGTTTCATTAAAAGAGCTTCAGCAGAGCATACTTTCTGTTGTACAGGCATATGTTAAGCAGGGCGGTGTAATGATGTACAGTACATGTACAATTAATTCAGAAGAGAATGAAGCCAATGCTGACTGGTTATGTAAAGAATATGGCTTTAAGAAGATAGAATACAGACAGATTCTGCCGGGAAAGAATGGCGGAACAGATGGGTTCTTTGTTGCAAAACTTAGGAGAGAATAGACATGACAGATATTAAGTCACTTAATTATGACGAACTTGTAACATATATGGCTGGACTTGGTGAAAAGAAGTTCAGGGCTTCGCAGCTATATCAGTGGATGCATGAAAAGCTGGCAGACAGCTTTGATGAATGTACCAACCTTTCTAATGCATTAAGACAGAAGTTAAAGGAAACATCAGAATATGTATGCTTAGAGCCTGTCAGGGTACAGCATTCAAAGCTTGACGGAACAGAAAAATATCTGTTCAGATTATCGGATGGTAATTATGTTGAAAGTGTACTCATGAAATATCATCATGGTAATTCAGTATGTATATCTTCACAGGTTGGATGCCGTATGGGATGCCGTTTCTGTGCATCTACACTTAACGGCAAAGTCAGGGATTTAAGACCATCTGAAATGCTTGACCAGATATACAGAATACAGAAGATTACAGGGGAGCGAGTAAGCAATGTTGTAGTTATGGGTTCTGGAGAGCCAATGGATAACTATGATAATCTTATTAAGTTTATAGAACTTATCAATGATGAGAGAGGTCTTAATATAAGCCAGCGAAATATTACTGTATCCTCATGTGGAATAGTACCTAAGCTAAAGGAACTTGCTGACCTTAAGTTACAGATTACACTTGCTATTTCACTTCATGCTCCTAATGATGAACTAAGAAAGACAATGATGCCTATAGCAAATAAGTATTCAATTGAGGAGATAATGGATGTATGCAGGTATTACATAGAATGTACAGGCAGAAGAATCTCATTTGAATACAGCCTTGTTAAAGGCGTCAATGATTCAATGGAATGTGCAAAGCAGTTGATTGAACTTGTTAAGGACATGAACTGCCATATTAATCTTATACCTGTTAATCCTATCAAGGAGCGTGATTATAAGCAGACTGGTAAGGATGAAGTGTACGCATTTAAAAATAAACTTGAAAAGAACGGAATAAATGTTACAATTAGAAGGGAAATGGGCAGAGATATTGATGGTGCCTGTGGACAGTTAAGGAATAAGTATATGGAGGATGTTGATGAAAGCAACGGCGATTACTGATATAGGCAAGACGCGTGCCGTTAATCAGGATTATATATATACATCTGTTGACAGGGTTGGATGCCTGCCTAATCTGTTTATTGTAGCAGATGGAATGGGCGGTCATAAAGCTGGTGATATAGCTTCACGTTTTACAGTTGAAACTATTAAAACTCTTATTGAACAGTCACAGGGAAAAGATGCGATATCCATTATTAATGATTCGGTTAAGATGGTTAATGGTCTGCTTTTACAGAAGGCATCTGAATCAGAGGATTACTATGGTATGGGAACAACGCTTGTTATCGCAACCATATTTGATAATGTATTAAGAGTTGCTAATGTAGGAGACAGCAGATTATATGTAATAGATGACAATGACATAACTCAGATAACAAGAGATCATTCACTTGTTGAAGAGATGGTTCTTGCAGGACAGTTAAGTAAAAGCGAGGCAAGAACACATGCCAGAAAGAATGTCATAACAAGGGCAATCGGAGTAGAGGAACAAGTCGAACCAGAGATGTTTTCAATTGATCTTAAAGAAAACAGTAAGGTTCTTATGTGTTCTGATGGTCTTACTAATATGCTTGAAGATGCAGAGATATTAAGCATTGTAAGGAACAATGCCGATATAGAAGATGCAGCGAGAATGCTTATTGACAGAGCGAATGAGAATGGCGGTAAGGATAATATTTCAGTTATAATTGTAGAACTGTAAGTGAAAGGGATAGGTTATGTTAAGAAAAGGAATGTTTTTAGCTGACAGATACGAGATAATCGAGCAGATTGGCACAGGCGGAATGTCAGATGTTTACAAAGCAAAGTGCCATAAACTCAACAGATATGTTGCTATTAAGGTAATGAAGTCTGAGTTTAGTGAAGACAAGACATTTGTATCTAAGTTCAGGGCGGAGGCACAGTCTGTAGCAGGATTTACACATCCTAATGTAGTTAATGTATATGATGTCGGTGATGAGAACGGAGTATATTATATTGTAATGGAGCTTGTAGAGGGTATAACTCTTAAGAAATACATAGAAAAGCGTGGCAAAATACCTTTTAAAGAAGCTGTAAGCATTGCAATTCAGGTTGCTAACGGACTTGATGCAGCACATAAGCATAATATTGTCCACAGGGATATTAAGCCACAGAACATTATTATATCTAAGGAAGGCAAGGTCAAGGTAACAGACTTTGGAATTGCCAAGGTTGCTTCATCAAGTACAATTAATTCGTCATCAACAATGGGTTCGGTTCATTATATTTCACCTGAACAGGCAAGAGGCGGATATTCTGATGCGAGAAGTGATATATACTCTCTCGGTATAACAATATTTGAGATGCTGACAGGTACAGTACCGTTTGATGGTGACTCTACAGTTGCAGTAGCAGTACAGCATATTCAGGATGAGATACCTGCACCATCTACGGTTGCAGCGGATATACCATTAAGTATAGACAGAATTGTTATTAAATGTACACAGAAGAAACCTGACAGAAGATATCAGACAGCAGCAGAACTTATAACAGATCTTAAAAAAGCTCTTGTAATGCCAGATGAAGATTATGTTAAGATGCCTCCGGCTTATCCAGCAGGAGTGGCAGATACAGCTTCATCTGATACAGAAGAAGTTAATGCTGGTGAGAATGATGATGCATTATCAGATGATGATATTTTTCTGGAAGATGATGAAAATGAAGATTCAGATAATGAATTACAGGAAGACGATGAGGATGTAGATATTGATGATGAGGATAATGACAAGCTGGATTTAATTATGAAAATAATTGGAATAGGAATAGCTGTTATTATACTTATTGTTACAATATTTGTTATTGTTAAGCTTGTTGGAAGCACTAAGTCACATAAGAATGAAAATACAGAAACTGTATCAACTACAGAAGAGACTGTATCAACAGCAAATGCCAAGGATACAGTTACAGTTCCTAAGGTTGAGGGCATGACTAAGGATGAAGCTGTTAAAGCACTTAATGATGTCGGACTTGGCTATAAGCAGGTTGTACAGAGCTCTAAGACAGTGGCTAAGGATACTGTAATTTCACAGGGAACTAAGGTAGGTGCCAAGGTGGCAAAGAATACACAGATTATTCTTACTATAAGTGGTGGGGAAGAAGTTGTTAATACAACAGTTCCATCTGTTACAGGGGAATCAGAATCTGATGCAAGAGAAAAACTGGAATCAGCAGGATTTAAGGTTTCGGTTGATTATGATTACAGCAGCACTGTTGATGAAGGCAAAGTAATTAAGGCTTCTCCATCAGGAAGTGTGGCACAGGGAACAACAGTTACAATTACAGTAAGCCGTGGAAAGCAGATTAAGAATGTTACAATGGCTAATCTTGTAGGAAAGACTGAGTCAGAAGCAAGACAGTGGCTTGAAAATAACGGACTTAAGGTTAATGCTTCTTATACAACATCAAGTGGAACATATGGCTATGTAGTTTCAAGTGATTACTCAGAAGGAACTTCAGTTCCAGAGGGAACAACAGTTACAATTACGGTAAGTCATAAGCAGGAAGAAGTAAAGAAAACAGTAACAATGATTAACTTGGTTGGCAAGACTGAACAGGATGCTATTAAATGGATAAAAGATAATGGCCTTAATTATACAACTAAGAATGATACAACTGTATCAGAGGATAAAGTTGGTCTGGTAACAGCGTGTGATAAGAGCTCTGGAAGTACAGTGAATGAGGGAACTACGATTACAATTACAGTTGGTGCTAAGTCAGATGCAGCACAGAATTAATCAGGTATAATTATTTATATGCAGGGAAAGATAATTAAGGGTATCGCTGGTTTCTACTATATACATGTAGAAACCAGCGGTATTTATGAATGTAAGGCAAAAGGGATATTCAGAAACCGACACATTAAACCACTGGTTGGTGATAATGTGGAGATAGAAGTTATTGATAAGGATAATTTCAAAGGAAATGTGGTGGACATCCTTCCAAGAAAGAACGAACTTATAAGACCGGCTTCTGCTAATATTGACCAGGCAATGGTTATATTTGCAGTAAAGACGCCAGAACCTAATTTTAATCTGCTTGATAAATTCATTCTTATGATGAATTATCAGGATGTTCCGACCGTTGTATGCTTTAATAAGGAAGAACTGGCGGATGATGAATATAAGAATGAATTAAAGAAGAAATACGAAGGCTGTGGCTGTGAGTGCATATTCATAAGTGCAAAGAATAATATTGGCATTGACAGGGTAATGGAAGTGCTGAAAGGAAAGACTACAGTGCTTGCAGGTCCATCAGGAGTTGGAAAGTCAACACTTACCAATCTGCTTATACCAGACATGGAGGAGCAGGGAGAAGTCAGCCAGACAGGAGAAGTAAGCAGGATAGGCCGAGGAAGGCATACTACAAGACATTCCGAGATATACAATGTATGCAAGGAAACATATATGTGTGATACTCCGGGATTTACATCACTTAATCTTCCGGATGTTGAGAAAGAAGATTTGAGATTTTACTTTGAAGAGTTTGTACCATTCGAAGGAAAGTGCAGATTCAATGGCTGTATGCATGTAAGTGAACCGGGATGTGCGGTAAAACAGGCAGTTGAAGACGGAATTATCAATTATGACAGATATAAGTCATATACAGATATATTTGAAGAAATAAAGAACAAGAAGAAGTACTAAATGTACTTGAAAACAGAAAGGTTGTTAATTATGAGTGGTTTAAAGAAAATTTTGTCACCATCAATATTATCGGCAGACTTCAAGAAATTAGGAGAAGAGCTTGAAACAATTGATAAGGCAGGAGCTGAATATGTTCATGTAGATGTTATGGATGGACTTTTTGTAAAGAGTATTTCATTCGGAATGCCGGTTATTAAGTCAGCAAGAAGTGCAACTGACAAGGTTTTTGATGTACATCTTATGATTGAAGAGCCTATAAGATATATAGAAGACTTTGTTAAGGCAGGCGCTGATATAATTACAGTACATGTTGAAGCGTGTAAGGATGTTGTTGCTACATTAGAAAAGATTAAGGAATGTGGTGTAAAAGCAGCTATAACACTTAATCCTCCGACACCGGTATCAGCAATTGAGCCTTATCTTGATAAGGTAGATATGGTTCTTGTAATGAGCGTTAATCCGGGATTCGGGGGACAGAAGTTCATACCAGAATCACTTGATAAAGTAAAAGAAATAAGAAGTTTATTAGATGCTAAAGGACTTGATACAGATATTGAGATTGATGGTGGCGTGAATGCCGGAAATCTTGCATCAGTTCTTGAGGCAGGTGCTAATGTAATAGTAGCAGGTTCAGCAATCTTTTCTGGAGATGTAGCTGATAATGTTAAGAAGTTTAAAGAAATAATGGGCGCGTGGTAAAACCACACGCCCATTAATATTATACATTGAATCTGAAAAGGATTACATCACCATCTTTAACGACATATTCTTTTCCTTCCATTCTTACAAGACCTTTCTCTTTGGCTCCATTATATGAACCACAGTCAAGTAAATCCTGATAGTAAACAACTTCTGCTTTAATAAAGCCTCTTTCGAAATCGCTGTGAATCTTTCCGGCAGCCTGCGGAGCTTTGGTTCCCTTAGTGATTGTCCATGCTCTGGTTTCGGTCTCGCCTGCTGTTAAGTAGCTGATGAGACCAAGAATACGGTAGCTTGCTGCAATAAGCTTATCAAGACCTGATGAACTTATACCAAGATCTTCAAGGAACATCTTCTTCTCATCATCATCTAATTCTGAGATTTCCTGTTCAATCTGTGCACAGATAACGAATACTTCACAGTTATCCTTCTTAGAATATTCTCTTACTCTTTCAACATATTCATTGTCAGCACCATCATTGGCAAGGTCATCTTCTGACACGTTAGCTGCAAAGATTACAGGCTTAGCTGTAAGAAGGTTGTATTCCTTTAAAAATGCTTCTTCATCTTCATCCTGACATTCAAAATTCTTAGCTAAATTACCTTCTTCAAGGAAAGCCTTAAGTCTTTCAAGAAGGTCACATTCTTTAGCAATATCCTTGTTATTGTATGAAGCACGCTTCTGCTTTGACAGACGTCTGTCTAATACTTCAATATCAGAGAATATAAGCTCAAGGTTAATGGTTTCAATATCTCTTATAGGATCAATAGAGCCATCAACATGAACGATGTTAGAATCCTCAAAACATCTTACAACATGAACGATAGCATCAACCTCACGGATGTTGGCAAGGAACTGGTTTCCAAGACCTTCACCCTTAGATGCGCCTTTAACAAGACCTGCAATATCTACGAATTCAATAACAGCAGGTGTTATCTTTGCTGAATTATATAAAGCGGCAAGCTTGTCAAGTCTGTCATCCGGAACTGCAACAACACCGACATTAGGGTCAATTGTACAGAAAGGATAGTTAGCTGACTCTGCTCCTGCCTTAGTAAGTGAATTAAAAAGGGTACTTTTGCCGACATTAGGCAGACCCACGATACCAAGCTTCATAATAGAATCTCCTCATTAATTATTCTTATGATTATTCGTTCCAGAGTTCTTAAAATGTAAAAAAGAATCCAGTACAAAATCATATTATACAAAAATTTTTCTTTAAAAACAACATATAATTTACTTATTAAAATAATTTATATAAAAGTATAAGAATATATCCATATATTGTGCTGAAAATGATGACAAAACACTATATAAGCAATCAAAACACGAAATGGAGAAAAAGACTGTTATTAACTGCCTTCTGACATTAAATAAACTAAAAAATGGAGTTGTTTTTTA
>ENA-UOJH01002508-UOJH01002508.1-human-gut-metagenome-genome-assembly--contig:-C148-NODE-2508-length-11413-cov-3.691055_pt1 | contig 11413 bp, 9 predicted proteins | sample MGYA00242345_ERZ723892 | MGnify/ENA metagenome assembly ERZ723892 | reverse complement strand
AATCAGAAAAACGCTTCATCTGCTTGAAGATGTCATCTGTACGATCCAAAAAGTCTGGAGCAAGAAAGAAGCTGTCCGGCTGGCAGCAGGCAACCGTATACTCTTTACACTGAAGGTATTTCAGATAGGGATAGTCCTTTGGAAATCCTTTTGGAGCTGTTTTTAGAAAATTCTCTCCGATGACGGGAAAGTATTGCTTGAAAGCAGGATCTTCCACTATACTGCGAAATTCATCTATATTGTCGTATACCGCTTGTCGCAGAGCTCTTAACAAGGGCGGGGGAGGACAATAACTTCCACCGGCCAACAAGCAGTTTCCCGGTTCCAGATGCACGTAATAGCCACAATGGTCGGATTTCTTTCCTTTCGCATTGATATATCCTCCCAGATGTGTCTTGTAGGGAGTTTTATCTTCGGAAAAGCGTGTATCACGATAAATACGGTATGTACAGTCCTTTGCTTCTATACCACGGATGCTTTCATCAAATAAAGAGATACGGGAGATAATTACTGTAAGCAAGTTTTCAAACTCGCTGCGGGCGACTTCATACTGTTCCCGGTGAGAATTGAACCATTCACGATTGTTGTTTGCAGACAGTTCTTTCAAAAATTGAAATATAACAGGGATATTCATATCATATTCTTTCCTTATTATCTGCCAAATTTACGGATAATATTTCTAACATGCTACAAAGAAGGGTAAAAAAAAGCATCGGCTCTGGTAAACCGATGCTCCTTACACATTTATCAATCAAACAGACGCTTCTGTTTTTGATGTAATTACTTATCACAAGCGGGTACGTCTCTTTTAATTAATCTTATATCTAATACTATGAAAAACACATTTATATAACACAACAAATTGGAATTTTGTTCATGCAGATGAGGATAACTTTAGCATAAAAAAATGGGTGGGTCATTTTATTCTGCATCCGGTTTGCACTATCTTTGCAAGAAAATATGTAGAATATGGCCGAATATAAATTTGATGAAGATAGCGTTAAAGCGCTGATAGATTGGGCAAAGAGCACATCTTTCCCTCAAAGTGTAACATTGTCTGATGCTGAGAACATAGTGGATGTGAAACGTTTTGTGCAAGCTAACCTGAGTGACATAGATGCACATTATCCTGATGATTTTTATAATCCTGCCATCACGCGGCTATATCGGCTGAAGGAATATATGGAAGAGAACAAATAAAGACTTGGCACTGATTATGCGGAAAACCACGAAGCGATTAAGAAATCCGAGTTGTTCCGTTATAGCTTTATCTTAAGTATCTTTCCTCCATATCCTTCGACGGCCACATTAGTAGCCTTGTAGGGAAGCAGACTTATGTTTTCTTCTTTTCCGCTGAGCAGCTCCGTAGCTTTGTACTGGTCCATCTGCGGTATTTGCAGGAAGTCAAAAGCATGAGAAGGAATATTTATGGCAAGGTCTGCCGAGATATGGTCGAAGTTCACGACGAACAGCAGCAGGTCTCTCTCAAATTTGCGCAGGAATGTATATTGCTTATGTTCATTAAAGCGCCATCCGTTGACATTGGCATACATCAAATCGAAGAAAGCCCCCTGAGAGATGGCCTTTTCTTCATTGCAAAGAGTCAGTAGCCGTTTATAAATGCTGTATAGGTGTTTCTGGTCCTCCGTCAGCATCTTGCCGTCGAACTTGCCGCCATTGCGCCAACGGCGGATAGTATCTACACTCCAATAGTCAAAGATGGTTGTACGTCCGTCCCGGCCGCTGAAACCTTCACTATCCATGCCCAGCTCACCAAACTCCTGACCGAAATAAATCATCATCGGATTGGTGTTCATGCAGGCTGACACAATGAGTGCCGGAATCGCCTTGCGTGGGTTACTGGCAAAAAAGTCGGAAGCGATACGTTGCTCGTCATGGTTTTCCAGAAAGTTCAGCATGCGTTTTTCTATACCTCCCAAACTTTGCCAGGAACGGGTGATGGCAGTTGCCGATTCATACCCGCAAGTAACAGCCCGCAAGGTATCATAAAGTCCTACTTTGTCGTATAAATAATCAAACTTGCCACGGAACAAGTAATTCTTGTATTCTCCCGGGTTATAGACTTCGGCTATAAACAGCAGGGAGGGATATTGCTCCTTTACCTGCGGGATTGCCCATTCCCAGAACTCTACGGGAACCATTTCGGCCATATCGCAACGGAAACCGTCTATATTCTTTCCCGCCCAGAACAGCATGATATCCAGCATCTTGGTCCATGTGTCGGGAATGGGGTCGAAATGGCAAGTCCCGCCGTTCTGATAATCCACTCCATAATTCAACTTTATAGTTTCGTACCAATCGGTGATGTTTGGATAAGCGTCAAAACGGTTGTTTCCGGTAGCTTTTGCCGGAAACTCCCTATAAGGTTCGGCGGCTGCACCTTTCATGTCAAATTGGCCATGCAGTTCCGATTTCGGGATATAATAGAAGTTATTATATGGGCTGAACGCATAATTGGTATCATCGTTTGAACCCAGTTGTGAAGTGCCATCCGGCTGGGCATCCGAGTGATATTGACGGGCTACGTGGTTGGGAACAAAATCTATGATAACCTTCAGACCGCTACGGTGAGTGCGCTGCACCAGATTCTCAAACTCTCTCATACGCTCCGGTACGTCCTTGGCGAGATCCGGATCGACATCATAGTAGTCCTTGATGGCATAGGGAGATCCGGCTTTACCTTTCACAATGGCCGGATGGTCGGGTTGGATATTGTGACGGCGGTAGTCAGTTTGCGTAGCATGCTCGATGATGCCCGTGTACCATATATGTGTAGCGCCAAGCTTCTTGATTTCTCCCAACGCCTTGGCTGTAAAGTCAGCCATCTTGCCGCATCCATTTTCGGTGATGCTGCCATTATTGATGCAGTGGTTATTGTTGTTTCCGAATAGTCGGGTGAACACTTGATAAATAATCAATTTGTTTTCGTCGTTCATTTCTTTGTTTTCTATGTTATAGAATGGTTGTTTTATTCTTTCCAAATGCTGCCTTTCCCTGCATGAATATCTCCTCCGCCTTTTCCAGCTCTGTATTGCTGTATCCCTCCAAGTTATAAGGTTCTATCAGCAAATCAGCCTTCTCGCGTTCAGGAAAAGAGTTGGAGCGGAACATAAAGTTATAGGAACGTAAGGCAATGCTCACAATGTTCATTTTATACTTGGTCGCCATCAGAGGGCTGACATTCACGGCAATTACTTTTTCGCATATGCGGCGGAGGGTAGAGACCGGCAGGTTCATCAGCAGGCCTCCGTCCACGTAATGGGTGCCGTCTATATTGACCGGGGCAAACAATACCGGCATGCAACACGAAGCTGCTACGCGTTCGGCGATGTCACCCTTATGGAAATGTACCAAACGTCCATGGTCCAGATCAGTAGCTGTAATAATCAGAGGAATTTGCAGTTCTTCCAGTTTTTTGGATTTCAAATTGCTTTTCAGGAAATCGATGAATTCTCCCAATTCAAACAATCCGACTTTGGGAATCACCAGTTTGGTCAGGTCCTGAAACTTGTGCCCGGCAAAGTAGTCAAGAACTTTATGCGGTTCATTGCCGTCGGCGTAGAATACCCCGGCCAAGGCTCCGGCGCTGACTCCGGAAAGTATATTGGGCTTTATGTCATGTTCCAATAAGGATTGCATGGCACCCAAATGGGCAAAGCCTTTGATGAAACCGCCGCTTAAGGCAAAACCTATTGGATATTTTTTAGTGAACCAGTTGTTCGTTACTACTTCCATGTTGAAAATATGATATATTGTTCGGCACGAAATTAATGATTTTATTGTAGGGAGAAAGGAAAATAGCGGAAAAAAGTTCAAAGTATTAAGAGAAAAGTCTTCTCTATTAAGGAGAAAGTTTTTCTTAGTTAGGGAAAAAGTTTTTATCAGTTAAGAAAAAACTTTGTTTATGGTTTGCGGATGTCTATCCCAAGCCTTGGGATAGACATCCGCAAACTGGGGATATGTATCCGCAGTGTGCGAACAAAGTTTTAGGATTAAGGGATACTGTTTGAGAATATACGTTTATTTCTTTGCGATTGCTTTCAGCAGTGCATATCCTCCAAACCACTGAATCAGCATGCCCGGAATGCCCATACGGAAATCTTGCACAGCCAGAAAGAAATTACCGCACAACGCCCATTCAAAGGCCGTACCGATAATTTGATAGGAGAGGACTACACCCAGCAATGCCAATAAAGAGATATTCTTGGCATAGCGTGCAGCAAGAGCGGCGGTTCCGGCCAGCAGACCGGACTTTATAAGTATGGCCGGCAACACGGCTGCTGCAGGCATGGCAAAAAGCAGATGATTGATGACCGGAGACAAGAGAGCCGTCAGCAGACCTACCTTGAAACCATATTTATAAGCAGCTATCAGTGTAAAGAAATAGATGGGAAGCAACGTCGGACCGCCTGCTGGGACCAGATGGCAGAGTTGCGGCAAGGCGATGTTTCCTGCCACGAACAGCAGGACGAATAGATAGGTCTTTACGTTGCCGAAAGGCAAAGAATAAAGTTTTGCAGATGTTTCCATTTGTATAATATTATAGTTGATAAATCTATTTTTAGTATGACTGTTTAAAACTGAAAAGGTTTAATCAAATCTTCACCAATTCATATTCCATGGTTCCCAATCCTATTTTCTCGGCATGGCGCAATCCGGCAAGCCAGTCCGTGTCGGGGTGCATCAAGTGGAACTTGTCGCATCCACACAAGTCGTCGTGCTCGTGTGCCGTGGCAAGGCAATTGTTACCGTGCAGTATCGGGGCTTGGATGACCATATCTGCACATGCCTTGTCCAGTGCAACCGGGTCTGCCGAAGCCAGAATGCCGAGGTCGGGCACGATGGCGGCATCGTTGTGGTTCCAGCAGTCGCATTCGGGAGATACGTTCATGATGAAGCTGATGTGGAAATGGGGCTTGCCCATAACGACAGCGAGGGCATATTCCGCAATCTTGTAGTTCAGGCGCTCGGAGGTATCTTCGGCTCCCATCACGGCACCGTCGTGCTGGCAGAGGGCTACGCACTGTCCGCAACCTACGGCATTTGGTGTAGTCTATTTCTGCCTTGCGGCTGGTATTGAGGTGCACAGCGTCGTGTGCGCAGTGCTTCACGCAGATGTTGCAGCCTATGCAGCTTTCTACGTCAATCTTGGGTTGCGAGGCGCAGTGCAGTTCCAGCTTTCCGCCTACACTGGCACATCCCATGCCCAGATTCTTCAAAGCACCGCCGAAGCCGGCTTGTTCGTGTCCCTTGAAGTGGTTCATACTGATTACAATATCGGCGTCGGCTATCGCTGTACCGATTTTGGGTGCCGGACAATATTCTCCGTTCAGAGGGATTTCGCGGTAGTCCGTTCCCTTCAGTCCGTCGCCGATGATGACCTGGCACTGGGCCGAAATGGGGTTGAACCCATTCTCCATCGCGCTTTGCAAGTGGTCTACGGCATTGGCGCGACGACCGGAATACAGTGTGTTGCAGTCCGTCAGGAAAGGTTTGGCTCCCAGGCTGCGGAGCAGGGTTGCCATTCGAGCTGCATAATTGGGACGCAAGTATGCCAGATTGCCGGGTTCGCCGAAATGGATTTTGATGGCAGCAAAGCTATCCTTCAAAGGGAGTTGCTCGATGCCTGCCCGTTTCAGCAAGCGTTCCATTTTATCCAAAAGATTGGATGTAGGGGAAGTACGCAAGTCAGAGTAGTATACTTTTGCTTTTTCCATGTGTTTTACCTGTTTATAGTGATAGTATCTGCAAAAATAACGGATTATTTCCATATTAATAGGTATATGGCTAAAAAAAGTAGGGAAATCCCTTTTGACAAATAGGGGGATAATAAGAGGTCTATCCATGTTTCTGCCTACCTTTGTGGCAACTAAAAACTCGATAAGATGAAAACAATCAGACTAATTATTGCGGGACTGGTAATGACGATGGGATTCAGCAGTTGTTCCAGCTTGTTTTATGATGCTAAGGTAGATGTGTTGAACAGTATCCAGAAGGGGATGAGCAGGCAGGAGGTCACCAAGATATTGGGAACTCCAGAGTATCGCCGCTTCGACCGGGATATAGAAGAATGGGAATATTCCAGAGTGCTGTCCGGTAAAAGTAATATCAGCCGAACTCAGATTGTCGTGACTTTTGAAGGTGGGAGAGTCGTTGCAATGGACTCATTCTCCGGAGAGCCACGTACGTTGCCGGTTGTTCCCAGTGAAGTAGTGATAGATTCTCCAGCTCCGGTTTATGTCAGGGGGATGCACCCCGAAGACTTCCGGCATTTTTATGAAAAAGTGAAGTCCCGCCCTTTCAAGGATGATCAAATCGAAATGATGAGAACTGTTGCCCGAAACAACAGTCTGAACTGTGTGCAATGTGCCAGTTTGATGGCACTATATACTTTTGATGACGACAAGATGAAAGTCCTCAACATATTCGCTCCCAATATCGTAGATCCGGAAAACTACGAAGCGATTTTAGACGTCATTGATTCACTGTTCAAGAAAGACGATGCCAAGAAAATTCTGGGCATACGCTATTAAGAAGCAGGCATGTCGAAACGCATTGTCCGTTGGTGCCAAACACATGATGTATCGGAGGCTGACAGATAATGCGTTTAAGGTAAACAGATAATGCGTTTCGACGAGCTCTTATTCCGATAAAGGAAAGTGCCATAACGGACCGTTCCCGTGCCCTATATTCATGTCTTTCCCCCGGTTTATCGCAGTACCGATATACTCTTTAGCCTTGCAGACCGCTTCATCGAGTTTGTTGCCACCGGCAAGAAATGTAGCTATGGCAGAGGAAAGGGTACACCCTGTGCCGTGCAGGTTACGGCTCTCTATTTTGGGGTTGGAATAGAGGATGCATCCGGATGGCAGGACGTCAGCCCCGGCAGAAGGTTGCCGGCAATAAAGCACGTCGCACATGTCATTACCCTCCAGATGTCCGCCTTTGACGAGAATAGCGGTGTTGTATCTGCAGGATAATTCCTGTGCCGCTTGTCGCATCTCCACAGTACCGGTAATGGTTTGCCCCCAAAGCAGGCTTGCTTCATTCAGGTTGGGAGTAATGAGGGTGCATAGCGGAAACAGTTCCGTCTTAATGACTTGTATGGTTTCTTCGGTCATCAGTCGCCGTCCGCTGGTCGATATCATGACGGGGTCATAGACTATACACTCCGGAGTATAAGTCTGAAGACAATCGACAATGGTGGTCACAATACTGGCATCATGTACCATACCTATCTTGACGGCATCCGGCCTTAAATCATCCATAACAGAGGTGATTTGTGCATTAACCATATCCGCAGGTATCGGATAAACCGATTGTACTCCCAGTGTGTTTTGTGCAGTAACAGCCGTGATGACGGAAGCGGCATAACCTCCCAAAGCGGAAATGGTCTTTATGTCTGCTTGTATGCCTGCACCGCCCGAACAGTCGGAACCGGCAATGGAAAGGATAATAGGGGGAAGCATGAGATAATTAGAAATTAGAAATTAAAAATTAAAGAGGGGGAGGAGAGCTGTTTCAGGTGGAGGAAGTGGGGGATGAAAGCTTCCTTCGCTTGCTGCCAGATGTCTCCCAGCAGTACGGCACCTCCGAAACCTAAAGCGGCTATTTCCGGAAGATGTTCCAAGGTGATGCCACCCAATGCCATCACCTTTGAGTCGATAATACCAGCTTGCTGCGCCTTCTGCAAGGTATCGCAGGAGTAAGCGGAAGAATAGCCTTCTTTGGATATACTGTCATAAATGGGGCTGAGGAACACATAGTTACAATCTGATTTATGTTTCAACACTTCTTCAAGAGAGTGACAAGAGCGACTGACATGTCCCTTATATCCGGACGGTATCTGCGGATTGCGCCCGTTCAGATGAATTCCTTTCAGACCGAAAACGGATGCCAGCTGGAATTGCTCATGCGTGACAATGCGTGGCATATATTCCATCGGTAGCTGCCGCAGGAAATACTCCATCTCTTCTGCCGAAGCTCCCGGCTTGCGCAGATGGAGTATTTCCAAACCGTGTTGGAATAACGAGGTAACTGCCTCTGCTTCTCCTTCAAAGAATTGCGGCGTGGTAATGACTATCAGTTTCATATCTTTATGGATGTTTGCCTATAATGAGAGAATATACGACTGCATGGTCCTTAAATCAATCGTCCATAGCTTTCCGGCCAAGGGTTCGCCGTAGCCACAAATCAGTTTCAACACTTCATTGGCTTCTACGCTACCCACAATGGCAGGGGTTACGCCGATAACCGATTTGTCCAGAGATGGCATGAGCAGTGTCCCTTCTTCATCCGGATAGAGGTCACGATAGTTTTTTGCACTCTCACCGTAGCAGAAGACGGACACTTGGCCTTCAAAGCCTTGAATGGCACCATAAACGTAGGGCTTGCCCCAAGCGTTGCATACGTCATTCAGCAAGTAGCGGGTAGCGAAGTTATCGCATCCGTCTACCACTATATCGTAGTTCCTTATCAGTTCTCCGGCATTCTTCTTGTCCAGACGGAAGGGGTATACTTCCACGTTTACATCGCTGTTCAAACCCTGCACTCTACGGGCGCCACATAGAGGTTTAGGCTGCCCAAGGTCAGCTTCAGCATACAGAACCTGACGTTGAAGATTACTGATGCTGACCTGGTCATCGTCCACCAATCCCAGCGTTCCGACTCCTGCTCCCGCCAGATAGAGGGCAATGGGAGAACCCAATCCTCCCACACCGACTATCAACACCTTGGCATTACGCAGTTTCTCTTGTCCGGCTTCGCCTATTTCGGGAAGGGACGTTTGTCTGGCATATCGGTTCATTTGTTCATTATTATTAAGGTTCTGTATTCGGCCACTCATCTCTTGAAAGCCTTCAAATCAAAACTCGCATCCCAATCTTTCCACACCGGTTCGCGCCCCAGGCGTTTCAATGCTTTGTCCACTTCCACAGCCTTGCGCTCGTCGCTGACATGAAACTGTTCCAGTGTTTGCGGATAGCTGTAATATCCTCCCGGTTCGGTCTTGCTTTCGGCGCTCATGGTTGTCACACCGAGTGTTGCCATATGGTCGCGTATATCGGCAGGCTCGCGGGTGGAGTAGGAGATGTCTACATCATGGTCGAAGATGCGCATGGCGAAAGTGACTTGTGCCAGTTCGCGGTCGCTCATGATGACATTGGGCTGGAAGCCGCCATTCTCCGAAGGACGCATACGGGGGAAGTTGACGCTGTATTTCGTCTGCCAATAATGTTTCTGGAGATAGCGCAGGTGATAAGCCATCATGGTGATGTCTGTCCGCCATTCTTTCTCCAGACCGATGAGCACTCCCATGCCGATGGAGTGGACGCCCGCCTGCCCCATACGGTCGAAACCGTTGACACGCCATTCAAATTTGGACTTCATGCCGCGGGGGTGGTAGATGTTGTAATTCGCTTTGTGATAGGTTTCTTGAAAACAAATCACACCGTTCATGCCGTGCTCTTTCAGCTCTGCATACTCTTCCGTTTTTAAGGGCATCACTTCTATTTTCAGATTGCTGAAGTAGGGTTTTGCCAGGTCCAGTGCGCGGGCTATGTAGGGCACGCCTGCTTTGGCCGGATTTTCTCCCGTCACCAACAGCAAATTCTCGAAAGGTGCCAGCTTCTTGATGGCCTTGTACTCGTTCACGATTTCTTCTTCCGTCAGTATGGTACGCGGCATGGGGTTGCTGATATGGAAACCGCAATACACGCAAGAGTTGGTGCAGGAATTCGTGATGTAAAGAGGCACGAACATGGAGATGGTCTTCCCGAATCGTGCCTCGGTGTATTTCTTGCTCAACCGTGCCATCGTCTCCAGATAGGGGGCAGCGGCGGGTGAGATGAGGGCCATGAAGTCCTCTACATTACAATGTTCTTTGGAGAGGGCACGGCGCACATCCGCATCTGTCTTGGCATGGATGCGTGCCGTGGTTTCCTCCCAGGATATATGTTCTAATTCGTCTGAAAACATAGTGTTCTATCAATTCCCATTTATTTCTTTTTTAATTCTCTCGACAACCGCATTGCACAGAAGTTTGGTCCGCACATCGTGCAATACTCCCCATCCACATGCTTCCCTGCATGGAAATAGCTGAACGCACGTTCCGGGTCGAGCGACAAGTCAAACTGGTCTTTCCAGCGGAATTCATAACGTGCTTTGCTCAGTGCATTGTCACGCACTTGTGCTCCGGGATGCCCTTTTGCCAGGTCGGCGGCATGGGCGGCTATCTTATAGGTGATGACACCTACACGCACATCCTCCTTATCGGGCAGCGCCAGATGCTCTTTGGGGGTGACATAACAGAGCATGGCCGTACCCAGCCAACCTATCTGTGCCGCGCCGATGGCAGACGTAATATGGTCGTATCCCGGTGCGATGTCCGTCACGATGGGGCCGAGCGTATAGAAAGGCGCATCGTGGCATTTTTCTATCTGGCGCTCCATATTCTCCTTAATCTTGTGCATGGGCACGTGGCCGGGACCTTCGATGAAAGCCTGCACATTCTTGTCCCAAGCACGCAGCACAAGCTCGCCCATCGTGTCGAGTTCTGCAAACTGCGCTTCATCGTTGGCATCGTGCGTAGACCCCGGACGCAGTCCGTCTCCCAAAGAGATGGCCACATCATACTGTGCCAGAATATCGCAAATGTCATCAAAGTGTTCGTAAAGGAAACTCTCGCGGTCGTGCACCAGGCACCATTTGCTCATGATGCTGCCGCCACGGCTCACGATGCCGCACAACCTTTTCTCGGCCAGATGCACATTGTGGCGGCGTATGCCGGCATGGATGGTGAAGTAGTCCACTCCCTGCTCGCATTGTTCAATCAAGGTGTCGCGGTAGATTTCCCAGGTGAGGTCTTCCACCTTGCCGTTCACTTTCTCCAATGCCTGGTAGATGGGGACAGTGCCCACGGGAACGGGACAGTTGCGGATAATCCATTCGCGCGTTTCGTGTATGTTCTCGCCCGTGGAGAGGTCCATCAGCGTGTCGCCGCCCCATTTGCAGCTCCACAATGCTTTCTCTACCTCTTCTTCGATGCCCGAGGTGGTGGCGGAGTTTCCGATATTGGTATTTATCTTCACCAGGAAGTTACGGCCTATAATCATCGGCTCTGCTTCGGGATGGTTGATGTTGGCAGGAAGCAGGGCACGTCCGGCGGCAATCTCCTGGCGTACAAATTCCGGTGTGATGTGTGTCTCTATTCCCAGCTCCGCGCAGTTCATGTTCTCGCGAATCGCCACATACTCCATTTCAGGCGTGATGATACCTTGTTTGGCATAGTACATCTGTGTGCAGCATTTTCCTTGAAGGGCGCGGTAGGGCAGGGTGATATGCTCAAAGCGCAGAGAGTCGAGCGACTGGTCGTCGCGGCGCATGCGTCCGTACT
>ENA-UOJH01002506-UOJH01002506.1-human-gut-metagenome-genome-assembly--contig:-C148-NODE-2506-length-11414-cov-8.770754_pt1 | contig 11414 bp, 8 predicted proteins | sample MGYA00242345_ERZ723892 | MGnify/ENA metagenome assembly ERZ723892 | reverse complement strand
ACCGCTTTCGGTGTTTCTTTTTCATTATAAATATCATTTTAAAGAGGCGGAGGAGGAAGAAACGCGCCGACAATAAGTCAATACAAAGTCCGTAGTAGAAGAATATTATATTACGTTACGGATTTTTTGTACTTTTGCCCTACACATGAAGTAATATGAGAGCAATAACCCCTAAGCATATAGAAGCATATCAAAAAGGTTGCTTAAAGAATCTGTTTGATGTAATCGCTAATGACCCTGAATTGTCTTTTGAAATTAGAAAAGATAATGAGGTGATAGTTTATTATAGGAAAGGCAAAATACTTACAATTAAGTACACTGATAAAAATGAGTTCCAAATAAAACCGTTAGACAAAGGATATTACAAAGATGTTATTCAACAAATAGATTTATTTGAACCCCAAAACTTGGCATACACGCTTAAAAACACATCGTACTTACGTAATTATTTTAAGCAGGCAAAAAAAATTATTTACAATCATAAGGTGGGGCTGGAATTTAGTGTCCAGCAAAATATTGCATTGGGAAACCGAAACTTCAATAATCGTTTTCTTGTTGTTGATATGGAATGGCAATTTTCCCAAACTGAAATAAAGAAAACAGAAAGAGTAGGAAGAACAAGAATCGACCTCATTATTGTTGATACACAAGTAAATGAATTTGGGACAAACGACATTTATCTTACAGAATTAAAAGTAGGCACAGGAGCTGTGGTAGGAAAGTCTGGCATTATAGACCATATAAAGAAAACCAAAGCTATAATAGATAAAGAAGAAGTTTGCAAAGACCTTAAAAATGACATCGAAAATATCATTGACATCAAATCGTGTTTAGGACTTATCGATGGAGAAAGAAAGTTGTTGCAACTTTCGTCTAAACCTAAAATGATGATTATATTGGCATACAGGGGAAAACAAGAAAAAGAACAGTTGGAAGAGCAAGCACGCATTGCGATTGACGAAGCTAAAAAGATAGGTATGTGCGCACCTTTGATAAAAGGCCATGATTTACAGATAACTTTAAAATGAATATCACGATTCATAGGGGGGCCAATCAAATTGGCGGTTGTATCACGGAAATCTCAAGTGATAACTGTAAACTCTTAATTGATTTTGGAAGCAATCTTCCTGGAAATCAAAAAGCAGAATTAACAGAAAAACAGATTTGTGATATTGCAGGAAGTGCCGATGCGGTTTTCTATACCCATTATCATGGAGACCATGTTGGTTTGCACCACCTGATTCCGACCAGTATCAAACAATACATAGGGGCTGGAGCTAAAGACATCATGCTGTGCAAATATGATGCCTTGAATCAACATGGCGATTATGGTAAGGAAATAGAAATGGTGAAAAGAATAAATACTTATCGTGCCGGACAGCGTTTTGATATTGGCGGCAAGGGTGAGATATTTCTGACTCCCTATTTCGTCAGTCATTCAGCGTTTGATGCGTATATGTTCAAGATAGAATGTGAGGGAAAGAAAATACTTCATACAGGCGACTTTCGCCAGCATGGTTATCTTGGCAAAGGTTTATTTCCTACACTGAAAAAATACGTGGGTGAAGTTGATATTTTAGTTACTGAGGGCACTATGCTCGGCAGAAAACAAGGAAGTATCGTGTCGGAGAATGAAATTCAACAGCGTATTACAAAAATACTGAAAGAGCATAAGTATGTCTTTGCTCTGTGCTCATCTACAGATATAGACAGACTTGCTTCATTTCATGCCGCATGCAAAGATACAGGCAGGGTTTTCTTTGTAGACAAATATCAAAAGAGCGTTCTTGACGTATTTTCAAAATATGCAGGAAAGCACTCTTCCCTGTTCAACTTCAATGCTTTTGAATTAGTAAATTACAGAACTTCAAATGTAAAACAGAAGTTAACGAGAGAAGGTTTTCTTATGCCTATACGCATAAACGGCTATCATTTGGTGAAAAATATGCTTGATGTATATAATGATGAAAGTGCTTGGCTTATATATTCCATGTGGGGAGGGTATGCCGAAGAAAACAAAAACTATACAATCGAAAGTGTGATAAATATCCGAAACCTATTTAAAGAGCGCTTATTTGATGGAACAAAAGACTATGTACACACAAGCGGACATGCAGATATACAAACTTTGGCGGATGTATGTAAAACTGTCAATCCCCATATAGGTGTAATCCCCATCCACAAAGAGGAAAATACTGCATACGAATCACTTCCTAATCTGTCTGAATATAAGATTTTTCACGAAGGGAAAACAATTATCGAGAATATATCAATTTCAATATTCAACTTATAAAAGACAATCCCATTTTTTAGCACTAATCCTACCCCACAGCCACCATTTCATCCCAGCCACAGCACCCCCACTCCCACCTATCCGAAATTTACTGCAAAATTGCACAAAATTCCGAATTGGGCGGGTTTTTCACCCATCGTCGCCCCCTCTCCCAAGAGCCACTGACAAGCCAACGAGCCAACGAGCTGGTGTCTGACAAGTCCGACGGGGGTGATGAGCCTGAAGAGCAGGTTCAATTGGCAAGTGAAAATTTAGCGAAAAGTTTGGAGAACTCCTTTTTTGGCGTGGAGAAACCGAGTTTTTTTTCTTGGCCTCAAGTTTAGTTTTTTCGCCACGTTGCGCACATAGCTGTCGTGTAGACTCCAAAACTACTTGCTAAAATATTTCTTTCCAAAGTCGGGAAATGACGATGAAAATAGATGCGAAAGCATAGCCTACGATTCAAATAAAATTTGTAAATTTGCCAAATAATGTCAAGACGCAAAAGAATAAGTTTATGTTTTCGGAACGCATTAAAGAGCTTCGCATTCAAAATCAGATGCCACAGAGACAATTAGCGGCAGCTTTAGATATTGATACTGCAACCTATTGCAAAATAGAAAAAGGAGAAAGAAGAGCCAAAAGAGAACAAGTTTCTATTTTATCCAAACTGTTTAATGTTAGTACGGAGCAGTTGTTGACATTATGGCTTGCAGATCAGGTCTCAGCAGTAGTATCAAACGAACAGAGGATAGCTCCTCAGGCCTTATCTCTTGTCGTTGAGACGCTAAAACAAGATATATAAATGGCTAAAGTAAAATACGAAATGGTCGACCCTAATTTGGCTTCATCTATATTATCAGAAGCAAAGTCAATTTACGGTCTTAAAACTTACATCAGCCTGTTCAGCAGTGCCGGTGTTGGATGTTATGGCTTTAAAAAGGAGGGATTCTACTGCATTGCGACGGTAGAGTTATTGGAGCGAAGACTAAAGATACAGTCGTATAATCATAAGTGCGTATATAAGAGTGGTTATATCCGTGGGGATATGACGTTGCAAGAAACCAAAGATAAGGTTTTCAAAGAACTTGCCCTTTGGAAAAGAGGATATAATATTACAGACCTTGATGTTCTCATTGCTACCCCACCTTGTCAAGGAATGTCGGTTGCCAACCATAAGAAGAAAGACGAATTAAAACGCAATTCTTTAGTTGTTGAGTCTATCAAAATGACCATGCAGATTAAACCAAAATTTTTCATTTATGAAAACGTTCGTGCTTTCTTAAATTCTGTATGCACTGATATTGATGGTCAAGATATAACTATAAAAGAAGCAATAGACAAAAATCTTTCAGGAGACTATAATATATCGATCGTATCAGGTTCTCAATTTTATCAGGTTCTCAATTTTAAAGATTACGGGAATCCGTCAAGTCGTACTCGTACTCTCGTCATCGGCGTAAGAAAAGACATAAAAGAAATTACGCCGTTTGACTTATATCCAGACAAACAACCGGAAAGGACTTTGCGTCAAGTCATAGGGCACCTTCCGTCTTTGAAGAAAATGGGAGAAGTATCCGCTGACGATATTTATCATAATTTCAGAAAATATTCGCCACATATGGAGTCCTGGATTGCTGATATTAAAGAGGGACAATCTGCGTTTGATAATACGGATATATCGAAAATTCCGCATACGATTAAAAATGGTGTCGTTGTATATAATGCTCAAAAAAATGGTGATAAATATACTCGTCAGTATTGGGATAAGGTTGCGCCATGCATTCATACACGCAATGATATTATGGCGAGCCAAAATACAGTGCATCCGACGGACAATAGAGTATTCAGCATTCGTGAGGTAATGCTGATGATGTCCGTACCGTCTTCTTTTGCATGGACTGATATTCCTTTTAAGGAGTTAAACGCTTTCTCGGAAAAGCAAAAACAAGATTTCCTTAAAAAGGAAGAAATGAACATTAGGCAGAGTTTAGGAGAGGCTGTGCCAACTGTTATTTTTCAGCAGATTGCTCATAAAATTCGCTCTGTTTTAAGTAAACCGACAATATCAGAGCAAGACATAAAGACCCTTATTGAACGAAAAAAAACTAACTACACCAGCCAGCTTATTGAAGTATATCAAAACGGCTGACCATCGTGGTTTTGCAGATTTGTCTAAAATTGCGGAACTGGCAAACGCACAAAGAGAAAACAATGCAGCCTATTACACAAGACAGGATATTTGTTTCTCCATTGTTAAAAATTTGCCGGATGCGAAAGAATATACAGAACTGAATATATTGGAGCCTTCGGTCGGAGTTGGTAATTTTTTACCTACCTTGATTCAAAAGTATTCAGGTGTTCCTGTGGTAAATATTGATGTTGTGGATATTGATGATGTAAGCATTGATATTTTGAAAGAATTGGTAAGCAAGATAAATGTCCCAGACAATGTGCATATCAATTATATTAATGCCGATTTCTTGTTGTATGAATTCGGTAAGCAGTATGATATTGTAGTAGGTAACCCCCCGTATAAAAAGCTGACTAAAGAAAAAGAATTGCTATCCAAGTATAAATCGAATATCTATAATAAAGACACTAATAATATATTCTCATTTTTCATAGAAAAAGCAATAAGAATAGGAAATGTCATATCATTGATTGTACCTAAAAGCCTAATCAATGCTCCTGAATTCAATTTGACCCGTTCATTGATGAAAGAAAAGAGAGTGTCGCATATTATAGATTTTGGAGAGAAAGGATTTAAAGGAGTTAAGATTGAGACTATTTGCTTTATTCTTGACACACATAAAAAGCCAAGCAATACGATTGTCGAATCTTACATAACGAATACTGTATCAGCTCACGAACAGAAATATTTAATGGATGACAAATTTCCGTATTGGCTAATCTATCGAAATAAAGAGTTCGATGAAGTGGCAGACAAGATGGATTTCAATGTGTTCAAAGCATATAGAGACAGGGTGATTACCAAATCAATAACAAAGAGTAGTGGAAAAATAAGGGTGCTAAAATCAAGAAATATAGGAAACAACGAAATTATCAATATCCCTGAATATGACAGCTATATTGATGATGTTAATGGTTTAGATGTTGCAAAATACCTAAACCAGACAAATTGTATTCTATTGCCTAACCTAACATATAACCCACGCGCTTGCTTCTTGCCAAACGGATGTATAGCAGATGGTTCTGTCGCAATTCTTACATTGGTGAATGGCAATGATGTTGTTTCTAAAGACGATTTAGCCTTTTACGCTACAGATAACTTTACGCGATTTTATGCGATTGCACGTAACTTGGGAAAGCGTTCTCTCAATATAGACAATAATTCTGTTTTCTTTTTTGGAAAACTTAAATCTCAACGAGTATGAGAAATGTTATAAATGAATATCTTAGCCAATTCGATTTAGATATACGAAAGTCTCATGACGCAAGATATGTAGACCAGAAGTGTACTCCCGATATTGTATGCTTTATGGCTGATTGTGTTATGAACATGGTCGCCACTAAACCTGTTTTCGTGATCAATGATGTATGGGGTACTCAGTATTTTATCCAAAATTCCAGAGTGATATTCAATAAGCCTTGGGCTAACGACAAGAAAGCATATAATGAATACAACAAAGTCCTTTCGCAGCCACTCAAGTTGTTAGCTTATGCTCACATTTTGAATGTTGAAACAGTAAACGGTTCACTTACATTCTCTGTCGCCAACGAGGATTTATTGGATTATATTTCCAGAAAAGACCGTAACGCATACAACTTCTTATATTGTTACTTTGTGAAAGTTCTGTCCGATAGTGGCTTCATGAAATATTTTGAAGAATATGCAGAAGACAGCATTGATAATCCAATTGCGGCAAGAGATGAAATTTACGACAGGTATTTCAGATTAATAAATGGAAATACACCGTCCCATTCTCGATTGGATATTAGGCGTATGTTTCATAAGGTTTTCAATGTGTACGCAGCCGAACATCACCTGTATGGCAGCAATGGCAAGATTACATATTACTCTGATTTGATGTACAACAAAAAAAAATGGCGTGATATGGACAAGGATAAGACCGTAACACGTCAGGAGGCTATAACACCGGAAAAGAAAGAAAAGCAAGAGGCAATAAATACATATTATGTTCAGAAAGCAATCGCTTTGATTCGTAAAATCCAAAAAGTCAGCGAGGTTAATGATAGCTGGGGTAATGGAGAAGCTACTCAAGTTCATCATATATTCCCCAAATCACAGTTCCCCTTGATTGCTCATTATGTTGAAAATCTGATATTACTGACTGCGACACAGCACAATACAAAAGCACATCCAAACAATAAAACTCAGCAGATAAATAAAGACTATCAATTAGTTTGCTTGTTGGCTAAAGCTGACACAATTGAAAGCTCATTACGACTCGTTGGAGATAAATATTATCGAAAGGAATCATTCGTATATGTGATAAATACAGGATTAGCGACTGATTTTAGCACTAGTCTGACTTTCAATGAAATAAAAACAAAATTAGTGCACATATACAATGCTGCGTAACAATTGTTAATAGAAAATGATATGGCAGACGGTAAAATAAAAGTAAATATTGAGTGTCAGCAGATTGCTCCATTAGAAAAATTGCAAAGAGAAATTCATCTTGGTTCATTGAAGATGGGGATTTTTGCAAACAATGGTTGTGGAAAAACATTCATAAGTAGATTATTCCGACTCATAGACCATTCTAATCAGGCTTTAAGTTTGGATGAGAATGGTTATAGCCCTACTGATTCTTTAATTAGATTTGGCTGTAACTTTGGACATTTTGCTTTTAAAATTACCAACAAAGAGGGAGATATTGTTGAAGATATATCATTTGATATTAAAGAAAAGAGTATTCCAACTCTGCCAAATTCTCATTATTTATATCATGTATTCAATCAAGATTATGTTGAAGAAAATATCCGGGTGCTAAATTATGAAAAAGATTCAGATATTCAGGGCTACATTTTAGGAAAAGTAAACATTGATTTGACTGATGATGAAAACAAATTGAAGAAAATTCAGGAGGAAGAGAATATATTGAGTAGCCAAATTGAAAATATCATTCAAACCTATCTGGCAAAAAAAATTAATTCAATTAGAGATATAAAACGATTACAAGAGTATAAAGATTTATTGAACATAGAGGCGATCTTAAACTCTATCAATCAAGAAAAGTGTAGCTGTTCGAAAACTGTTGATAATTTGCTTGCTGATTACAATAAGGTTAAATCTACACCAGATAATCTTGACGATATATTATTGATAGACAATGTGTCTATTGACGTCAACTTTATGCAAACAATAGTAAGTGATTTAGATAAACAATATAATCTCAGTTCGTTTTCGGATGAATTCAAGGCTAAAATCAAAAGTAAACAACATTTCATAGAAGATGGTGTCAGGCTATTTAAGGGCAACCGTTGCCCTTTTTGTGAGCAAGAATTAGCTAATGATTCTCTTGCTTTGATTGATAGATACACACAGTTTTTGACTGATTCAGAATCCCAAACGATAAAACTATTTCAGGGTTATATCAAACAATTACAAGGTTATACTTCATTATTGTTGGATGTCGAAAAGACGTCAAGCCAAAGAGCGAATTTGTACAATGAATATAAGACTAAATATATTCCTGCATTAGAAAACGATAATTTTGAAAGCGTTGCTATCATTACGTCAATTAAAGATGGCATTCTGTCTCTGATAGAAGCCATTAGCGACAAAATTGAGGCTATAAACATTTCGATTAAAGTTAGTGATGATGTCATAAAAAATATTGAGAAACAAATAATGACATTAAATCGTTTGATTGATAATAATAATAAGAAGATACAAACGATCAATCAAAAGAAAAATAAAATTGGAGAGGAAAATAAAAATATAAGAAAAGCCATATGTAAATCGGCTTACGCATATTTAGTTGAACGATGCAATAAGGATGTCCTAAAAATTCATGAATTAAGAAAAGGGTATAAAGAGCTAAATGAGGATATCTCTAAAAGAAAAGAGGCTGAAAAAGTTAGTAAAAAGAAAAAAGTATATGAAACCATAAAGGATGTACTTGACTATTTCTTTTCTGGAAAATATACTTTGAGTAAGGATGATTTTCATCTAATTCTTAATAGTACAACATTAAATAAAGGACAAGCCAAACGGGTTCTTAGCGAGGGTGAAAAAAACATTATTGCATTTGCCTATTATTTGGGAGATGCACACTTAAAAATAGAAAAAGAGGATGACTATAAGAACTTGTTTTTTGTAATAGATGATCCGATATCAAGCATGGATTTCACATATGTTTATACTATGAGTGGAGTGATTCGCGATATAAAACAAATACTTAAAAATATTAATAGGGAAAAATTTATTATTTTGACACATAATAATGATTTCATGAGGATATTATGTGCAAATAATATCGTAGAGAAGAAATTATTACTACGTAATAGCGAACTTGTTGATTTTAATGAAAATTTCACGGTACCATATATAAGTCACCTGATAGATGTTTATAAAATTGCGCGTAAAGGAGAAAAAGCGAATCATACTACAGCAAACTCTATAAGGCATATAATAGAAACTTTAACGAAGTTTCAAAATATAGAGGTCTCAAATGATAGTATTGCAGAATACATAAAGGATAACATTCCCAGCGATAAGAAATCATATACATTTATTAATGACTTATCTCATGGTGGATGGAGAAACGAGCAAACACCTCTAACAGACGAAGATTATAAAGAAGTATGTGAAACAATTATAACTCACATTGAAAAGTTGTTTCCAAAACAAATAAAATACTGTGAGAAGTTTTAGTCATACGCTTGTATTCATTGGAAATAAATTTCTAAATTTGCACCTAAGTAGAGTTATTTGACAGTAAAAACACCGCAAAATACTGAAAATTGCACGGTTGCCAAGTCGTTACCATTACTTCTTAGGTGTTCCGCTAAATGTCTATTCTTCAAGTGGTTATATAAATCCGTACACAATTTAAAATAAAAATTGGTGTTCATGGATTTTTAATCGGCATAAATCGGGTGTTTAAATCCCACCACATTACTAAAGGCGATGCTATCGTCTTAACTTCTGAATTTAATTTCTAACGGTTAATTTCTGATGTGTTGCATCTTTTTTGTAATTTTGTGGGCGAATTTTGGAAAAAGATGAAGGATTTTAAGGGACATATTTCGCGATGGGTGAGGACGATGGCCGCGCCTGTGAAGGCTGAGCCGGTGTTTTTTGTGCTCACGTTTTTGATGTGCATTGAGCAGCCCATCCATTGGATGTGCTATATTCTCGACAACCGTGTGGAGCAGACGTTGCAGTTTGTGCAGGGATTGAGCATCGAGTTTGCCGTGGTGTATCTTGCCACTTGCCTCATTTATTGGGTGAAGGGAAAGCGAGCGAAAATTGCGGTGAAGGCGTTGCTCTACATGCTGTTCTGGACACTGATGGGCATCACGCTGTTTTTGGCGCTCAACTTTGAGATGTGCATTTCGCAACAGACGCTCACGGTGCTCGTGGAGACGAATCCAAAAGAGAGTTCAGAGTTTGTTGACACCTATATGCTCACCAACGCCAGCCAGTTGAGTTATCTTCTCGACTTTGTGGTGCTGGTGGCGATTGGCGTGTGCGAATGGAAGCGACGCGCCATCACCGTCTTTTTGCGTCGAAAGTTGAATAAGCGTTTTTTCACTTGGTTCACCAGTCTCAACGCCGCGGTAGGCATCGTGCTGATGGCGGTGTGCTATGTGTGGCTGCTGTGCTGCTGCAATTCGGCTCAAATCTACATTTGGCGAAACTATTTCCCCTACGATTCGCTCGACCCTTGGTCGCAAAGTCTGCACGCCATCAATTCGCTCCGTGCCTTCGACAATGATGTGAAGTTTGCCATCAAGCAAGCCGAAAAGGTGTATGAAACCACCCCTGTGATTGAGGACACCGACTCGCTCACGGTGATATATGTGCTTGGCGAAAGTTACAACAAGCACCACGCCAGCCTCTACGGCTACCACATGCTCACCACGCCCTGTATGGAGCGTGAGCAGGCGGCTGGCAATCTGTTTGCCTTCACCGATGTGGTGGCGCAGGAGAATGTGACCTCGGTGGTGGAGAAAAACACCTTTAGCATCAACAGTGTGGGCGATGGCGAAAACTGGTTCGACCACCCGAATTTCACCGCCATCTTCAAGCGTAGCGGCTATGATGTGTGGATGTGGGACATGCAGCGCACCTACATGTCGAAGCGGCTCTACACCATCACCGTCAACGCCTTCATCTACAATCCCGAAATCACACGCCTGTCGTACACGGCGTGCAACGACTCCACGTTCACCTACGATATGCAGCTGGTCGATGATTTCCACAAGAATGTGAAGCCCACGAAGAAGCACAACCTGGTGGTGTTTCACCTGATGGGGCAGCATGTGTCTTTCAGCCGCCGCTACCCCCGAAAGAGCAAATATGAAAAATACCACTCGGCCGACATCAAGCGCACGGAGAAGTGGATGGACAAGACCAAAAAATGGGCGATTGCCACCTACGACAACGCCACATTATATAACGATGCCGTGATGGGGCACATCTTCGACCTCTACCGCAATAAGAATGCCGTGGTGGTGTATTTCAGCGACCATGGTGAGGAAATCTACGACTATCGCGACCAGCGCGGCCGCCATGTGTCGTATGCGCCCTCTGCCGATATGCTCCGCCACCAAAACGAGGTGCCTTTCGTCATTTGGTGCTCCGACCGCTACAAGCAGCTGCACCCCGAAATCGTGAATGATATTCGTGCGGCGGTGAATCGCAAATTCATGACCGACAACGTGGGGCAAACGCTCCTGCGCCTCGGCAGAATCAGCACCGAATACTATCGCCCAGAGCGCGATGTGACTTCGCCACGCTTCACCACACGCCCACGCATCCTCTACGACCATGTGGACTACGATGCCGTGATGGCCGCCTCAAAGCGCCGCTGATTGCCGTCGAGAAATCGGTTTCGTCAAAAAGATAAAGCCGTCGGCGACGGCGTGTTATGGTTAACTCCATGCAAGCGAATGAAGCTCCGCAGGAGCGAATGAGCGCAGC
>ENA-UOJH01002504-UOJH01002504.1-human-gut-metagenome-genome-assembly--contig:-C148-NODE-2504-length-11416-cov-5.504533_pt1 | contig 11416 bp, 10 predicted proteins | sample MGYA00242345_ERZ723892 | MGnify/ENA metagenome assembly ERZ723892 | reverse complement strand
GTAATCCTCAACAGCGGGACAATCTGTGTCACAGAGCAGCTCGCCAATGTAGGGTGCTTTGAAGTAAATATCTTCGATCATCGCGTCCGCGAAGACATCAATATCAAGGTAAGCCTTCACAGCATCGAGGTATTTCTCGTCAGCGGGGAGTACGAGGGTGTAGTCCAGCTTCCCATCGACGTGCAATGTCATGCGAAGCATTTCATCCCGACTCTCGTCCCGCCAAGGCACTTGCCCGGACAGATGGCTCCGGTCAATTTCCACATCCGGTGTCAGCAGACTGCGGACATTCGGAACAAAGGCACTGTATCTGGCATAGTCGTAGCCCTGCGGGTCTACGAGAAAACCGCCTGTTCCGTCAGTATCGAGGATGAGCAGACAGTGTCTGGCGTTATCATTGTGCTGGATTGCGTTTTTGTTCTCTGCGATAAAGTCATAATCCGCCAGCAGCGCATGGCTGAACTGCTCAAAACGTGGGGCAGGTAACTCAATGACACAGGCCTCGCCTTCGTATTCGGACTGCTTTCGTCTCAGCTCTGCCTGAATGATCATTTTTGCACCTCCCTCATTTCAGTTCTCAGACACTTGCCGTTGCCGTGCCAACAGATAAAACCGTGCGCAGGATAATTGCACCCGTCACACTGCTCATATTTGCGGCACATCACCGGCTCGTTGTCCGGTAATCCGGCGTCCGGCAGATTCTTGAAGGCCTGTTTGATTTCATAGTTCTTCAATTCGATACCCCCTTAGAATGCAAAAAGGCCGGAACCTTTGATTTCTCAAAAGTTCCGGCCTCACCGATTTAATGTTTTGTTGTTTATCTCACTCACTTGCCCATTAACTCACCTCCGGATATGACAAAAGCGCCGAAGCGTTGATTCTGCAAAACCAACGACCCGGCGCTTAAATTCTTGTGATATTTTTTTTTGAGAATCGCAGTGCTTTCATACGACAAGTGTGCTTACCACACTTCAAGTTGCGCATAAAATGGCTTTGTCGCGGTTCAAGTAAAGTGTACCCAAAGTCAAGGACAAAAATAGTTTTTTAGACACGGGAACGGAGCTGAGAAAACAGTAAGATTTCAGGAGGCAGCAAGGCGGAGATTAGCGGTCTTGCTGCTTGCCTTTAGGCTTTGGGATGGTCAGTGGGTATACTCCGGTAATGCAATAGAGATAAATATATGCATAGTTTCCCTTGCCGCTGCCCTTCGGCGGCCTGGGGCGTTCATCGTCCAGCTGTTCTTCCGCTTTATCCTTTAAGGGCTTTTTTCCGTGTGCCTCACGGTCACGGTCGATCTCCTTACGCAGCTCCGTCTCGTACCACTGGGCTTGCTCTTCTACAACAACATCTTCATACTTCTTGTTGTTTGCTCGGGCCTTTACGTGCGTCGAATCTACGAATACGACGCTTTCATCCACCAAGCCGGCTTCCATGCATGCCTTCAGAATTCTCTGGAAAATCTGCTCGAACAGGTCTGTGTCCTGAAAGCGGCGCATGTAGTTCTTCCCGAAGGTGCTGAAATGCGGAACCGCATCATGCAGCCCCAGACCGAGAAACCAACGGTAGGCGTTGTTGACCTTTATCTCCAGGATCGTCTGACGCATGCTGCGGATCCCGAACATATATTGCAGCACCGGCAGCTTGAGCAGAATAACCGGGTCAAGGCTGGGGCGTCCGTTATTCTCGCAGTAGCTATCCTCTACCAGGTCATAGATGAAGCTCCAGTCAATGGCTTTTTCTATCTTTCGTACCAGGTGATCTTCCGGAACAAGTTCCTCCAGGCTCGTGAACTCGATCTGTCCCCGGTTCTTTTCTCCGCTGCGTGTCATCATTTCTCTCGCCCCCTTGTGTCTCTATTCTACCATAATTAACTCCCCATAGCCATGCAATTCTATACATTGCCGACAGCTTTGTCTACGGTCAGCAAACCAGAGTTAAGCACTCAGGTTTTTTGATTATTATTCTTGCTATTCGATTTTCAGCTCAAGAGCACACGCTTTCCTGCATACATCGACCTGTCGGCCCCCGTAACGGCGCGCCGGTGAAGCTCAATATTCTCTCCGAAAACCGATTTGAAGAGCTCCGAGGGCTCGTGCTCGCCGAGCGTCAGCGCGTTGATTATATATCTTTCGTCCCGGTATGCCGCAGTGTAATCGACAATAAGGGCATCGGCGAAAACCCGGTTATCAAAGCTCTCCATGCAGCTCGCCGTCTCGCGGCGTACCCGGTCAAGGCGAATAAGCTCACTGCCGCAGGGACAGGGCTGCGGGAGAATTCTTGTGCGATCGCCCGTGCGGTATCTGATAAGAGGTATCGCGTCCATGCCAATCGTCGTTATCACAAGCTCACCGTATTCCCCGACCGGGGCTTGGCGGCCGTTTTTGTCTATGATCTCGGCAATAATATGGTTTTCGCGCAGATGCATACCCTCGTGCGCCGGACAGCAGACCGCGCCGCCGAGTCCCATTTCGCGGGAGCCGTAATGCGGGAAAATCCTGCTGCCGAGAAGCTTTTCCGCCTCCGATATGACGCCTTCAGGGCAGGCATCCGCGCTGACGAGCGCCCTTTCCAGACTGCCTCTGCCGCATACGCGAAGTAGGCTCAAAAGCTGCACCGGCATACCGACAAAGCTGTCCGGTCTTTCCGCGCGCATCAGCTCACTAAGCTCATAATAGCTGAGCTGTGGCCCCGCACGTATCGGACTTGCGCCCAGCCGGCTCACCGCCTCGGCGATAAGCTCGCCCAGACCGAATTGACCCGAGAAGGGCATACATATCAGCGTCCTGCCGCCGGGAAATATAAGCTCACCCAGACCCGCCATGAAAAGCCGCACCGTGCGCTCACAGTCGGCGCGGGTATAGAATACGCGCTTTCCAATGCCGGTCGTTCCGCTCGTCACATCGCTTATCACGCGCTGCACCTCCGACTGAGAGCACAAGAGCATGGCTCCCACGTTTTCCGCAAGCTCCGTCTGCGTCGTAAAGGGAAACTCGGAAAGCTCTGCCAAATCGTCTAAGTGTGCCGGGAGTCCGGAATAAAATCCGCCGCGCTCCCGCTCGCGGGCAAGCAGCGCGTTGAGTCTTTCAAGCTGTATGCGCCGTATGTCCGCGCGCGTAAGCGACTCAAGCCCCTCCTGCTCACATATGAGCGCGTCAAGTCTTGTCCTTGTCATCGTCTATACAGTGCCCTGCCTTCCGTGTTCGTCAGGTTATACGCGCAAAACGGCACCATGCCGAATTCTGAATCGACCTCGCAGATATAGCAACGGCGCAGCCGCTCAAGATCAAGATTATATGCGTCCTGAAAAATCATACCCGATACGGCGAAGGTGCTCCGCCGCGCCTGCTCAAGAAAATCATCGAGCGCCGAGGTCTCGCAAAGCTCCGGGTCGGAGGTGTAGTCCGGCTCGTCCTCGCCGTTCCACTGCTTGGCGACGTAGCTGCGCGAATCGTCCGAGGTCGTGCAGCAGCAGGCGGAGGCGCCGGATTTCTTCGGCAGCAGACGGAGACTGCCGTCCGCACGGCGCAGATAGCTTGCGTGGAAGGAGCAGTAGGGATTTTCCGCCCCGCCGCCGGCAAAGTCCTGTGCATGCATCGCGCCGCACATCTGCTCCTCGATGAGACGAAGCATACGCGGTATGGTGATGGGCTTTTCTGGCCGCTCAAGCCCGCAGCGCCCGAAGTAGCTGATGGGCTGAAAATGCACTCCGCGTATCGCGGGCATACGCTCAAGAGCGAAGCGCAGTATATCGCCGACCTGTGCGTCGTTCACTCCCGGCGCGATGACCGGCACAAGCACTATGCCAAGCCCCGCCGCCGCGCAGTTTTCTATCGCGGCAAGCTTTTCGGACATGAGCGCCCGCCCGCGCAGCGTCATATAGACCGCGTCGTCCACGCCGTCAAACTGCAAAAACACCGTGTTGAGCCCCGCCGCCTTGAGCGTCCGGGCGTATTCCGCATCAGCTGCAAGGGGTATGCCGTTTGTGTTGAGCTGGAAAAAGCTAAAGCCCTTTTTGCGCCCGAGGGCTATTATCTCCGGCAAATCGTCCCGCATGCTCGGCTCTCCGCCCGAGAGCTGAATATTAAACGGACCGCCGTGCGACATGAGATAATCGTACTGCCGCTCGATTTCCTCCATGCTGAGCTCACGCTCCTCCGTACCCGCCGAGGCAAAGCACACGGGACAGCGGAGATTGCAGCGCGTTGTGAGCTCCAGCAGCATACAGCAACCCTTGCGCAAATGCGCCTTGCAGAGTCCGCAGTCGTTCGGACAGCCGTTTTTCACGTCCTTGCCGTTTACCGGCGGCTCCACGGTGCTGCTGCCGAGGTTCCAGCGCATATAGCTTATGAGATTGTCCTCCCAGATGAGCGTGCTGAATTTGCCGTGCTCGGGGCACTGCTTGTCCATATAGATATAGCCGTCTGCACCCGTGCGCTTTTCTGCGGAAAGCTTTCTCAGACACACCGGGCACACGCTCTCCGTCCGCCCGACGCGCATCAGATAAGCCCCCTTTCGGAGAGTATCTCCATGCATTTTTCGTAGGTGGAGGCGATTATCTGCGGGCACAGCTCCACGCGCTTTGCGGGGTTGCCGTGGGTTATGTCCTCGCACTCGTAGCCGCCGTAGTATAGCGTCATTTCGTCCTTGAACCAGCGGGTAAACTCACCCAGCGCCGCCTTATGCTCAGGTGAGTCCATGCCGGTGTCCTCGCCCTTGCCGGTGAAATAGGATATGATGCACGCACCGCCGCTCATGCAGCCGCAGCAGCCGCCGGAGAAGCCGACTCCGCCGTTGAGCCCGCCCATAGCCTTGACAAGGCCGGGGTTTTCCTCGCCTATCGTCTCAAGCAGGAGCTTTGCCAAAATTTGACCGCAGAAATAGCCGTAGCGTGAAAGCTCCATTACCCTGTCAAAAAGATCCATCAGGCATTTCCTTTCTGCATATGATTAAATAATATCTGCATTTTAAATTGGTTTTCGGGCAGCCGATAGTCTCTCCGCTCCAAAGCGCGGCAAAATAATACTCGCGCCACTGCTCGGTCATGTCCTCGATATGCTCAAGACTGAAGCCCGACGAGGCTAAAAGCGCCTCGGGAGAGTCGAAAAATACGTCCGACAGAGCCAAAACGCCGCCGTCTCTGAGAAGCCGCCGGCTTTCCCGGAGCGCGGCCTTTGCATCTCCGCTCACATAAAATGCGCACTGAGATATAATCGCATCAAAGCCTTTGTCGGGATAGCCGCTGTGCAGCATATCGCCGCGAACGACGTTTTCTCCGCACGGAATCAAATCAATGCCGACGGCGTCAAGTCCATGAGCGCGCAGCAGGGCGACTGCCTCACCCTCGCCTGCGCCCATGTCGAGCACACGAGCGCCCGGAGACAGGGCGCAAAGCTCTATCATGCGCATGGTGTGCGCGTCTCCTCCCGGATGCCCGTTCATTTGTCCTCCAGCGCCTTCTCGACGGAGAGAACCTTTCCCAGTGCAAGCTCCTCCGGTACATAGACAAAGCCGCAGCGAGGGCAGACCGGCAGCTCTACGGGGAAGCCGTTATCGAGATACATGAATTTTGCCTTGCCCTTGACGAGCGCTACGCCGCATTTTCTGCATTTGAGCTTACCCAGCGGGTCAATGGTGTAATATGTTCTGTCCTGCATGATATCACTCCTGACGTTTAACGACGTTCATCCTGTGGCTATAAGCGCGGCGAACCGTGTAGCCCTCCTCGTCCTCGGTAAGCGCGACCCAGAAGGTCACGTTCCCGAGTCTTGCTCTCAGCATGAGATAGCCGGTGTCGGCGTCCTCTATCGCCTCGCCGCTTTCGCGGTATGCGTCAATGACGGATATGACGTCGGATTTTAATATCATGCGCTCGTCCATCATTTTGAGCGCGGCCTCGTCAAATTCCAGCTTATAGGGCAAATCCATATTCATAGTCTCCTCGCCCCAGATATCCCGGAGCAGTTCATTTTTCAGCGTAAGGCGGTTATAGCGCTTTTCGCTTATATCGGGCGGCGCACCCGCGTCCGTGCCGTACACAAGCTCAAGTATATGCCGCGACTCCCGCCCCTCCCGCGCAAAGCGGTCACGGCAGGCCATGCAGTAGCTGACATAGGGCGCGTCACTGCGCTCAAGGCATTTTTCTGCAAGCTCGTGGGCAAGCTCGCGGTTTGTGTATGAGGTCAGACCACCGTAGCCGCAGCAGGGGGAGCGGTCGCCTGAGTATTCCGTCTCAAGTATCGAAACGCCGAGCTTTTTCAGAATGTCGCGCACACTGCGCTGAGTCTCCGCATCTCCGCGCGCACCGCAGGAATCGTGCAGCGCGGCGCAGCGCTCAAGCAGCTTAGCTTCCTTGGGAAGCCCGATTTCCTGCAATACGTCCCATATCCCGACAATGTCTATATTCTCATGCCCCGAAAGCTCCTTTTTGCAACTTGGGCAGGCGGCAATGACCGTGGGATATCCAAGCTTTGCAAGCTCGTTTTCGATAAACTCAAATTGCTGCCCGTACATCTCATAGCGCCCCGCCCAATCGCATATCGCGCCGCAGCAGCCGAGCATCAGCGCAACGCCGCCCTCAAGCCGCGCGCATAGATCCTCATACGCCGCGCGTACCGTCGCCGGAGCGATGGCGGAGGACTGACAGCCGGGGAAAAAGACATATCTGCACTTATCATATCCGGGCTGCCTGCGGCATAGAAAGGCCTCGCCGTTTGAGAAAAGCATATCCATAAGCGCAAACTCATGCGGCGCAAGCGGCATTTTATCGGTCGAAACCATATTCTCGCGGGCGCTCTTGCAGACCTGCGCCATGTCGATACCCTTGGGGCAGACGACCGTACACTGACCGCAGAGCGCACAGGCGTTCATGGCCTTGTTGAGCGGGTGGTCGCCCATTATTATCTGAGTGTTGTTATATATCTCCCGCGCCAGCAGACCGGGGTATTTTTTGTAGTGCTTGAGATAGGCGCAGGCCTTCATGCACTCGTCGCAGCGGCACTGTATGCAGCGCTTGGCCTCCTCGAGGGCCTCCTCGCGCGTGTAGCCCTCCGCGCCGCACTCGACACGGTGCAGCGAGCCGACATTGTCAAGGCTTGCGTATAGCTTTGTCTCAACGGCGCCCTCGCTGCCGCGCATATTATCGGGCGCGAGCCTTTGCGCAAGGCGGTCTACCGTGAGCGCTGCCTTTTTTGCGGAAAATGCGGCGCTGAGCACATCACTGCCGTCTGCGCCCATGACGAGAGAGCGAGCCGCACAGAGCATATAACGCTCATCACAGACGGCGTCCGGGAAAAATCCCCTTGCCGCCGCAGCCGAGGCGCATAACACGTCAAAGCCGCCGCACTTTTCGGCATAGAATTCTCCGCTGAGCGTGCAGCCGAACTCAAAGCATATATCCTTGGTCTTTAATCTGCCAAGTTCATCGGCAAAGGCCGTCTCATCAAGAAATGGCGCTGCCGCGCGGAGAAAGGCGCTCAGGTTAGCCTCCTCGCAGAACACCGTGAGCGGGTAGGCCTTTTTCTCTATCTCACCCGCGAGGAAGAGAGCGAAAAGCCCCGAGCCGAAGAGGGCGACGCTTTTCTTTTTCTTCATGCGGAAAACGCCGCCGGAGCGCGATTTTTCACCGAAGCGGGTCACGGCGCGCTCAATATCGCGTACCGCTATGCCCTCGCCAAGCTCGGAAAGCTTGCACTTCGCCTCGCATGGGGCGCTGCACCCGGCGGAGACGACGTTCGGAAAAATCACCGCCTTTTCGTATAGCCCGAGCGCCTTCTTAAAATCCCCGTCCGCCGCGGCGGCAAGCATTGCCTTGGCATCTAACTTCAAGGGGCAGGCGGCGGAGCAGAAGGCGGGCTGGTCGTAGACGCACAGCGACACCATGTTTTCGATCTCGTCCTTGGATATTCTGTTGACCTTGTAGACGTGCGTGGAGCCGCGCTCCTGAATTACCGACATGAGCTCACCTCTTTATAAACCTAATAGAGAGACCTTAGTTAAGGTCTCTCTATTATAACATTTTTTTGCTTGATGGCAAAGCTTAGTTTTCAAGCGCCTTGAGCGCTGCAAGCACCTTGTCGGGTCTTGCCGGGATGCGCGTGATGCGCGCGCCCGTGGCGTTATAAATCGCGTTGAGAATGGCGGGATGCGGTGCATCCAGCGGAGCCTCGCCGCAGCCGGCGGCACCGTAGGGACCGTTGGGACGGTAGGTCTCGATGAAGTGGAGCTCGATGTCGTCCGGAGCGTCGTTCGGGTAGGGGATGCCGCACTTGAGCAGGCTCGTCTCCTTCTCCAGATCGTCAAAGTCCTCGGTCAGTGCAAGACCGATGCCCTGAACAAGACCGCCGTAGAAGTTGCCCTCAACGAGAAGCCTGTTCATGATCGTGCCGACGTCGGCAACGCTCGTGAACTTCTCGACCTTGACCTTGCCGGTCTGAGTGTCAACGCGAACCTCGGGCATGAAGATGGTGTACATATAGGTCGCAAAGGGCTCGCCCTGTGCGGTATCCTGATCGATGGGGTGATCGGCGCAGTAGGTCGTGACCCAGTTGCCCTCGACCTTCGTCTCTATGCCCTCGGCTACCATCTCGTCATAGCTGCGGTAGCTGCCGTCCTCTTTGCGCATCGCGGCAAGCAGATTTTCGGCGGCGAGGCGGCAGGCGTTGCCGGTCATGACCTGAGAGCGGGAGCCGCCCGCAGGACCGGAGTTCGGGGTGAACTTGGTGTCGTTCATGACAAGACGAATCTGCTCGGGCTTTATACCGGCCTGACGCAGAGTCTCATGCGCGGAGGCGACAATACCCATGTCGGCGCCCTGACCATGATCCTCCCAGGAGGCGTACATCGTGACCGTGCCGTCGGGGTTGAGCTCGGCAAAGGCAGAGGAGGCGTCAACGCCGTCAAGTCCGCAGGCGTAAACGCCGAGGGACACGCCGATGCCGTACTTATAGCGCCCGTCGGAGGCGGCATTCTTCTCCGCGACACGCTTCTTGGCCGCCTCGTACAGCGGACGAGCCTTGTCGAAGAGCTCCTCCTCACAGTAAACGTCAGGAGCGTAGCCGGTGGGGATGGTGGTGTGCTCGGAGGCCTTGTAGCAGTTCATTGCGCGCATCTCGAAGGGGTCTATGCCCATCTTGGCGGCAAGGCAGTCGATTGCGATATCGGAGCCCATGAAGGACTGCGGCGAGCCGTAGGCACGGAAGGCGGAGCCCCATGCATGGTTTGTGAACACGGTCTGGCTCTTGTTGCGGATGGAGGGGATGCCGTAGCCCGCGCCGGTAAACTGGCTCAGACGCATGGTGAGCAGATCGCCGAACTCGGAGTAGGGACCATGGTCAACGTAGTTATCGCCCCACATTGCAAGCAGCTTGCCGTCCTTGTCCGCGCCGAGCTTGATGTGCATGAAGGCGGGGGAGCGCTTGCCGGTGTAGGTGATGTTCTGGAACTGATTGAATACGAGCGAGACGGGGCGGCCGGTGATTTTTACCGCAGCGCCGATGAGAGCCTCGTTTGTCGGGGAGAACTTATAGCCGAAGGTGCCGCCCGCGTGGTTCTGCACAAGGCGAAGCTCCTCCATCGGAACGCCGATGCCGCCCGCTATCATCGGCATATGAAGATGTATGCCGATGGACTTGGAGTGAACGGTGACCATGCCGTCCTCGTCTATGTAGCCGTAGCCGCAGTCGGGCTCAAGATGCAGGTGCGGCTGACGCGAGCAGTAGCTCTCTATCTCGACCTGCTGTGCGTCGGGGATGCTGTCCCAATCAAAGTCGGGTCCCTTGATGCAGTTCGTCTCGTAGAAGACGTTGGGGATGCCGGGGTGAATTTCGATAGCGTCAGGCTCCTTCGCGTCCATGGCGTTCATGTAGGCGGGAAGCTCCTCGATCTCCACCTTGACGGCGTCCGCAGCGGCGCGGGCGTGCGCCTCGGTGTCCGCCGCGACGATGGCTATTGCATCGCCGAACTGGAATATCTTGTCCGAACAGAGCACGGGACGCTCAAAGCCGTCGGTCTTGTTGTGCTTGGGGAGCATGACAAGGCCGTTTATCTTGTTGGTGCCGCCTGCGGCAAGAATATCCTTATAGGTGATGACCTTAAAGACGCCGGGCATCTTCTCGGCCTCGGAGGTATCGATGCTCTTGATGTTGGCGTGAGATACCGTGGCCTGCGTGAGGGCGAGGCGAAGCGTATTCTCGGGCATCTTGAGCGCGTCGTCGGCACCGAAGTCCCATGTGCCGGTGACCTTCTGCGCGGCGGAGGGACGGATGTATTTCGTGCCCTTGATGCTGTCTCCGGTGGGCTTGAATACAAGATCCTCCTTGCTCATCTCACCGCGCATGACGGCGGCAGCCGCCATTGTAGCGTCGATAAGGGGCTTATAGCCGGTGCAGCGGCAGAGGTTGCGGTTTTTGTTGAACCAGTCGCGTACCTCCTCGCGGGTCGGGTTCGGGTTTTTGTCGAGCAGCACCTTGGCGCTGATGATGAAGCCGGGGGTGCAGAAGCCGCACTGCGCGCCGCCGTATGCCATCCACGCGACCTGAAGCGGGTGCATATCGTGCAGAGTGCCGACGCCCTCTATCGTCGTTATCTCCGCGTTGTCTCTGATTTTCTCCATCTTAAGCAGGCAGGAGCGAGTGACCTTGCCGTCTAAAATGACGTTGCAGGCGCCGCAGTGACCCTCGCCGCAGCCGATTTTACAGCCGGTAAGCAGCAGATGCTCACGCAGAACCGTGGCCAGAGTCTCATGAGGCTCAACAATCAGGATGCGCTGTACTCCATTGATGACGAGTGATTTTTTAATCATTCATATACCTCCTCATAATTCTTATAATTATGCTTTTTTACACTGTTTTGCTTAGCTTTCGGCATTGCGGATAGACTCGGGAAATCAGTGACAGTTGTCCTTATCCGCACCGCTGCCGCTCACGTCCTTGAGCTTTTGAATTCCGCGCGGGGTATAGAACACAAGCTCGGACAGGGAACCGTCAAAATTTTCACCGCGCAGGCGAAGAAAATTGGCGTTTTCATAGTACTCTATCGGCAGCTCTCTGCGGAATATTTCCCCGGTCTGGGGGTCTGAGATCTCTACCGTGACAAGCTCCGCCCGGAGCTCAAAGCGTTTGTCCTCCATGTCTGCCTCCTGCTTAATATCTTCAATTATATTTTACGGCAGAGAAATCGGAGTAGCAACTATCATACAGATACAACTCGCAGAAAAAATAACATTGTTTTTGTGCATTATGCAAATATTTTGCGTCGATTTCCTTGACTTCTCCTTGCTTTTTGTGTAATATTGATATAAACCCTGCGTTTGAGCTGCTCTCGTTCGTACCGTTCACGGATTTGAAATTCAGCGCGCGGGGTTTTTGTATTTTAATGCACTTATTTTAATGATATATTGGATGAAAATGGCCAAAATTGC
>ENA-UOJH01002495-UOJH01002495.1-human-gut-metagenome-genome-assembly--contig:-C148-NODE-2495-length-11467-cov-17.702506_pt1 | contig 11467 bp, 9 predicted proteins | sample MGYA00242345_ERZ723892 | MGnify/ENA metagenome assembly ERZ723892 | reverse complement strand
TTGCTCAGGCACTTATAAATAATGTTAAACTATAGTGTTGCGGAATTAAGGTTATCCTAAAATAAATATTATGAAATTAAAATCAATGTTTGTAGCCTGTCTCGCCGTGTTTTCCATCGGCACACAGGCAAAAGACTACAAGTATGTGGCGGTGCCCGGCGACCCTATGCACGCCCGCATCTACACCCTCGACAACGGACTGAAGGTGTATCTCTCAGTGAACAGCGAAACACCGCGCATCCAGACCTACATCGCAGTGCGCACCGGCAGCAGGAACGACCCTGCCGAAACCACCGGACTCGCACACTATCTGGAGCACCTCATGTTTAAGGGAACATCAAAGTTCGGTACCGTAGACGCCGCCAAGGAGAAGCCATACCTCGACGACATCGAGCGCCGCTACGAGCACTACCGCAAGCTCACCGACCCGGCACAGCGCCGACAGGCATACCACGAAATCGACAGCGTTTCACAGATTGCCGCAAAGTATTTCATCCCCAACGAATACGACAAGCTCATGTCGGCAATCGGAGCCGAAGGCACCAACGCCTACACCAGCAACGACGTGACATGCTATGTGGAGGACATCCCCTCAAACGAGGTGGAAAACTGGCTCAAGGTGGAGAGCGACCGCTTCCAGAACATGGTGATACGCGGTTTCCACACAGAGCTCGAGGCTGTGTATGAGGAGTATAACATAGGACTGGCAAAGGACAACAACAAGCTCTGGAACTCGCTCCACAAGCTGCTCTATCCCACACACCCATACGGCACCCAGACCACTATCGGCACCCAGCAGCACCTGCAGAACCCTTCGATAACAAACATCAAGAACTACTTCCGCAGCTACTACGTGCCAAACAACGTGGCAATCTGTCTGGCTGGCGACTTCGACCCCGATGTGGTGATAGCACAGATAGACAAGTATTTCGGATCATGGAAGAAGAGCGACAACCTCTCGTTCCCCACCTACGCCCCCGTGGCTCCCATCACATCGCCACGCGACACCACAATCGTGGGACAGGAGGCATCGTGCATGATGCTGGGATGGAAGTTCGACAAGGCTGCATCGCTGCAGTCTGACACCCTCGACGTGATTTCTGAAATGCTCTCAAACGGCATGGCGGGAATCCTCGACCTCAACGTGAACCAGAAGATGAAATGCCAGTATTCCGCAGCATTCTGCAACGGAATGAACGAATACTCTGAGTTCATCCTCTTCGGCCAGCCGATGCCGGGACAGACTCTCGACAGCGTGCGCGACCTGCTCCTCGGTGAGCTCGCCAAGCTCAAGACAGGCGACTTCAGCGACGACCTGCTGCCATCGGTGGTAAACAACATGAAGCTCAACTACAACAACCAGCTCGAGAGCAACCAGTGGAGAGCAAACGAGTTCGTGCAGGCTTTCGTGAACGGAAAGGACTGGAATGACCACGTGACATATCTCGACCGCATCTCCCGGATGACAAAGCAGGACATCATGGCATTTGCCAGGAAACACTTCGCCGACAACTACGTGGCAGTGTACAAGAAGGAGGGAGTGGACAACACGCAGAAGAAGATAGACAAACCGCAGATCACCGCCATCCCGTCTAACCGCGACCTGCAGAGCCAGTTCGTGACAGAGATCATCAACTCTAAGGTGGAACCTATCAAACCACGCTTCGTTGACTACGACAAAGACCTCACCAAGGCGCAGACCAAGAAGAAGCTCCCCGTGCTCTACGTGAAGAACAAGACCAACGACCTCTTCGTGCTCAGCTATCGCTACAACTTCGGCGAGGAGGCAAACAACATGCTCGCCTATGCTGCCGACTATCTCAGATATCTCGGCACAGACAAGATGACCGCAGAGCAGCTCAAGCAGGAGTTCTACAAGCTGGCATGCGACTACAGCATCAACGTGAATACCGAGAATATGAGCATCACCCTCAACGGTCTGAGCGAGAACATGCCGCAGGCGATGACTCTCTTCGAGAACTTCCTCCAGAACGCCAAGGTGGACAAGGAAGCCTTCGGCCGCTGGGTGGAGAGCGACCTCAAGGCGCGCCAGAATGCCAAGATGAACCAGGACCAGAACTTCAGGGCTCTCGCCAAATATGCCATGTATGGCCCATACAACACTCAGCGCAACATCCCAGGCAACGAGGAGCTGAAGAACCTCGACCCGCAGAAGCTCATCGATATGCTCAAAGACCTGAAGAACTACAAGCACACCGTGCTCTACTACGGACCGATGGAGGTGAAGGACATGGCAAAGGTGGTGGACAAATACCACGCACTGCCCAAGAAGTTCAGCGCCGACCCTGAGAGCCGACCATACAAGATGGAGCTGACTCCAGCCAACGAGGTAGTGATAGCGCCATACAAGGCAAAGAACATCTACATGTATCAGTATCACAACGAGGGCAAGAAGTGGTCACCTGAACACGAGGCGATGATAAACATGTTCAACGGATACTTCGGCGGCGGAATGAACACAGTGGTATTCCAGGAGCTGCGCGAAAGCCGCGGACTGGCTTACAGCGCATGGGCAAGCTATATGACACCATTCCGCCCGGCCGACTCGGAATTCTTCCTCACCAGCATCATCTCTCAGAACGACAAGATGAATGACTGCATCGCCACCTTCAACAGCATCATGAACAACGTGCCGCAGTCGGAGAAGGCATTCGAAATCGCCAAGCAGGCAGAAATGAAGCGCATCGAGGCAAGCCGCACCACTAAGCTCAACATCATCTACAGCTATCTCAACGCCAAGAAGCTGGGCTACGACTACAGTCTGCAGCAGAAGGTGTATAATGTGCTCCCGCAGATCACACTGCAAGACCTCGTGAAGTTCGTCAACGAGAACATCGCCAACAAGCCTTTCCGCTACATCATCCTCGGCGACGAGAGCGACATCGATATGAAGTCGCTCGAGAAGATCGGACCGGTGAAGAAACTCTCTACAGAGGAAATCTTCGGATACTAAACCGGGGACGAGTAGACGAGATACGAGATAAGAGTAAACAAATAGACAATCAGACGGGCAGTCAAGCTGACAAGGATATTCCTTCGCCGGCTTGTCTGCCCGTCGTTTTTTAAACCCAAAACGGTCATTAGGGCTTGCTTGGATTTTGATTTTTTAGAAGGATGGATTTTGTTTGGCTTTTAATGAGTAATAGCGAGCTATTGCGAATTAAAAACAAGCAAAAGACGCCTTATAAAAAGCAAAAGACTGCAAGCAGTTATAAAATATCACATTGAACGGCCTAATGACCGTTTGGGGTTAAAGCAGTCATAAAAAATAAAGTATACGTCCTAATGACCGATTTGGGTTGAATACAGACATATATGAAACTATCGTTGGGCGATTTTTATTCGATGATGAGGGCACAAGTAGACGAGAAGATTTGTCCGTTGTGTTTTTTTTCTTATCTTTGCATAATCAGCATTAAGAAATAAATGTATTTTGATGATTATGGCAAGAAGACAATATCCTATTGGAATACAGACCTTTGAGAAAATACGTGTTGAAGACATGCTCTATATTGACAAAACGGAGTATGTCTATCGTATGACGCATTCGGATTATCCGTATGTGTTTCTGAGTCGTCCGCGGCGCTTCGGCAAGTCGTTGCTTGTTTCCACTTTGCAAAGCTATTTCGAAGGCAGGAAGGATCTTTTTGAAGGACTTGCCATAGAGGCACTTGAGGGGGAGTGGACAGAATATCCGGTGCTGCATTTCAGTCTTGCCGGTGGCAAACACATGGCGAAAGACCAGTTGGTGCGTTATCTTCTTTTTATTCTGAAAGACAATGAGAGACGCTTCGGCATAGAGAGCGATTTGCCCGATCCGAATGTCCGTTTGCTCAATCTCATACGCAGCGTTTGTGAGAAAACCGGCAGACAGGCAGTAGTGCTTATTGATGAATACGATGCTCCATTGCTTGATGTCGTGCATGAGAGTGAGAATCTGTCAGCGCTGCGCGACATAATGCGGAATTTCTACAGTCCGCTGAAAGACTGTGAGAAGATGCTGCGCTTTGTGTTCATCACCGGCATTACGAAGTTCTCCCAGCTCAGCATATTCAGCGAACTCAACAATGTTGCCAACATTAGCATGGACGAACCGTATGCCGGAGTGTGTGGCATTACCAAAGAAGAGCTGGTTACGCAGATGAGCGATGATATAAAGCAGCTTGCAGGTTCTCTTTGCCTTTCCCCTCAGGCTACATTGGAACGGCTGACCGCCAATTATGACGGTTACCACTTCACGTGGCCCTCGCCCGATGTTTTCAATCCGTTCAGCCTTCTTACATGTCTTTCAAAGGGAAAGCTTGGCATGTATTGGTTTGCCACCGGCACTCCCACATATCTCGTCAACATGATGCGTCGTTTTGGTGTTCTCCCGTCACAGCTGGGCAGCGTCAGGGCGAAGGCAGCTTCGTTTGATGCTGCCACAGAGACCATGACTTCTCTCATTCCGCTTTTATATCAGAGCGGTTATCTGACGATAAAGGATTATGACGAGGAGACAGATGTATACACTCTCGACTTCCCCAACAAGGAAATTGAGGTGGGGCTCTTCGACAGTTTGCTGCCTGGTTATCTCGACACCGCGATAGATGCCGGTAGGGTGGTCGTGGCAGACATGTCGGTGATGTTGAAACGAGGCAGACTTGGCGAGGCACTCGAACTGTTAGGTAAGTTTCTTGACACCGTGCCCTATTGTGACAATACCAATTATGAGGGTCATTACCAGCAGATGTTTTATATAATCTTCGCCCTTCTCACCGGATATAGCATACAGGTGGAGGTCCATACTCCTAAAGGCCGTGTTGATGTGGTGATAGAAACCGCGGACACGGTGTATGTGATTGAGCTGAAATTCAACAAGAGTGCCCAAGAGGCTCTCACGCAGATAAACTCCCACCGCTATGCCGAGGCGTTTGCCATGAAAGGTAAACGGATTGTAAAAGCAGGAGTCAACTTTGTCGTAAATGGCAGGGAGACGGCTCTGGACTGGATAGTGGAGTGATGACTTCAGCCCCCACCTACCCGCAAACCCATCCTAACCTTCCCAAAGGGAAGGAACAGGTTACTCCGAATATTGGTTCTTGTCTTTATATAAAAGTTGTTGTTACTCCGCATACTGCCATCCAGCCCCCACCTAGCCTCCCCCGAAGGGGAGGGACTGATACCATTGTTAGTATTATTGTGTATATGTGCGTGTGGGACGTGCGGCAGTGCCCGAGAGGGACAGACACTCTTGTGGCTTATTATCAGAAGGTTATCGACAACCAGAGTAACCTGCAACTCCCAGTCTTTGACAAAGCAGAGTAACTGTCCCTCCCCTTCGGGGGAGGTTAGGTGGGGGCTGAAGTGATTGACTGAATTCAATAGCAGAGTAACCTGCATCTCCCCTTCGGGGGAGAACGAGTGGGGGCTGATGTTCATTGGCTGAATTGATTTGCTGAAGTCTTTGACAAAGCAGAGTAACTTATTCCTTCCCTTTGGGAAGGGTAGGATGGGTTTGGAGGATAGGTGGGGGCTGATATGATTGACTGTAATCAGTTGCAGAGTAACTTGTCCCTTCCCTTTGGGAAGGTTAGGATGGGTTATCATACGGGGAGGGACAGATAGTCTTGGTTCGTCGCAAAAACAAGGACAAGCAGGATTCTGTTTAAGCCCAAACGGAGTCTGACTTATTGGGGACAAATGGGCAACATCCGTGCAGCAAACGTGCCCAAGTGGGGTAACGTGCTTGCCCATGTTGGGTAACGTGCTTGCCCCAAGTGGGCAAGCACCGTGCCCGAAAATGGTACAAAAGTATAATATGTAACGCAGTCATAAAAAAATAAAGTAAACGTCCCAATGACCGTTTTGGGGTGAAGGAACGTATAGCAAAAACCACAGAACTGATGACCGCTCCGGGGCTTGGTGACGGTGAAAAAAAACTTGGCATGATTTGAGCCTCATATTTTTGATTTCTCACTCAAATCATACCAAGTTATTATATTACGTCACTTATGTCTATCCCCAGGGGTCAATCGTCGCCCCACTTGTCGCTGTTGGATTCTCCCCACAAATTCTTGTACGTGCCATCAGTTTTGGTCACCTGTTCGTCCACCACCTTAAAGCCGCTTATACATTCACTCTTGAGATTTCCTTTATACACGCTCGCCACCTGGAAACTGCTGCAGAGAGCCTCAACACACATCACATCTATCTTTGGACTTATATATTTCTTTTTCATTTTGCGTCACTGTTGTTTTTGGGTTATCTGATTATCATCTTCTTTCCGTCCACCACATAGAGACCCTTGGGCAATCCCACCAGACTGCTGCCACGGCGCACCATCTGTCCGTTCATGTTGAACACGCCGTCTATGCCGCGCTTGTAGGATGTGCAGCCGGTGCCGCCGTGTATGTCGGCGATGCCCGTGGTGCTGTCTTCCACTCCGTCGATGAGCAGCGAAACCTGACTCGGTTTTCCTGTAGTATTGTCCGTCAGCTCAAACCAGCAGCGGAACGCCTTCAGTCCGTATGAATACCGCTCGCCGCCGTTTTCTTTATTGCCGCTCGGCACCTGTATCAGCTTTCCCTTATACATGAAGTAGTCGCCGTTGAGGTCGTCTCTGCCCGAGATAATCTTGTTTTTGCCGTTTTCGTCCTTGTCGTATGTCTTCGCCATAGTGCCTTTGCAGACCATCGTGCCATGGTTGCCGCCGGTGGCAGGGAAGGTTATTGTTGACTCCCAATTGGTGATGTTTACATGCTGCATCAGCTTCTCCCTGTCGAGCGACACCATCGTGATGTCGTAGTGGTCGGCAGGAACGGTCTTCGTCAGTCGGTTCTTATCGTCAGAAGACGGCTCGTAGTTGGTACCCAGCCAGCTGCTGTTGTCCTCGCCTGCTGATGTATAGAAGTGTTCTACGGTGTAGGCTGCCGACTTCACCTGTGTGTATGGCGGGAAGACGATATATGGCTCGAATGCTGTTACCATTACTTGCTCGTCGCTGTCTGGCTCCACGGTGACGAACTGCACGCTGTTCTCCGTCAGCGCCGCAAGCTTTGCCACCTTCACGGCATCTCCGAACGTGCGTTTCATCTGTCCCCATGTCAGGTCGACGGGCAGAATGAGCGAGTTCCACATATTGTCGTTCAGCTTGCGGTTCAGATGCAGCACGCTGTTCTTGTATTCGTCTTTAGCCGCGGTGAGATAGCGCAGGTCGGTAGACTCCTCGTCGAGAATCAGCTCCGGGTTGCGTCGCGGTCCGGCATAAAGCAGTTTGAAGTTGTCTACGGCAGTCAGCTCGTTGTCGGCTACCTCCGACTTGTCTGTAGAGTCTACGTAGAAGCCTATGCGGAGCGTAACGGGGTTATCGTTTGATATTTCATTCCCATTCGGGGCTTTGTCAAGACATATCTGCACCTGGTTCTCATACTCTCCCTCGAAGAAGGCATGTCCGATACCGGCTCCATCGTATGTCTTGCCAAGCGTCTCGGCATCAGCCTGACTAACGCCGTTGAAAGCAGCTGTTGAGTATTTGTCAGCTATCGGATTGCCTTTGGCATCGAGCACCGTAATGAATAGGTTTGCAAGCGGTTTGCCGTTCGTAGTGATGTTCTCCGAGCTGTTCGCTGTGCTGAATCCGTTGCATCGCAGCAGAAACCATCCTGCCTTGTGTACCTTCACGTCCTGATAGAATGTGAAGCCGCGCAAGCCTTTGGTGTAGCAGTAGAAATACTGGCCGTATTTTTGTTGATGGGGTTCAGTTCTACCTTTCCAACTCTCATCTTTTGTGTTGCCAATTACGTCATACGTCTTGTACATTTTTTTGTCTCCAAAGTACACGTGGCTCTTTACATCATTAGGTAAATTTTCACCTCCGATTGTCCATTTTGCAGCATCAATATCATTTATTCTGAAATCAGGACAAGTAATAAGGAAAGAGGCATCGACAACCGATTTCATATTTGCAGGGGTTGTTTTGAAGAGTTCGTAATACTCATTCTTTGTTATAATCTTCCATTCTTGATTGTCGTATTCCTTGGTGCCAGGCGTAGCTTTGCTTGCATAATTGCAGATTTTATTCTCGTCATCAGGATATGCCGTGAGATAACCCTTTTTACTGATATTGACGAGATATACCTTGTTGTTTGTTTCTGAATAGTCTTTGCCTTTTTCAAAAGTGATGACGCAATTCTGCCAGTCAGAACTTCCTCTGTCCATAAATACCCCATTTTTTTGAGTAAATTTTTCCCAGGCGATACCCATATATGAGCCAGCAGAAGAACCTGCCACTTTGCTTGCTAGAAAATACGTTTTTGAACCGCCATTCCAATACATATAAATGGAATGTGGTGAAACATCAAGTGCGGCTTGTGTACCCCACAAACCACCAATGCTTAGAAACTTTTTGGCACCGACATTATACAGACATACAATCTTATTTCCATCGGTTTGATTTGTTCCAACCTTTGTGTCTGTGCAATAATTTGCCGAAGGATCAACGCCGTAAAGGTCGTCAACACCTCCTATAACCTTTTTTTCTGTTCCGTTGCTTTCCGTCGCTTTATTTTGTGCCGAGGCTACAGTAGCGTTTGCAGCCATCAGCACTGCGGCCAAAGCGACAGCCGCAATGTTTCCTCTTGCCTTGGCAAAAGAAAACAGATAACTTCCAATCTTCATAATTTACTAATACTTGTGTAGATCAATATTTCCCAATACTTGTCGCTGATAATTTCGCTAAAACTTGTCGCAGACAATTTCGCTAATACCTGTTGCAGACAATCTCGCTAATACCTGTTGCAGACAATCTCCGCATAACCTGTTGCAGATTTTTATATCTCCTGAATAACACTGATTCACCCGAATGTGCCATTTATGTCAATCGTACCATCGAGTCTGAAAACGATTTGCAAAGGTATGAAAAAATCATTTTTTTCATCCACCTCCTCCCCCACCACTATTATTTTTTATGATTTATTAGTATTGACAGAGATGCTCTCCGTTGATTGAAAAATGTAAAAAAAGGTTATTCCCAGTATAATTGTTTACAACTTTGGATATTTTTACTACTTTTGTAAACAAAACCAAGATACTATGCCTTACAATACACTAGCTATCAGACTACGGGAAGCAAGACTCATGCGAGGACTAAGCATGGATAAGCTCATCGAACTTGCCGACTTTGTCGTAACCAAGCAAAGCCTTTCGAGATATGAGCGAGGCATCATGCGCCCACATGCCAACGTGATTTCGGCGCTTGCCAAAGCCCTTGACATCAGCGAGGATTATTTTCTCGGCACCAACATACTCATCGACATGCCCATGCTCCGCACCACATCGGGAGGCAAGCTGCAAGAGGATGTGCTCACGGCAATAGAGGCGAGACTGGCTTACTGGACAGAACGGCTGCTCGCCAAAGAACGTGCTGTCGGCATCTCCGGAGAATTCCGGAATCCGATTGAAGACTTTCAGGTTTCCTCACTTGAGGATGCCATACAGGCTGCCGACCTCCTGCGCCGGCTCTGGCATTGCGGCGACGGCCCCATCGCCAGTGTGCTCCGCCTGCTGGAGCGCAAGGGAATCAGAATCATGGAGGATGAACTTCCTGCCGGTGTCTACGGCCTCAGCACATGGGCAGACCGTCGTCTGCCGCTTATTGTCCTCGATCTTCGTGAAGACAAGACGACCGTAGACCGCCTTCGCTTCACCGCCGCACACGAGCTCGCCCACCTGTTGCTCTCCTTCCCGTCCTCTTCAGAGCTGCCTGTGGAAAAGCGCTGCAACAAGTTCGCCAGCTTCTTCCTTTTCCCCAAGTCCGCATTCATAGAAGAGATGGGCGGCGAGCATCGCGACGAGCTTACACTCGGGGAGATGACAGACCTGAAGGAATTGTATGGTGTCTCCATTGCCGCCCAAGTGCACGAAGCCTGGGATCTCCGAATGATTTCGCGCGAACACTACGACTGGTGGTACGACGAGAACATCAAGAAGAATAAGATGGAAGAAGGCTGGGGCGAATATGCCTTTCCTGAAACGGTGGGACGGGAGAAGAGAATGGATGCAAGGATAAGGATAAAAATACAAGGCAATAAATAAACATTAAAGGAACAAACAAATATGCAAGTTTTTATATAACTTTGTATACCAAACAATATCTTTTATATGAAGTTCAAAATCACCTTAAATATAAATAGGGAACACGGCAACCTACTGCCCTTCAATTATCAATATGAGCAGTCTGCTGTAATATATCGCATATTAGCGCAAGCCGATACGCAGTACGCATCATGGCTCCATGAAAATGGTTATCTTTTAAATGGCAGCAAGAGATTTAAATTGTTTTGCTATTCGCCATTCATCTTTGAAAGGGTACGCCCTTTGCCTAAAGAAGGATGTCTGAATATCACAGGTGAAAGAGCTACTTGGTACATTAGTTTCATACCTGAGAAAAGCACCTTGGAGTTTATTCAAGGAATATTTGCTCATCAAAGTTTTACCATTGGCAATAGGAAATATCAAGTTGCATTTGATGTTGTTGGAGTAGAGGTTATACCAATGCCTCAATTATCGGAAGAAATGACTTTCGTAGCTCTGTCTCCTGTTTGCATTAAGCTTCATGAAGATGGCAAAACGCAGTATTTGTCTCCCGACAACCCCATGTTTGCCGAAGGCATACTGAAGGGATTAAAGGCAAGATACGAGAGCATTCATGGTCAGCCATTGGAAATGGAAGACAAGGAATTCTTGTTTGAATTGACAGACCAAAGAATAAAGTCAAAGTTAATAACGATAAAAGCCAATACTCCATACGAATCAAGAGTACGTGGATACCTCTGCTCTTTCCGTCTGAAAGCACCTTTAGAGTTGATGAAGATTGCTTATGAAGGAGGAATAGGCGAACAATGTTCACAGGGGTTTGGATTTATAAAATGAAATTATAAAATGGAAAGAAATATAGACTTATCAATATTGAGAAAGCTACCAGAACTGCAAACACAAGCAGTTTTGGAAATCAGGCCATTAGCGCCATTGTCTATGGTGGGCGAAATGCCTGGTTCTTTTTACAAGACCATGAAATATCCAAGCAAGAAGATGCTATGTGGATTATTTGAGAACATGTTAGGTTGGCATTTTGATAACAAATTGCGACTTGAGATATTCAAAGATATGACTAAGGTTCGCAAGAAGCAGAAAATAGAATTGAAAAAGGAACAGTTAAAACATGGGTCTACTTACTTGCCTTTATTAATGGAATACTTTGATATTTCGGGAAATATTTCCTTGAAAGAATTCAAAAGCATGTTCAATTATAGCGACTTGTGGAACAGGGGTTATAGACGTTCTGATTCAAATAAGCACTTAAATGGTTGTAGGAATATAGATGTTTCTTTAGTAGCAGAAAGATATAACTTATTTAACCCGTTGGCGGAATTAATTTAAGTTGATAAATATGAGTAAAAGGTTGTAT
>ENA-UOJH01002485-UOJH01002485.1-human-gut-metagenome-genome-assembly--contig:-C148-NODE-2485-length-11483-cov-11.594067_pt1 | contig 11483 bp, 9 predicted proteins | sample MGYA00242345_ERZ723892 | MGnify/ENA metagenome assembly ERZ723892 | reverse complement strand
ATGCGAAGCATTCCACATTGCTCCAAGGCTGTTTTTTATGTTTTTGTTTTTGATTACATTCACAATTCGGCAACAAAGTATAATCATTTCCCCACTAATTTTCCTCTGAGCCGAAATATGGGGTGATTTTTTGTTTAGTTTCGGATTAGGCATTTTGCGAGGCGGGAGGCTCCGCGGAGGCCTTTGCTGGTGATGTGGTAGAGCAGGGGGAGGATGAGGCGGCGGAGGGGGCTGCCAGAGGCGAGGCGGTGGTAGGCTGGGGCGTACAGCTCGCGTGCGGCCTCGGTTTTGCCCTCTTTGGCGTAATGCGCCGCCAAAACGATGCGGCGGAAGTCAATCAAATGCAGCATTCGCTCTTTTTCGGGGTGATTTGAGTTCGCCATATATTGCTCAACCAAATCAATCACATGTTCCCATCGCCCGATACGGTCGGAGAAATTGGTGCCCGTGATCGACGCTGCACCACTGTCGTAAATGTCAACCAGCAATTGGTTAACAATAGCTATGCGTGGCTGTCCAAGCAAAAGGCGAATCCCCAGTTCCCAATCGTTCCATTCAAAAAGTTCTGAGTTCCAAGGTCCGTATTCTTCAAAAAACTCGCGGCGCACGGCATAACGCTGTGTGGAAAATATGCTATGCAGAATTTGGTTGGCAAACAGGTCGGTGGTAAAAAAAGGGAGAATGCGTTGGTTGCCGTCAAGGCTGTGCAGACACGCCTTCGTCGCCACAAGGTCAAGCGTGCCGCCATGCTGAGTAATGGCATTGCGGTATGATTCCACAAGTGTTGGACGCATGGTGTCGTCGCTGTCGAAAAACAGCACCCAATCGCCTTTTGCCTCAGCAAATCCGCGGTTGCGTGTGGCAGATGCCGTGTGATGCGACTCTTGAGCCACCACCACCTCAAATCCGTCAGCAGAATGTTGAGCTTGAAATTCTTGCAGCACACTCAAAGAATCGTCGGAACTGTCATTGTCAACCAGCACCACTTGAAGTGGGCGGTAGGTCTGTGCCAACACCGAAGCGAGTGTGGGTTTCACCTTCTCGGCGCGGTTGTAAACAGGTATAATGATGGTAAAAAGCATTGTGTCAATTTATTTCTTCTGCAAATATAGTGCAAATCAATTGCAGAGCAACAAGTTCGCTTGATTGCTGTGCTGAGATGCGGCCTATTTTCTACAAAGATAATGGAAAAACACTAATATGTGAAAAAAAACCACTATCTTTGACATTTAATCGCCCCCTTTCAACAAAAACGAATAAAAATGACATTGCAGCTCCTGATATGCACTTTCAACAACGGAATCAAGCGAATCCCCGACTTGTTGCTCCCGCCTATCGACGGTGTGGAATACCTTGTGTCGTGGCAGCAAGCCGATGATTTCACCCCCCACGAATTACCGGAAGAAATCGCCGACCGCTCCGATGTGGAAGTGACCACGCTGCCAGGGCTCGGTTTGAGCCGAAACCGCAATAACTGCTTCCTTCACGCCTCAGCCGACATCTGCCTCATCTGCGACGACGACTGCCGCTACACACCAGAAGGGCTTCGTGCCATAATTGACGCTTTTGAGCAAAACCCCGATCTCGACATCATCACCTTTGTGGCAAAGAACGAGTCGGAGCAGAAGTTCTACCCCACCAACAGTTTCAACCTAAAGGAAAAGGTGCGTAATTATTATGTCACATCATTTGAAATAGCGTTCCGACGCTTGCCCGTGATAGAAAAAGTAAAGTTCAACGAGCACTTCGGGTTGGGCTCCGATATGTTCGGGGCAGGTGAAGAGACAATATTTATTGCCGACGCTATTGAGGCTGGTTTGAATTGCCAGTTTTTCCCCACACAAATTGTGGAGCATCTTGGCCCCACCACATCAGTCACACGCGCAGGTGAAGCAAGTGTGCTGCGCTCCAATGGTGCCATACTCTACCACAGTTACCGCACCACCATGTGGCTCCGCCTGCCCCTGCTGGCATGGCGCGCCCACCGCAGTGCCAACGTGCCCTTCACCTACGCCCTCAAGCACCTCAACCAAGGCATCACCCTGATGCGCCGCCTCACCAAAAACTCCTAACCTCCCCCACAAATAGTAGGATAAGCGTTATTTAGGAAGCGAAGAAAAGAGTTTTGACACTAAGGATACCAGTTGTGTCACGCTTTCTTTGTCTGCTACAGGAATATTGATGCTGGTTTGCCCGGTGGCTTCATCAGTTTTCACGATGCTGTCAACCAAGCGTGCTGTGGCTTCGGGTGACTGGAGCGTTTTCGCAAGTCCAGACAAGAACGATATGCCTTTTTCCACGAGTTGTTCGGGTGTGTCGTCGGCTGGGCTGGGCGTGGTTTTGTGATGCTCGTCATCTGGTTTCACCGACTGTTCTGCCTCTGCTTCAGACTCATGCTCTTCAAATTCAAACTCGTATTCGAGGTTGTCAGGACTGCTGGCTTCCGGGGTGTCGTGCGTGTCAATAGCGTCGCGGTTATCCTCCAAGTCGTCGGAGGAAACAGCCGTTGCAGGTTCTTTGTCCGCATCTTCTTCAATTACGCTGCCCACCACATTGGCGATGGTGCTGAATTTATCGTCGCTGATGAAAATCGAGTCGTCGCCATTGTCGAGCACTCCCTCAAACATGTTTTGTTTGAATCGCAATTTGCCTATCATATTTTCCTCAATTGTGCCTTTCGACACAAGGTTGATAACCTGAATGTTGCGCTGCTGGCCGAGGCGATAAATGCGGCCTATACGCTGTTCGAGCACGGCAGGATTCCATGGCAGGTCGAGGTTCACAATCAGCGATGCCGACTGTAGGTTCAATCCCGTGCTGCCGGCATCGGTGGAGAGGAACACACGGCAATCAGAATCGGATTGGAAACTTTGCACGATAGCACCACGCTTTGGCGAAGGCACTCCTCCGTGAAGATAAACGTGACCTATGCCTCGCTTTTCAAATTCTTGCACCAAGAGGCGTGTCATTCGCTCCCATTGACTGAAAACCACCACTTTCTCATCACCACCCTGTATCATTTGGTCGATAATGTTGAGGCATTCACCAATCTTCACATCATATCGTGTGTGCTGGTCGAGAATGAACGTGCTGTCGCACACCATGCGCATCATATTGAGGTTGAGCAGCAATCTGTGTCTATCTTTCTCCGAAAGGAAGTGGTGGGCGTTCCATTTGTGAATGAGCTGAGCCACAGTCGATGCGCACTCTTCGTGAATGGCCATCTGCTGATCCGTCATAGGCACGAGCAAATTAGTGTCGCATCGGTGGGGCAACTGCATTTCCACATCGCGCTTTCTGCGACGAATCAACTTCTGCTTCACTTGGGAGCCAATGGCGTTGAGGTTGCGGTAGCCCAGCACCTTTCCTGTATCGTTGGTCACAATGCACTGGTCGCGGAATTGATAGTATGGACCGAGGCAATACTGGTCCACCAGTTCCATCACCGAGAACAATTCTTCAAGTTTGTTTTCGAGTGGTGTGCCTGAGAGTGCTACCATATATTTTGATTTCAGCCGTCGGGCAGCGGAAGCAATCCTCGTGTGCCAGTTTTTCAGGCGTTGCACCTCGTCGAGAATCACCATATCGGCATCAATATGCCCCATGAATTTGGCATCGTTTGCCATTGTGTGATACGAAACGATTTTATAGGTGGCTGCATCGGCATAGAGCGCTTTTCGCTTTGCCGCATCACCTTCAATCACCATTACATCGGCTTTTGTGAAGCGCTCAATTTCGCTCTTCCACTGATATTTTAGCGATGTGGGGCAAACCACCAGAACGTTGCCCAGCAGATTGTGCTTCCGTAGCACTTCTGTTGTGGCGATGGCTTGAATGGTTTTGCCAAGTCCCATCTCATCGGCAATCAGAGTGCGCCCCTGTCTTACGGCAAACCGCACACCTTCTTTCTGATAGGGGAAAAGGCTGACACTCAGCAGCGAATCGAGAACCTCATCGGTCAGACCATTGACTATCTCGGCGCGCGTCTTGCTTTCACGCACCTCAAGCACAAACTCAAGAGCATCGTCGTAGCAGCGGAAAGTGTCGGAAATCTGCCGAGCCTCGTTGAGCAGCGTCGGGAAATGCTCATATCCATTTGCGAGAAGCACCCCGTCGGCATCAAAATAGCGACTTGCCAACTCCTTGAACTCACTCTCACATTCCGAACCTATGCGAATACGGACCGTGCGACCTTTGCGATACGACAGATAGATGCTCGTGTAGGCAGGTATGTCGCGATGAACACGCATTTTGCGGCTGTTGCTTATTTTGTTTTTCACAGCCTCAAGATGCTTGCAAGTACCTAATTGCGAAGTCTTGAAATCAAGACATGAGCAATAGTTCCACACACTATCTGCTCCACGATACACCACCTTGTATCTCCAGTGCGTGTGTGGGTTGCGCACCCAATATTCGCCTGGTGCCGACTCCTCGTCGATAGGCTCAATGCCGAAATTTTCGGATATGGCAGCTTGCTGACGCAAAGCCACTTGCCACTCCTCCAGCGTCATTCCACTCGGCCTCGTCACCTCCGACAATCGCTTAGTAGCCTTCTTCTTAGCTGCATTCTTGGTCACAGTTTTCTTCTTCGCCATCTTCATCAAAAAACGTTTAACTAGTTACATCCACAAAGATACTCCCCCATAACATTCCCTACAACCATTCTCTCATTTTTTTCACTGAAAATCACACTATAATCTGCCTAATAGCTCCAAATTTGTTATTTATAAGTTTTTCACCTCAAAAGAAGTAACGATTTAGCGACTGTTCTAATTTCGGCAATATGCCCACGTCTGCTGTCAAGAAGCTCTTATCTGCTACAAAATACAATAACTACACGAAATTACAACCGCTACACAATCGCTATATTGCTATACTGCGAATAATACACACAAAATAGATTAATTCATGATGATTATCGCAAAATTTAATGTATATTTACAGCAAAATTCGGTGAATTTATGAAACTGAACAAGATAAAAGATGTCTTAGATAGCAAGGGTATTTCACAAACCTGGCTGGCAAAACAGTTAGGTAAGAGCTTTAGCACTGTCAATTGTTATGCTCGGAACAAATACCAACCCGATTTGGAGACACTTCTTGAAATCTCAAATATTTTAGAAGTTGACCTCAAGGATTTGATTACGAACAAGAACGAAAGAGTGTAAAGAACTCGTAGTTTTCTGTCTTACGAAATTATGTTATAGAACTTCCGATAATAAAAAGTTATTAGAACATGAGCATAAGCAAAGATTTAACAGAAGAGGATGTCAAGTTCCGCTATATCAACGAAGCCATCATAAACAAGGGATGGTCAAAGGATAGTATATTTATGGAACAGAAGGTTAAATTTACTGACGGTAAAATTAGCCTTCATGGCAATTTTGTGCATAGAGAGAAACCTAAGTTTGCCGACTATGTGCTTTATGCAAACAAGGCAACACCCTTAGCCATTGTAGAGGCAAAGGATGCCAACCACTCTGTTTCTCATGGTCTGCAACAAGCCATGACTTATGCCCAAATGCTTGATGTCAAGTTTGCATATAGTTCAAATGGAGAGGGTTTTGCCGAACATGACTTCTTAACAGGCAAGGAGCGCACTTTTGCTATGGATGAGTTTCCTACAAAAGAAGAACTTATAGAAAGATACAAAAGGGAGGCTAACGATGGCAATGGACTTAATGAACAAGAGTTGGCGGTCATTGAGCAGCCTTTCTGTACAGGTCAGAACATTTTTCCGCCACGATATTATCAGCGTAATGCTGTAAACCGCACAGTCAACGCCATCGCAAAAGGACAAAACCGTGTGCTTCTTGTCATGGCAACGGGCACAGGCAAAACATACACAGCTTTTCAGATTGTATGGCGTTTGATTTATAGTGGTTTGAAGAAGAAAGTGTTGTATCTTGCAGACCGCAACATATTGGTTGACCAATCCATACAACAGGACTTCAAGCCGTTAAACAAGGTGACGCACAAAATTGATTACTCAAAAGACAAGAATCATTTGGAGGAATTGAAATCTTACCAAGTGTTCTTTGCGCTATACCAACAGTTGATTGGACAGAATGATGCCAAGAACTATAAGGAGCTGTTTCCTAATCCCGACTACTTCGACCTCGTTATCGTTGACGAGTGCCATAGAGGTAGCGCAAAAGATGATAGCAACTGGCGAAACATCTTGGAATACTTTTCTTCGGCTACTCATATTGGCATGACTGCCACGCCAAAAGAAACTAAGTATCAGTCAAGTATCGGCTACTTTGGTGAGCCTGTTTATACATATAGTCTTAAAAATGGCATTGAGGATGGTTTTCTCGCCCCTTTCAAGGTAATCAACATCACAACCAACATTGGCGATGAGTGGAGACCGACAAAGGGACAAAAGGATATTTATGGCAACGAGATTGAAGACCGCATTTATAACAACAGCGACTATGATTACAACATTGTCATAGAAGACCGTATAAGGGAAGTTGCGCAAGAGATAACCAACTATCTGAAAAGCACAGACCGCATGGCGAAAACCATTGTGTTTTGTGCAGACGAAGACCATGCCGAGCGTATGCGTGTCGCATTGACCAATGCCAATGCTGATATGTGCAAGAAAAATCCTGATTATGTGGTGCGTATAACTGGTAGTGATGAATACGGAAAAAGTAAATTGGATTACTTTATTTCTGTATCGTCTAAATATCCTGTTATTGCTACTACAAGCAAGTTGCTTTCAACAGGTGTTGACTGCAAGATGACAAAACTCATTGTACTTGACCAACAAATCGGCTCTATGACCGAGTTCAAGCAGATAATTGGCCGTGGTACTCGTCTCCGTGAAAAGGAGGGAAAGACATACTTTACGGTTATAGACTTTCGCAATGTAACGCGACTGTTTGCAGACCCAGATTGGGACGGACCGATTGAGATAGACCCTAATTATCCACCCAAAGAAAAAGAACCGAAACCGAATGTCCTTCCTGAAGAGAAAGAACCGACTGGAGAGAAAGAATCAGACCCAGGGCCACGTCCCAAACCGATAGTTGCCAAGGATGGTTGCCAAGTTATGGTCATCAACAAGGTTGTTTCTGTCTATGACACTAACGGCAAGTTGCTTCGCACGGAAAGCATTACTGACTATACAAAGAAAAGCATTGTTGACTCCTACGCAACGATTGACACGTTCACTTCCAAGTGGCAAGAGACCAAGAAAAAGTCAGACATTGCTGAAATGCTCAAAGACTGTGGTATTGACCTTGCCACATTGAAACATGATCAAAACATGGATGATGTGGATGATTTCGATTTCATCTGCCATATAGCTTACGGCAAGAAAACCCTCACACGGCGAGAGCGTGCCGAGCAAGTGAAGAAACGTGATATATTCAGCAAGTATGGCGAACAGGCACGGCTCGTGCTTGAAGCCCTGTTGGATAAGTACGCCAAGGAGGGTGTGTCAGAATTGGAAAGCCTGACAGTGCTTGAAAATGACCCATTCCGCAAACTGGGTTCAAAGGCAAAAATCGTGAAGTTCTTTGGAGGCAAGCAAGGCTATCTTGATGCCGTAAAGGAATTGGAACAATACATATATAATATAGCATAAAATCAACACAAAATATGAGTTTATCAAATTTCGTAAAACGAGTACGCAACATAATGCGCAATGATGCTGGTATCAACGGTGATGCGCAGCGCATAGAGCAGATGGCATGGATGCTGTTCTTGAAGGTCTATGACGAGAAAGAGAATGATTGGGAGTTAGACGAGGATGACTACAAGTCTATCATTCCCGAAGAATGTCGTTGGCGCAACTGGGCGCATGACGATGGAAGCGGTAATGCCTTGACAGGTGATGAGCTACTTTCGTTTGTCAACAACACATTGTTTGTGGAACTCAAAAAAATAGAGGTAACACCCGATACCCCTATCCGTCAGGCGATTGTAAAGACCACATTTGAGGATGCCAACCAATATATGAAAGATGGTGTTCAGCTTCGACAAGTGCTGAATGTGATTGACGGTTTGAACCTTGGCGATTATGAAGAAAGCCATGCTTTTGGTGAGATATACGAGACTATCCTTAAAGAAATGCAGTCGGCAGGTTCGTCTGGTGAGTTCTACACCCCAAGAGCCTTGACAGAATTTATGGCAGAAATAGTCAATCCGCAGATTGGTGAAAAAATGGCAGACTTCGCCTGTGGCACAGGCGGCTTCATCACAAGTTGGTTGGGCGAACTGGATAAAAAAGTAAAGACTGCCGAAGACCGCAAAGAGTACAATCAATCTGTATTTGGCATTGAAAAGAAACAATTCCCATATATGCTATGTGTGACAAACCTCTTGTTGCATGGCATAGACACTCCATTGGTTTATCACGACAACTCGCTTACAAAAGATGTCCTCAACTATACGGACGAAGATAAGTTTGATGTTGTGTTGATGAACCCTCCATACGGTGGCAACGAGAAGTCGGATGTCAAGTCGCATTTCCCTTCCGATATGCGAAGTAGCGAAACTGCCGACTTGTTCATGGTGCTCATCATGTACCGACTGAAGAAGAATGGTCGTGCAGCGGTCATTGTGCCTGATGGTTTCCTGTTTGGTGCCGACAACACTAAAATTGCTATCAAGACCAAGTTGCTCCGCGAATTCAACTTGCATACCATTATCCGTTTGCCTGGTAGTATCTTCGCACCTTACACTTCGATTGCCACCAACATTCTGTTCTTCGACAATACCAGTGCAGAGGGCGCTCCAGAGGGTTACTCTACAAAGGAAACGTGGTTCTATCGTCTCGATATGCCAGAGGGATACAAACATTTCTCCAAAACCAAATCCATGAAGTTGGAGCATTGCAACCCAATCCGTGAGTGGTGGAACGACCGTAAGGAGATTATCATTGCTGATGGTGATGAGAAATCACGCTGCTATCCAGCGCAAGAGTTGATAGATTCAGATTGTAACTTCGACTTGTGCAAGTTCCCGAAAGAAGATGAAGAAATCTTGCCTCCAGCCGAGCTGCTTGCCGACTATTTCAAGAAGCGCAAGGCTCTTGATCATGAAATTGACAAGACTTTGGCAGAAATACAGCGTATCTTGGGAATAAATGTGAATGTGGATGAATTGTAAAATGTGGGACTGTGTTCCTCAAATCTAAATAAACAAATTTGTGAAACACGTCTCACAAATTTAGAAAAGAAATCTATGGTAAACAAAATATCAAATACTTCCAATATTGACAAACTGTTTCTGGATGTAAAGCAAATAATAGAAGAAGGGCGCAGGCAGGGCGCTGATGCGATTAATGCTGTTATTTGCATGACAAATTGGAAAATTGGTAGACGCATCATTTTGGAAGAGCAGCATGGGGAAGCACGTGCTGAATATGGTAAAAACATAATCAATAATCTGTCTAAAAGACTGATTATTGAATACGGAGGCAATAAAAGTTTTGCACCAAGAGACTTGCGTAATTACAGACAGTTCTATCTGACTTTCAATGATTTTGAGATTTGGTACGCGCGCGTACCAAATCTGAATTGGACACACTATCGCTCTTTACTTCGTGTGCAAAATAAAGAAGCCAGGAAATGGTATCTAACAGAAGCCTCTAACGAACATTGGTCAACACGCACTCTTGACCGAAACATCAATTCGCAATACTATTTTCGTTTGCTTCAATCTCCCAAAAAAGAAGCTGTGGTTGCAGAGATGAAAGCAAAAACTGCCGATTATGACAAAGATAAATTGGAGTTTTTAAAGAATCCAATTGTGGCAGAGTTCTTGGGATTGTCTTCAAATAACGACTTTACCGAAACAAAGTTGGAAACAGCTATCATAAACCACCTTCAAAAGTTTATCATGGAGCTCGGTAAAGGCTACGCTTTCGTTGCTCGTCAGCAACTGATTCGCACGGATTTGAAAGATTACTACATCGATCTCGTGTTCTACAACTACATATTGAAGTGTTTCCTGTTGGTTGACCTAAAAACGACAGAAATCACTCATCAAGACATAGGACAAATGGATATGTATATCCGTATGTATGATGAACTGAAGTGTACGGAGGGAGATAATCCAACAATCGGTTTGCTGCTATGTGCAGAAACGAGTAAAGACCTTGCACGTTACAGTATTCTTCACGACAGCGAACAGTTATTTGCGGCAAAATATTTGACTTACCTCCCAAAGAAAGAAGACCTCATTGCAGAAATAGAACGGCAAAAAGAATTTTTCGAGTTGCAAGAGAAAGAAAAAAACAAACAATGAACGGAAAGCAATTAAAAAATAGCATATTACAATGGGCGATACAAGGAAAACTTGTATCGCAGGATCCTAATGACGAGCCTGCAAGCGTTTTACTTGACAAGATTCGTGGGGAGAAAGAACGCTTGATCAAGGAGAAGAAAATCAAGCGCGACAAGAACGCATCCATCATCTACCGTGGTGAGGACAATTCCTATTATGAGAAGATGTTCCACCCAATATTCAAAACAGTATAAATATGGAACATCTGAAAATGAGATTAAATCAACTTTTAGAGCAAAAGATAGAATTGGACAATTATTTGGCAAAGCAATTACCCAAGTCCATTCTACAGGAGGCAATTCAAGGAAGACTTGTGCCTCAAATTGCTGAAGAAGGAACATCGCAAGAACTGCTTGAACAGATAAAAACAGAGAAGCAAAAGTTAGTGAAAGAAGGTAAATTGAAGAAGTCTGCCCTCAACGATAGTGTTATCTTCAAAGGTGACGATAACAAGTATTATGAGCAGATAGGCAAAAAATGCTTGGATATAACTGAGCAAATTCCTTTTGAAATCCCAAGTAATTGGGAATGGTGTAGAGTTCGTAATGTATCAAACTCTTATATTGGTCTAACGTATAAACCGACAGATATTGACAAGAAAGGAACTATCGTATTACGTTCCTGTAATATACGAAATGGCAAGTTAGCATTAGATGATATTGTAAGAGTAAGTTCTTCCATATCAGAAAAATTGCTTATAGAAGAGAATGATATTATAATTTGTGCAAGAAATGGGAGCAAACGGTTAATTGGAAAATCGGCTCTTATAAGGAATTTGCCAGAGCCAATGACATTTGGTGCGTTTATGGCAATATGTAAAACTCCTATTTACGAGTATATGTTTGCTTATTTGCAGTCTGATTTGTTCTTTGGGCAGTTGAGAGATGTGAGTAATACAACCACAATCAATCAACTAACCCAAAACAAATTCAATGATTTTCTAATTCCGATACCACCTGTAAAGGAACAAGAGCGTATTGCTTTCAAAATAAGCCAGTTATTTCAAGATTTGCGCTGACAACTCTATCTTTTGGACTATTCTTCTTTGTTCTTGTAATGGTGGAATACCTATTATAAGACCATAGAAAAGTTCTTTGTTGAGGTGTGGAATTGCTACACCTTTCTTAGAGTTGCGCAATGTCTCTTTATAGAACTGTATAAAAGCTAAAACATAAGGTTCG
>ENA-UOJH01002480-UOJH01002480.1-human-gut-metagenome-genome-assembly--contig:-C148-NODE-2480-length-11511-cov-6.329260_pt1 | contig 11511 bp, 9 predicted proteins | sample MGYA00242345_ERZ723892 | MGnify/ENA metagenome assembly ERZ723892 | reverse complement strand
TTTTCTTCATCACTTATTACATTAAATTTTTCTATATCAAACATTTCTTCCATAGCTTTCTCCTGTTATTTTCTCTTTCGATTTTTTTCTACTTTTATTTTAACATATTGATTGTTTTTTGGAAAGTTTTTTTGGATAAATTCCAATGCAAAAAAACTTGCTAACTTTAGCAAGTCTTTTTTATTAAGTTATTTTTTAAGATTGCATTAGATTTTCTTAATTGAGAAATTTGTTTATCATATAAAGCACATAACATATCTACTTGCTCTTTGCTTAGTTCTTCTTCTCTTATTTTTCCGCTACGATATTGCTCCTGCAATTTTAATAATTTTGTTTCTTCATTTTCTATATTTTTTATTGATTCTAAAAAAGTATTTTTTGAATTTTCTCGTATATTGCTAACTGATTCTATGCTTTCTGCACTTTCTAAATTCTCTTTTTTTTCTTTTCCAATAAAGTTAAAAAATCTAGTAAAAAAATTTTTTAACTTATAAAAAATACTATTTTCATTAATTTTTTTCAAAGATTTTTCATTATTATTCATTTGTACATCACTACTCTCCAATATTTTGTTGTTCATCTCGTTTTTCAATAAGAAGAAGTTCATCTCTTTCCATTTCTAAATCAGATAATTCTTCTTCTCTTTGTTGTAATTGAGATTTTTTGATATTTTCTTTTTGTAGTTGTTGAGCTCTTTCATTAAATAATTTTTTTACTTCTTTTGGGTCAATATCAACTCCATATTCTTTTAATATTGCGTCCCCTATAACAAAAGAAAAATCATTTTCACTTAATTTTCTTGAATAAAAATCTTCTCTTGCTGTATGCATTGGACTTGTAGTTCCATACTTGCTTAAAACATAATCTTTTATAAATTTTTCTTTAGCCATTTCATATTTTCTATTTTCATCTAAATTTGCACCTTGCATAAGAATCTGAGCTACATCTGGATTATATAATACATAGTTATGCCAGAAAGCTCCTTCTAGTCTATTTATTTTGAATTTAAAGTTACTTTTATCCAAATCTATTCTTTCATCATACACATATTGCATCAAAGCCAAAGCAAATTCACTTCTACTTAATAATCCTTCATTTTCTAAATACTTTATTGTTGGAATTAATAATTTTGAATCACATTCAGACCTCATTAATCTTCTAACATTTGATAGTATTTTACTATCTCTAATGTCATTTCTATGTTGAGTATGTAAATTCTTAAAAATCTCATTTATACAAAAACTACTCCAACTAATAATATTTTCTAAATCTCTTTTACTAATAGAATTGATATCGGGATCATAATCAGTCTTTTCTTTTTCACCAGCATACATTCCTATTTTATTTAATGACTCTTTTGCTTTTTCAAAAATACAACCTTCTATATCTTTTTCCATATAATACCCCTCTCTATTTTTTCTCAATTATTATTAATAATAACACAAAAAAATATTTTTTCAACCATTTAGGGAAAATTTTCAGGATAACGACATTAAAAATTTTTTCTGCCGCCATTATTCTGTTCCTCAATTTGAATCAATTTATCAATATACTCAGCTATAAAAATTGGCACATTCAAAATTTTTCCATTCATATCCAAATTTCTTGTTGAAAATCTAACAGAAATTTTATTATCATTTTTTCATAAAATCTTGTTAAACTAGCATTATTACTATTTTCTCTCCAATTGAAATAATTTCATTTTTTTCTTGTATAATAAAATCTATTTTATATCTCTCAAATAAATATATAATAATTAGGTCTTTCTTCATATTTAAATGTTTTATCACATTTTCGCAAGTTTTTATAAAACAAAGCATAAAAACTGCCTATACAGCAATTTTTATGCTTTAAATCAACTCTTAAAATTATTTTCCATAATAACTATCTAATAACATTTGTTTAATTTCTGAAACAAGAGGAACTCTAGGATTTGCAGTAGTACATTGATCCTCAAAAGCTCTATCTGCTAGTAAATCAACTTTAGCCAAGAATTCTTTTTCATCAATACCTGCATCTTTAAATGATTTTGGAATATTTAATTCTTCATTCATTTTTCTTACTTCAGCAATTAAAGAATCTACACCTTCTTCAACTGTATCTGCTTTTAATCCTATCTTTCTAGCAATTGTTGCATATTTTTCATTTGCTATATAATATTCATATTTTGGCCATGATACAAATTTTGTTGGCTCTGTTGCATTATATCTAATTACATAAGGTAATAATATCGCATTAATTCTACCATGTGGTAAATGGAATTCTGCCCCTATTTTGTGAGCCATAGAGTGGCATACACCTAAAAATGCGTTTGTAAATGCCATACCAGCAATTGTACTTGCATTGTGCATCTTTTCTCTTGCAGTTTTATTATCTCCATGTTCATAAGCTTCTCTTAAATATTTTACAACTAATTCTGCTGCTTTTTCTGCTAATCCATCTGTGTAATCTGATGCCATAACAGAAACATAAGCTTCTAATGCATGTGTTAATACATCCATTCCAGTATCTGCTGTGATTGATTTTGGTAAACTCATAACTAAATCTGGATCAACAATTGCTACATCTGGTGTTAATTCATAATCTGCTAATGGGTATTTTTTATTTTTTACTTTATCTGTAATTACTGCAAATGATGTTACTTCTGAACCTGTTCCAGATGTTGTTGGAATTGCAACCATTTTTGCTTTTGTTCCCATTTTTGGGAATTTATAAGTACGTTTACGAATATCCATGAATTTTAATTTCAATCCTTCTGGATCTGCATCTGGATTTTCATAGAATAACCACATTCCTTTTGCTGCATCTATTGCACTTCCTCCACCTAATGCAATTATTACATCTGGCTTAAAGTTGTTCATTGCAGCTAATCCTTTGTTTACTGTTTCAAATGATGGATCTGATTCTACTTCACTAAATATCTCGCAATGTACATGATTTTGTCTTTTTCTAATGTGATATAATATTTTATCAACATATCCAAATTTAACCATTCCTGGATCTGTAACTATAAATGCTCTTTCTATATTTGGCATTTTTTCTAAGTATGATATTGAACCTGCTTCAAAATATATTTTTTCAGGTACTTTGAACCATTGCATATTAACTCTCCTTTTTGCTACTCTTTTTATATTAATTAAGTTTACACTTGATACATTTGCTGTTGTTGAGTTGCTTCCATAAGATCCACATCCAAGTGTTAATGATGGCATATTTGTATTATATATGTCTCCTATTGCACCATGTGTTGATGGAGAATTTACAATAATTCTTCCTGCTTTCATTGTTTTTGAGAATTTTAATATTGTTGCTTTATCTTCTGAATGTATTACTGCTGAATGTCCTAATCCACCATATTCTAGTAATTTTTCTGCTTTTGATATTCCTTCTTCAGAATCATTTACAATATAATATGTTAATACTGGACTTAATTTTTCTTTAGAGAATGGATATCCTTCTCCAATTCCATCTTCATATACTACTAATACTTTTGTATCTTCAGGTACTTCAAATCCTGCTTCTCTTGCAATTGTTGCTGGACTTTGTCCTGGTACATGTGATTTTAATTTATATCCATTTTGTGAGTCAAACATACTATTTTTTAGTTTTTCTTTTTCTTCTGGATTTACAAAGTAACATCCTGCTTCTCTCATTAATTTTTCAAATTCTTGATATATATCTTTATCTACTAATACAGCTTGTTCTGATGCACATATCATACCATTATCAAAAGATTTTGACATTACTAAATCATTTACTGATGTTTGTAATTTGGCTGTTTTATCTATATAACATGGTACATTTCCAGGACCTACTCCTAATGCTGGTTTTCCACATGAATATGCTGATTTTACCATTCCTGTTCCACCTGTTGCTAATATTAAACTTACATCAGGATGGTTCATTAATAATTTTGTTGCTAATATTGATGGCTCTTCTACCCATAATATACAATTTTCTGGAGCTCCAGCTTTTACTGCTGCATCTCTTAATATTGTTGCTGCTGCAACACTACATTTTTGTGCAGATGGATGGAATCCAAATACTATTACATTTCTTGTTTTTGCTGCTATTATAGATTTAAACATTGTTGTTGATGTTGGGTTTGTTACTGGTGTTACACCTGCTATTATTCCAACAGGTTCTGCTATTTCTACATAACCATCTTCATCATTTTCTTTTATTATTCCTACTGTTTTTTCATGTTTTATACTATGATATACATATTCTGTTGCAAACATGTTCTTTGTTATTTTGTCTTCATATATTCCTCTTCCAGTTTCTTCAACAGCCATTTTTGCTAATTCCATATGATGTTCTAATCCTGCCATTGACATTGCTTTTGTTATATTATCAACTGTTTCTTGATCTAATTTCATATATTCTTGTGATGCTATTTTTGCTTTTCTCATTAGTTCATCTATCATTTGCTCAACTCTTGCTTCTTCTTCAGGGTTTTGATTTTCCATTTTATCTTCTTTCCTTTCTTCGTCAGTTGCGCTCCTCTGTTCAGGAGCTCAAACTATGGTTGAAAAAGAATTAAATTTTTACAAGGCAAATTTTATTTAAAAGGCAAGGGCGCATACGTAGTGTATGTAACCGCGTTTTAAATAAAATTTAACACAGTAAAAATTATAATTATTTTTTAACCTCATGACTCTCTTTTGTTTTATCTTATCCACTATATTATATAATATGTCATTTTTTTGTCAAGAATTTAAAAAAATTTTTATATCAATTGAATTTTATTTTTCATAGTGATATATTAAATATGTTTAAAATTTCAAAAGAAAAAACATAATAAATATGAAAGGAACGTGAGAAAATATGGCAAATGACAAAAAAGATGATGTTGACATCAATAAAATTTATGGGCATCTATGCAAAATGCCCAAAGAAGAATTTTGCACAAAGTTCAAAATAAAAGAAGGTGGCCTATCTGATGAGGAAATAACATTTAGAAGGCAAAAATATGGTTTGAATGAAGTTACACAAACAAAACCAAAAAAATGGTATAATTACCTGTTTCGTAGTTTATTTACACCTTTTAATAATATATTATTGGCAATATCTTGTGTATTATATTACACAGATGTTTATTTAGCTGAAGATCCTAATTATGCAAATATTATTGTAATTCTCGTTTTAGTTACAATAAGCACTTTATTAGATTTTATATCTTCATATAGATCAAACAAGGCTGCTGAAAAACTAAAACAATTAGTTTCAACTACTGCAACAGTTATAAGAAATGGTAAAAAAGAAAAACTACCTTTTAAAGATTTAGTTTTAGGTGATACTATATTACTTTCAGCTGGTGACATGGTTCCAGCTGATTTAAGAATTATTGAATCAAAAGATTTATATGTTGGTCAATCAAGTTTAACTGGTGAATCTGATGCAATAAAAAAACTTGATACTACAGAACTTGATTTTGATACTAATATAGAAAATCTTTCAGATATTGATACAATATGTTTTATGGGAACAAATATTATTAGTGGTAGTGCTAAAGGTATTGTTGTATTAACTGCTGATGATACTTATTTTGGGAAAGTATCTCATACACTAACTTCAGGTAAACCTAAAACAGCATTTCAAAAAGGTATCGAAAATATAAGTAAATTATTAATAAAATTTATGCTAATTTTAATACCTATTGTTTTTATACTTACAGTTCAAAAACATAGTATTATAACATCATTTACATTTGCTGTTGCTATTGCAATTGGTATTACACCTCTTCTATTACCTGTTATACTTTCATCTAGTTTATCAAAAGGTGCTTTACGAATGTCAAAAAAGAAAACAATTGTAAAAAAGCTTGATTCAATTCAAAGTTTTGGTGCAATGAATATTTTATGTACAGATAAAACTGGTACATTGACTGAAGATAAAATTGTTCTTGAAAAATATCTTGATATTAATGGAAATGAAGATATTAGAACTTTAAAGCATGCTTTTTTAAATAGTTATTTTCAAACTGGATTGAAAAGTAATATTGATGAAGCTGTTATAAATCATATAAATGAACATGGTTTAAGTGAATTATCAGAAAAATATACAAAAATTGATGAAATTCCTTTTGATTTTGCAAGACGTCGTCTTTCTGTTATAGTTAGTGATGGTCAAAAAACTCAAATGATTACAAAAGGTGCTGTCGAAGAAATTTTAGGTATTTCTACGATGGTTGATTATCAAGGTAATGTATCTCCTATAACAAATGCAATTAAAGAAAATATCAAAAAAATTACTAAAGATTTAAACAAACAGGGACTTCGTGTTGTTGCTGTTTGTCAAAAAAATAATTTAGAAAAAACTTCTGAATTTACAGTATCAGATGAAAAAAATATGGTTTTAATTGGTTTTATAGGATTTCTTGATCCACCAAAAGAAAGTGCAAAATCATCAATTGAAAAACTTAATAAAAATGGAATTAGAGTTATTGTTTTAACTGGTGATAATGTTGAAGTTACAAAATGTATTTGTGATAAAGTTGGTATTAAATCACCACAAATTGTTATTGGAAGTCAAATTGATAAATTACAAGATATTGCTGTAAAAAGATTATTGAAAAAGACAAATATTTTTGCAAAACTTTCTCCTATTCAAAAAGCTCGTATTGTAAGACTTTTAAGAAATACTGGAAATGTTGTTGGATATATGGGTGATGGTATAAATGATAGTCCTTCACTTATAAATTCTGATGTTGGTATTTCTGTTGATACAGCTGTTGATATTGCAAAAGAATCTGCAGATATTATTTTACTTGAGAAAGATTTACATGTTTTACTTGATGGTGTAAAAGAAGGTCGTCATACTTATGCAAATCTAATGAAATATATTAAACTTGCTGCAAGCTTTAATTTTGGTGAGGTTATGTCTGTAATTATTGCAAGTGTTATTCTTCCATTTTTACCTGAAACACCAATTCAACTTTTAGTTGAAGGATTATTATATGATTTCGGTCAATTGACTTTACCTTTAGATAATGTTGATGAAGAATATTTGAAAAAACCTAAAAAGTTTGATGTAAAAAGTCTAAAAAATTTTATGCTATTTATGGGACCACTTAGTTCATGTTTTGATTTAATAGTTTTTGCTTTAGTTTGGTTTACTTATGATATTCATGAACCTGCAATTTTCCAAACTATTTGGTTTATTTATAGTATTGTTTCAAACCTTGTTGGAATGCACGTTATTAGAACTGCTAAGATTCCTTTTAAAGAGAGTCATGCTTCAAAAGCTGTTTACTTTTCATCAATTTCAATTTGTATTATTGCTATGATTATACCTTTTACTTTTATAGGTCGTGCAATTGGTCTTACTGCTCTTGCTGCTAAAGATTTCTTAGTTATTATTGGTGTTCCAATATTGTATTGTTTTGTTGCAGTTATTGCTAAAAAGATTTATATTAAGAAATATGGTGAATGGATTTAGAAAATATAAAAGGAGATGGTTAACATCTCCTTTATTGTTACATAATTTATATTTTATGCAGATTTTTTTAATTTTTCTATAATAATATTATTTCTTTCAATAATCTCATTATAATATATACTTAATTCTTTTAGCTCTTCAATAGACATTTCTTTTAATTTATTTTCGTCATTCTCTATCTTACTTAACATCTCAACTTTTCTTGCTACTTTGCTTGCTGAATTGCTTTTATCTTCAATTTGTTCTAAAAACTTTTGTCTTTTATTATTTTCTATTACTGCACTTTGCTCTTCATCTGTATTACTTTTTTCTGTTCTCTTCCTTGAAAAAATGGTTTTAAAAATTTCTGTTATTCTAGTTATACTATTAGACTTATAATTTTTTAACTTGTTGTTATTCATTTTCTATCCTCGTATAATAAAAATATATTTATTATACGAATTTTTCCTTTCTTTGAAATTTACTATAATATTTATATAAACTCTGTGAATTATTTTTTTCCTTTCTCTATATAAATACTATAAAACATTTTTACTTTTGTTGGATTTGTGTTCTTAAATTTTGTATTTGTTCTTCTTGTTTTTTTATTACCTGCTGTTGTTCTAAAATTCTCTTTATTAGTTCTTCATTTGCTTTTATGCTCGCATTATTTTTATCTAATATATTTGTTAATTGTTCTAAGCTCATATTGCTTAAAGCTTCTTCCGTTTTCTCTGAATCTTGTGATTTTAGTGCTTTTTGTATATCTTTATCTGCTCTTAATTCTTCACTTGCGTAGTATAATGCAATTCCATCTTGTTTTACTGCTTCTAATACTACTCCCTTATCTCCTTGTAATTCCTCACTTGCGTGGTATAATGCAATTCCATCTTGTTTTACTGCTTCTAATACTACTTCTTTATCTGCTCTTAATTCTTCACTTGCGTAGTATAATACACAGCCATCTTGTTTTACTGCTTCTAGTACTACTTCTTTATCTCCTTGTAATTTTTCACTTGCATAGCATAATGCTGTTCCATGTTGTTTTACTGCCTCTATTACCACTTCTTTATCTGCTCTTAATTCTTTACTTGCATAGTCTAAGTCCATTCCATGTTGTCTTACTGCTTCCAATACTACTTCTTTATCTCCTCTTAATTCTTTACTTACATCGTCTAATCGTCCACCTCGTTTTATTGCTTCTAATACTACTTCCTTATCTCCTTGTAATTTTTCACTTGCGTAGAATAATGCTGTTCCATCTTGCTTTACAGCTTCTAATACTACTTGTTTATTTCCTTTTAATCCTTTACTTGCATACTTTAATGCTCTTCCATCTTGTTTTACTGCTTTTAATGCTTCTTCTTTTGACACATATCTAATATCATCCATTTTCTTCCTCCATTCGTATACATAATTATAGCATATTAATTAGCCTTTTTCAATACTTCAAATAAAACTTTCTAGCATATCTCAAAATCAATTTGTCTCATTAATTTACTAGCATTAGCAACTCTAATTTTAACCTTATCTCCAATTTGATAAACCTTTCCAGTATGTTCACCAATAGCTTGTCTCTTTTCTTCATTGTAAATAAAATATTCATCACCTAATTTTTCGTAACGAATTAAACCTTCAACAGTATTGTCAAGTTCAACAAATATTCCAAAATTAGTAACAGATGATACAATTCCTTCATATTCTTCACCAATTTTACTTTCCATGAATTCTGCTTTCTTAATATCTTCTGCTTCTCTTTCTACCTTTGTTGCAACCCTTTCTCTTTCAGAACAATTTTCAGCTCTCTTTTCTGCTCTTTTTTCATATTTTTTAATCCAAAAATCATTTACTAAATAATCATTATCTAGATATTTTGATATTATTCTGTGTATAAATAAATCTGGATATCTTCTTATTGGTGATGTAAAATGGCAATAATATTTACTTGCAATTCCAAAATGTCCTTTATTTTCTGCTTCATATTTTGCAACTCTCAAAGTTCTTAATATTATATTTGATACTACTTTTTCTTCATCTTTACCTTTTACATCTTCAAGAATTTTTGCAAATTCATTTGGATAAATAATTTCTTCTTTTGAAATTTTTATTTTATATCCAAAATTATATAATGATTTATTTAATTCTTTTACTTTATCAACATCTGGTGCTTCATGGTTTCTATATATAAATGGTGCTTGTAACCAATAAAATTTTTCAGCAACTGTTTCATTTGCAATTAGCATAAATTGTTCAATTATTTCATTTGCAAAATATGTTTCATATTTTTTTACATCTATTGCAACACCATTTTCATCAAGTATTATTTTACTTTCTGGAATTTCAAGATTCAAATATCCATTTTCTTTTCTTTTTGCTTTTAATATATTTGCTAATTCTGCCATTAAATCAAAATATGAAATATATTTTTCATATCTTTTTAAGACTGTTTCATCAGATCTATCTAATATTTTTTGTACATCTGTATAACACATTCTTTCTGTTACACGTATTACACCTTTATATATATCTGATGATACTATTTTAGCTTTTGGTGTTATTTCCATTGAACATGATAATGTATATCTATCTTCACCTGCATTTAAACTACATATTCCATTTGATAATTCTCTTGGAAGCATTGGTATTACTCTTCCTAACATATAAATACTTGTTCCTCTTAAATATGCTTCTTTATCAAGTTCTGTTTTTTCTCTTACATAATGACTTACATCTGCAATATGAACATCTAATTTATAATTGCCATTTTCCAATTTTTCTACATGTATTGCATCATCTAAATCTTTAGCATCTTCACCATCAATTGTAAATATTATGTCATTACGCAAATCTCTTCTTCTTGGCAAATCTGATGGATCAATTTTATCTCCATAGGCTTTTGCTTCTGCAACAACCTCATCTGGAAATTTATATGGAAGTTCATATTGTTTTATTAATGATAACATGTCAACACCTGCTTCATTAATTCCGCCTAATACTTCAATAACTTTTCCTTCTGCATTTTTTCCTTTTTCTGGATATCTTAAAATTTGTACTAATACTTTTTTCTTATCTCTTGCTTTTCCCCAATTAGCTTTTGATATAAATATATCTGTTCCAAAATTCTTATCATCAGGAACAACAAATGCAAAATTTCTACTTTTTTGAAAAGTTCCAACTACTGTATCTTTTTCATGTCTTACTATTTTTACTATTTTACCTTCTTGCTTTTTATCTCCTTCTTTTTCTGCTATTATTTTAATTGCTACAGTATCTCCATTTAAAGCATTTTTTGAATTTTCTCTTGATATATATATTTCATCTTCTTGATCTTCTATTTTTACAAATCCAAATCCTTTTTGATTTTTCCTATATGTTCCAATTATTTCTTCTTTGCTCATTTTTCCTCCTAAATTATGATTTAATATATAAAAGAAAGCAGTTCTACTGAACCGCTTTTGTTAATTTATGCTATGTAAATTATAGAAAGTGCTATTGTAACTATTACAAATGATATTCCTAATATAATAGTCCATTTTTTTTGCATTCCTTCTTTTGTTCTGCCTTTATTTTTCTCAAAAAAGTTATTTGTAGATGAACCTGTTATTGTTGATGATAACCCTGCATCATCTTTTGATTGTACCATGGCTAATATTGTTAATGCTAAACAAATTATTAAATCTACTACAACTAATATTATTTTTACTACTTGCATTTAGTATTCCTCCTAACGGTTTAATTATTCATATTTATAATACTAGAACATTTTAACATATATTTCCTAGAAAATCAATGCTAATAAATTAAAAACTGCAACTTTTAACATAATTTTTATAAATAAACTTGAATTTGTAGCTATTATAGCTCCTTTATTTAATTCTTCTAATCCTTTACCGATTTTTTTCACTTCTTCTTCATCAAGTATCTTTTTTTCTTTCAAATATTCTTTTGCTAAATATTCTGATTTTGTCATTGCATCATTTTCTAAAAACATTCTAATAGCATAATATAACATACTTATTATTAATAATATATTTGAAAAAACTAATTCATTTGGTAGTTTTTTTATGATTATTAATATACTTGATATTATGA
>ENA-UOJH01002464-UOJH01002464.1-human-gut-metagenome-genome-assembly--contig:-C148-NODE-2464-length-11561-cov-15.038589_pt1 | contig 11561 bp, 10 predicted proteins | sample MGYA00242345_ERZ723892 | MGnify/ENA metagenome assembly ERZ723892 | reverse complement strand
TTGCATATCTTTTGGACAAAGGTATTGGCTGTAAGAGAAATCCGCAGAAAGCTCAGGAATATAGGGCTATGTATGAAGTAAATAAAAATAATGAAAAAGACAAGTAGGGTATTGAAAATGTTGAATGATTATGACTCTATTAACTTTGATTTCCAGTCCTTGCATTGTTAAAAACGACTTTGATGCGTTTTGCAACTTATGCATAGCTGTAATGACAACATTGGCGAAAAGTTGGGGCGTGACATATTAACTGTAAAAGTTTTATGAAATATCTTGTTTCGTTTTTCCTCTTGACATTCAGGATTTGAGATTGCTGAACCTGGTTTTGCTAAAGGTACCGTACTTGTTCATTATTTAAATTGGGATGCAGAGGAGGAAGAGAAAGATACGATAGTGAAGCTGACTTTTTCAAGGATATATGTAGATGATTAAGTGAAAGTTGCCTAATTTCCCCAAGAAATTAGGCAACTTTCGCATAGAAATCAGGCAACTATCTATTTCTCTTTAATATCATAGAATAGCAATTTTCCACAATTCTCCTTTACCTCTTCAAATATCTCGGTGCAGCGTTTGCGTGATATCTTGTTTTTTATGCCCACGGCAATAAAGTCAGAGAGGGTGGGATGGCCTGTATTGTTGACCGACGTGGCGTGTTCGCCATTGTATCCTTCGGAACAATGTGTCAAGTCGTATGCCGGAGCGAGATGCCATTGCCATTTCTTTAGGGTGTCGTAACTGACGAAGAAACTGAAGTTTTTGCAGTGGTCATCTTTGTTCTCCGTGAGATAGTTGAATACCATACGTCGGTACAATTCTTCAACATCCTCCTTGGATTGAGTCAGATAGCCGGTGAGTGCCAGAAGATTGATGTAGTCAAGCACAGGAGCTGAGAGTGAAATACAAAGCAGACCTCCGGCAGTGACGGTATGAATCCTTTCGCAGTTGTCGGTCAAATCAAATCGGCGTGAGGCAAAATACCTGCCGTCAACAAGTCGGAAATCTGGCACCGATATTCCGCAGCGCTTTGCCGTTTCGTTGTATAAAAATTCAGTCTGACCCATATCTTGTGGGTCGTAAGTGTGTCGGAATTTTATCAGCCAATGTCCGTCTTTGTCGCTGAAGATAGCTTTTGGTCTGCATCCGCCGCTGTTTCCGCTGTTATAAAGTAAAAGTCCGGCATCTGTATCCTGCTGCTCCCTTAATACTTCGAGGGCTTTTTCCTGTAGCAGGTCCCAATCCGTTATCTCTTCATCATTCTCAATTGTTGTTGTAGGTTCGTATGTCAGCGCACCCATTCCGTTCTTTCCAACTAAACTTAGTCTGTCCAAAACAGAGAGATTGAAATCATTTATTCCTTGTCTTAATAAGGTTTTGTGCATGAGATAGCGTCCGTAGCCGTCCGGCAGACTGTCTTCGAAAACACCAAAATTACCGCCAAACGGATTGCGCTTTGCTGTAAAAAGTCCGTTTTTCAGTGGCAGCTCCAGTGGTGAGATACTGAATCCGTCGAGAAGCCAAGTCTTGTCGTATTCAAAGACACATGTCTTCCTGTCGGCAGAAAGTGTTAGGGTTCCTACCTTTCTGCCGTGATATTTTACGTTCAGTGTGTCAATCTTTTCCATTCCTGTATGCTTTCTTTTTGTTCTGGTTTCGTTTTATCTGTTGCAGTTCTTCTATTGTCTGATATTTCGGTTCGGAGAAGATGTTTTTAATCTCGTGTGTATAGCCGAGAGTCATGGCTATGGATATAAGATTCTTTAGCGATATCAGTCCCTTCTGTTCAAACCTGATTATGTTGCTCACGGCAACGCCCGACTCTTTGGCAACTTGCTCTCTCGTGAGATTCTTCTCTATGCGTCGCTTTCTGAAATCATTTGCCATGTCGTGTGCTATCTCGTCAGGATTGTTATGAATGTAATTGTCGAGTATAGCTAATATATTGTTTGTTTCTCCCATATTGTGATATATAAAGCTAATATATTATCTGTTGCAAAAGTAATATAAAAAACTTGGAAAAGCAAAATTAAAGATATTATTTTGCTTTTCCAAGCTATAGCTAACGACCGATTTGGGATAATAGAGTTTATTTGGCAAACAGCTTGCCAATCAAGTTGAGCAGATTCTTTACTGTTTCCTTGCTTTCAACAGGAATCTTAATCGAAGTCTCTCCAGTCTTCTCGTCCTTCTCCGTTATTGAATCAACGAGTGCTGTCGTTGCTTCGGGAGATTTCAGAGTCTCAGCCAATCCGGAGAGGAAGGATACACCTTGTTCCACAAGTTCTTTGGGCTGTGCCATTTTGTGGGATTTTGTGTATGGCTCGTTGTCAAAAGACTTGTCCATGGCGGTCTGTCTGTCGTCTGTGGTGTTTCCGTCCGGCAAGTCTTCTGCGGTATACGGCATGCCTTCTGCGGTATAGCCATCTTCAGGTGTCGTGTTGTTTCCTTTTGCGGCTTCCTCTTTTTCTTCTGCTGTGACAACGGCTTCTGTCGTGGTGTTTGCATCTTCCTCATTCTTGTCAGGTGTCCCCTTGTCTTCCTCCGATACGAAACTGCTGACAGTCTCCATGATTTTGCCGAATTTGTTGTCGTCGGCAAAGATGGAATCCTCTCCGTTGTCGAGCACTCCTTCAAACATGGATGTCTTGAACCTCAACTTGCCCACCATCGTTTCCTCGATGGAGTGGGGTGCTACAAGGTTGATGACCTGTATGTTGCTTTGTTGTCCCAACCTGTATATGCGTCCTATGCGCTGCTCAAGTACAGCCGGATTCCATGGCAGGTCGATGTTGATTATAGTGGCTGCAACCTGAAGATTCAGTCCTGTGCTTCCAGCATCGGTGGAAAGGAAAACGCGACTTTCGGCATTGTTTGTGAAGTTGTCCACCATATCCTTTCTCTTTTCCGATGGCACTCCTCCATGCAGATACTCAAAGCCTATGCCTTTCTTTCTCAGTTCCTTAGCCACAAGTCGGGTCATCCGCTCCCATTGGCTGAACACCACCACCTTTTCTCCCTCCTCGCAAACGATGTCGCTGATGAGGTTGATACATTCGTCCACCTTGGTGTCGTATCTCGTCTTCTGGTCCAGGATATAGCTGCTGTCGCATACCATCCTCATCTGTGAAAGATGGAGCAGGAGCCTGTTGCGATCTTTCTCCGACAGAAAGTGATGCTTCTGCCATTTCATGACAAGCATTCTCACCTGGTTCTGCCATTCGGAGTGCATACCCATCTGTTCTTTCGTCATAGGCACGAAGAGGTTCTTGTCAATCCTGCTTGGCATCTGCAGCTTCACGTCCTTCTTGCGCCGTCTGATAAGAATGTCGCTCAGTTGTTTTCCTATATTGTTCAGTCCCTTGTAACCTAATATCTTGCCAGTCTCGTCGCTCACGATATGTTCTTCCTTGAACTTGTAATACGGTGCGAGTCGGAAGTTGTCTGCAAACTCTACTATGGAATACAGTTCGTCGAGCTTGTTCTCCAACGGCGTGCCAGACAGGATGACGGCATAGTCGGATTCTATTTTCCTTGCCGCCCTCGAAATCTGTGTATTCCAGTTCTTCAACCGTTGCACCTCGTCCATGATGAGCATGTCGGTCTGTAGTTTTCCGAGAATCCTGATGTCGTTGCATGCGCTGTTGTACGACACAATCTTGTATGTCTCCTTACGGCAGTATGCCTCTTTCCTTTTCAAGTGTCCGCCTTCAATCACGTATACGTCAGCATCCGTGAATTTCTTTATTTCGCTTCTCCATTGGTATTTCAGTGAAGTGGGGCAGAGTATGAGTACAGACTCTATGAGTCCCTCTTTCCTCAGCAGTTCGGCAGTTCCGATAGCCTGAATGGTCTTGCCCAGTCCCATCTCGTCGGCGATAATAGCCTTGCCGGCTCTTGCTGCGAAGCGTATTCCCTCTTTCTGATAGGGATAAAGATTGGCATTGAGCAGAGCGTCAAGCTCTTCGTCGCCGTAAGTCGCCACGATATCCTTCCTTGCCTTTCTCGCCCTGAAGTCAAGTATGAAGTCAGTCGCATCTTTATAGCATCTGAATGTGTCGCTGATTCTCTTTGCCTGGTTCAGGAAGTCGCCGAAGGTGTAGAAGGCAGACTCCTTCAACACAGAGTCCTCGTCGAAATAATCCTTTGCCAGCTTCTCATATTCTTCCTTGTTGTCCGCTCCGATGCGTATCTTCACGCACCGTTCTCCCCTGTATGAAAGATAGACCGACGTGTATGGCGGAATCTCTCTGTGAACTCGATATTCCTTTCTCGTCCCCAGCCATTTTTTCACAGCTTCAATGTGCTTGCATGTTCCCAACCTTGATGTCTTGAAGTCCCAGCAGGAGCAATAGTTCCATTCGCTGTTAGCACCTCGGTATACCACCTTGTATTCATTTGCAGTCAGAGGATTGTCCACGAGATATTCTCCGGGGCATAGCTCATCGTCTACACAGCGTATCTTTAGCTTGGCAGGTTCAGCGATTTGTCTTCTGAGCTTCACCTGCCATTCTTCCATCGAAAGGTTGTCAGGCTTTATGATATGCGAAACCTTGGCTTTCTTCTTGCCGGTAGCTTTTCTTTTCCTTTTATCTTTATTTTCCTTTGTCGCCATATATATTTAAATGATCTTTATCGGCTTCTTAAGCCATTCCCAAATGGAAAGTTACCGAATTGCTCAAAGTCAACAAATAAGTACGTTCGGAAAACATTTCCATAATGTACGTTGTCATTCTGAATTTCGTTGTCTCCATTATATTGTGCAAATACTTTGCAAACGAGTGCAAAGAGAGTTTACTCTCAATTTGCCGAGTGCAGCTAAGTATTTTGCAAATATAGCATAAAATACGATTAATCGAGCGAAGTGGGGAATCTTTCTCGCTTCCGGGCGTCAGAATTTTATCCAGAGGCTGTAATTTGTTCCAGTACTCTCCGCCAAGTACTGTAGTACTCTTACGTAAGTACTGCAGTAATTTCCGTAAGAGTACTGGTGTAAGTCATATAGATACGATGCGTAAGTCATATAGATATGATACGAAAACTATAGGGTTAGACAGAATAAAAAGCGTGTTTGTTGTCTGCTTTGACTTTACCCTCAATCGGTCATTGGGGGGGGGGTAATGTCTTTTCCTAAATCAGAAGCTTGAATAAAAATAATATCCTTGAAGAAACATTTTAGATAGAAAAGCAGTAACTTTGTAGCACGAAAAAAATAAAAATGTATGATAACATCAAAGGCAGTTCATTCCTTCCAACTCAGTCAGCAGCAAGGACACACGCTCCTTACGGCACAGGAATATCCTTGGAGCGTGTTGCAGGTGGTGCCTACTACTCCGGCTGATTTTGAGAGTACGATGGCAATTCTGAATGAGCGGGGAATGGTGGCTCACCACGATACCGACCGCACATTCTGTATTATCCATTTGACGAGCGGCGACCATGACGGGCAACACCCCGAGCGGCATATTACCATCACCCAAGACAACCACATGCAGATTATCAATGACCTAAAGGACACGATGGCGCAGGCGGCTGTGTGGTATAAGACGAATGTTGTAGACTCTCTCTTGTGATTCGCTCTAAATAATATACATCTTTTGAATCATGACAATCGATCACATGTAGAGATATGCTAATTTTATAATTGTCGGCGCAATACAATCATTGGGTAGCCGTTTCTAAATTAATATCCCTGTATGTGAACGTGTAACGTACGTTTAATAAAGCGTACTTTCTAAAACCAGGGTATTGCATAATAGATGGATAGGAAAGTCAACGTAAATTTTACGTAAAGGATATGTTATGCCTTATCCGCTCGGTCAGGATTCATTTCCTTCGTCCACTCCCAGTCCGAATAGGGCGAAGTCGCCTTTTAGCGGGTCGTCGGGGAATATCTTGAGCATGGTGTCTGTAAGCCGGCGGGCGGTGGTCATTGATGCCGTGCGGCTCTGCAGCAGATTCATGCGTTGTGCCTCCTGCACCACATGCGTGTCGAGCGGCATGATAAGACTGCGGCGGTCTATGATGTCAGCCCACAGGCCAAGGTCTACGGGTGAGTTCGTGCGCACCATCCATCGCAGGAACATACACACCCGTTTGCAGGCCGATGATGTGTTTTTAGGGACAATCTTGCTTGCTCCATAGACAGAGAAGAAGCGGCAGATGGCGTCAACCGCCTCTAACCCCGTGGATGCATTCCTCCTTACGTATTCCTTCATGCTTCCGTATTCAGTCAGCATCGTTTGATATGCCGATAGCAGACAGCACATGTCGTGACAGGTGTACAGCCGGTAATAGCAGTCGGTGGAGTCGGGAAGACAGGTTTTCCATCCGCCGTGGCGCACCCAATGGTCAACATCACCTCTTGCGTCATCGAGCAGAAACTGTATCTTCGGAAAGAACTGTTTCCTCGATCCATAGCTAAGGCATGAAGCGATGAAAGCCATAGCTTCCCTGTTTGCCTTGCCCTCCACTTTGTGCATGAACGAACTCGGGTCGGCAGGCAGGAAATCCTTTGTCTCGTATTTCTCCGCGAGATACATAATCCTTTTTCTTGTTTCCTCTTCAATGATGAAATCAGTCATTTGTCGTGATATTGTTTATGGTTGCAAAGGTAATTATTATAATTTGTCCATGATGTCGTTGGCCATAAAAATCATTATTTGTGGGTATTCTAATCGTTGTAATGTAAAAATATGTCTTTCAGGCTTGTTTTATTTTGAAATAAATTGTATTTTTGCAGAAATTAAAACGTTATCGATTATGAGGAAGATTTATTATATTATTTTTGCCTTAGGGTTTATGAGCATGCCGGTGGTAGCCCATGCCGATCCGGCTATTGAGATAATAGAGACTGACTATGACGGCCAGAAGGGCGGCATTTCGCTTCGCGTCATATCCGACGGTAACGGTCAGACGCGATTGCGTATTACCAATGCTAATGGTCAGACTCTGTCTATCTACGACGTGTCGGGAGCTCCTGTCAAGCGGATAAAGGTTGACGGAGTGGACAAGACTTATGAGCTGAATCTCCGCAAGGGATGCTACATTGTCAAAGTGGGCAATGTGGTGCGCAAAGTTTCTGTCAGCTGACACATGACATTCTTTTGATAAGATTTTAAGATTAAGTGTAAATGGATGTAAAGCGTTGGACCTGTTTGGTAACCAACGCTTTTCCTGTATTCTGGGGCAGTATGTTTATTCTTGATAGAATGTATAAAATAAAAGTATTGACTTCTAACCCCAATCGGGCATTAGGCCGTTTTATGTAATATCTTAAACAGCTGTAATATCCATATTTCTGTTTTCAGAATTCAGCCAACGCTAACCTTCAATTATTGAATCTGCCACTATTCTAAAGTCAGTCTCTTTATGAAAGCCCAGCAGATTCTGTGCGTCTTGCCCTTCTTTGATAGAGAGCGTACGATGTACATGCCGTCAGGAATGTCTTTGACGGAAATCTCCTTGTTGTACGCTTTTGTAGTTAAGACCACCCCAGTGGCGGTTTCGAAAATCACGTACTGAGCATCGAGAGTAGACGGTTTTGAAGGCAATGCCAGTCGATTGCCGTCGTTTCTTATCAGCATGGCGTGCTGCAATCCCTCTTCGGCAGACAGGTCACAGTCGGATTGCAGAGCAGCGCTCTCCTTTCCGTATCTGTCCATTGCCGTCACGGCATAATGTCTGAACACGTTAGATTCCGGTACAGTCACTCCCAGATTCTTCACTCGCATTGCAATGATATTCCTTGAGTCAGTGATGTCGACCGGCGCTACGTCGCTGCCATATACATTATAATATATGTTGTCTCCGTCGGCAGGTTGTCTGTTCCATGAAATGTGGTCGACACCGTTTCCTTTGCTGATTCTCAGATCTGTAGGAGCCTCCGGTGCCTTATGTTCATACCATGTCATTTCAGGCACGAGGGCAGGGTGGGAATACATCTCGTTGGCAGTGAAGTCGAAAATCCCTTTAGTGTTGTCGGTGAAGAATTTGTTGCGGAACATTGCTGTTCCGATTCCCATCTGCCGGCAGACATTCATCTCCCTCGTTATGTCATCGATGGGCCAGTTGGCTTCGCGTGGCGACATGAAGTAGATTCCCAGTCCGGCGCTTACCGTCTTTCCGTGGCTTCGCTCCTTCCAGTCGGCAGCAAAGGGGAAGAAGTTGTCTCCTCTGAAATACATCATGGGGTATATCTGGTCCATCCATCCCTCTTTCATCCATTTTTCCACATCCTGACAACCTTTCTCCTCAGCGTTCCATCCCCGGCTCCTGTATCTGTTCAGGTCGTTTCGTTTGCCGATAGGCGAACAGCTCATCTTCAGCCATGGCTTCTCTGCTTTCACGGCATCGTGGATGCTTTTCACTATGTTTGAGATGTTAGCCCGAGCCTGCTGACGGGAGATGTTCAGCTTCAGGTTCTCCGGATATCTTATGTAGTCGAGGTGTATTCCGTCGATGTCGTAGTTTTTCGCTATCTCCCTGCATATGTTTGCGATATATGTCGCCGTGGCAGCCTTCTCTGGCCGCATGAACATCTCGTCGCCCACCTTCATCAGTAGTTCCGGGTGCTTCTTTTTCAGAGCTTTATATCCTGTTCCCGTTGGTCTGCCCACGGGTATGGTTACCACCCAAGCGTGAATCTCCATCCCCCTTTTATGGCATTCTTCTATGGCGAAAGCAAGAGGGTCGTAGCCTGGCGACATTCCTGGGTTTCCCGATACGCATCCGTCCCACGGCTCGTAGGCAGACGGATAAATCACGGTGCCTCTGATTCTTGTCTGCAGCAGAATAGTGTTTATGTTCGCCTTTTTCAGTTGGTCGAGCAATGCGGTGAGTTCCTGTTTTTGTTTCACTATCGTCCGTGGGGTATGAGCGTAAGTCTTGGGCCAGTCCAGTCCGCCGATTGTCGTCATCCATACCGCCCTTACCTCTCTTTTGGGTGGTATGCTGCTATAGCTGTCTGTATGAAAAATCTGCGCCATAGCCATAGTGCAGATGAATAATGTCAATGGTATCGTAGTTAAAAGTCTTCTCATCGTTTTTTCTAATAATGATATTTTCTGCAAAGATAGTGCAAACCGAGAGAAGAACGAAATGAATCCATTCATTTCTTCTTCCGAGGTGCCGCCTGTCTTATTCAAAGATAGTGCAAACCGAGAGAAGAACGAAATGAATTTCAGCATTTTCATTCCACTTTCCTTTGTTGCGAATTACGTTTCAATTTCAAGTCTATAAGTAGTATTGCCGACTCTTTTTCGTCGTTTGCAGCCTCTTTGGGGCGCCATGCCACAACGAAGCGCACGGTGGCCCGTGTCACCAGATAACCTTTCATCTGCCATTGCAGCATTTTTTTCTGCATGTTCATTGAGAGTAAGCCGATGTCAGTTCCAGTAGAGGGCAGACTGAGATGATAATCGTGGTATGCGAGGGTGTCCCCACTTCTCAGTGACAATATAGTTTTCTTATGTTCTTTGAAAGCTCCCAAGTTTACGTCCTTGTGTGACAACTGCAATTCTATCTCGTCAGGCATGGGATAATGTATTGGGTCTGATATCCGTTTGTCGGCACGTATGTCATCGAAAATCTTTCCATTGGTGTGAATCGTCAGTGATAGTTTGGTTCTGCTCATTCCTACATATAGTCTGCGCATGATATCATCGGTATAATGTTCCGGTTCGACAACAAGCATTATGACGTTGTCAAACTCTCGTCCTTTAGCCTTGTGGATGGTGCTCACCACAATGTCGGCATCGGAGACATCACAGAAGTCTTCAACGGATGACTCAAATAGGAAATCTCTCAGATCGGTGTAGTATTTCGCTTTGTTCATCAGTTCAAACATCATGATGCATCTTTTCAGATAAGGCAGACTGTTGCTCGTGCTGTATTTTTGTAAGGTCTTCGATTTCGCTTCCTCCCAGATATCCTCTGTAATGATAGGAGACCGTGTGGTTTTCTGCATCCGGTCGATACATTTCACAAAATATCTCACCTCGGCGATGTTCCAAAAACGCAATCCGTCCATCGATTGAATCAGTTTGGCATTCAGACCATTTTCGTGGAGCAGTGCAACGGTTATCACGGCCTCTTCGTTCGTTTGCGTCAGTATGCAGGTCTTTCCCTGTCTGTTGTTCTGCAGAATGTCGTTTACGATAGGCAGAAACATATATACAGCTTTCTTTTCGCCGCTTTCCTTGTCTTGGAAGAAAGGCGGATGTTTAATGATGCTCACCATTCCCTTCTCCTTTTTCATTGAGATGATGGGGGCAGTCTTTAGTCTGTAGCTGATGTTTGGTGCGAAGTCGTTCACGGCATCCACTACATGTTCAGAACTGCGGTAGTTTTCTGTCATCTCTATGAATCTGCAGCCTTGCATCCTTCCAAGTTCTTCCATATAATGCGAATTAGAACCGCGGAATTCGTATATGTTTTGGTCATCGTCGCCAACGGCGATGACTCTCATCTCCTCGTTGGCCCTCATCAATGCATCTACCAGGGGCGAAGTCGTCGTCACTCATGTCCTGTGCTTCGTCGATTACGAGCACAGTCTTGCGTATCCTGTTAGGCTCAACTTCGCCAGACCTTATCATATCGGCAGCTTTCTTCACCACATCGGCAGCGTCATTAAGGTTCCCGATTCTGCCGAGCAGGTCGAAGCTGTACGAATGGAAAGTCTTTATTTCAACGAAGTGTGCAGCGTTGCCTATCAGCTGCATCAGTCTCTGTTTGAATTCCGTAGCTGCAGCTCTTGAGAAAGTGAGCATGAGCAATTGTTCGTGTTTTACATCTTCGAGTAGCAACAGGGATGCCAGCTTATGAACGAGCACGCGTGTCTTCCCGCTTCCAGGTCCTGCCGCCACCACTATGCACTTGGATTCTCTGTCTTTGATAATCTCTTTCTGCTTCAGCGACAGATTGCCGAACAGTTGTCTGTATTTCATTGGCGTGAGGTTGTGCTCCAGTTCCTCCTTCCGTTTGCCGTTGAAGTATTTCTCCACAAACAAGCGGTAGTCCATCTGGAAATAGTCCTGTACGTATTTCAGTGCGGCATCATAGTTTCTCACCATCAGGTTGGCATATTCGCCCACGATATGTATCTGTTGCATTTTTTGTTTGTAGAATTCATTGAGCGCCTGGTAGTCTTCTTTTTTGTAGCGCATGCGCATCTCCTTGAGTCTGTGGATGTCCATGGCATTGTAGAGGACAAGAAATCCTCCCTCAAGTTTCAAAGCCCCTGTCTTTGAAAGATACAGCAATGCTTCCTCAACGTCTTCCAGTTGGACTTTCCCGTTTCCTGTAAACAGATCAGAGACTGTGCTTCTGTTGTATTCGTCCAGCATTTCAATAACGGAGAACTGTACGCTCCCTTTTTCCGTTTCCTTTTCAGAAACGGTGTTTCCACCCTCTGTCGGTTTGGATTCCTTTTCCATTTCGTTTTTCTCGGCAATGGCATAGAGGCGATCAATGATAAAGTGGCAGATTTTTATTCTTCTTTCAAATCTTTTTATCATCCTCAAATCCGCAACCTATAGGGTTTAGTGGGATTTTGCTTGCAAAGCGAC
>ENA-UOJH01002445-UOJH01002445.1-human-gut-metagenome-genome-assembly--contig:-C148-NODE-2445-length-11663-cov-8.740093_pt1 | contig 11663 bp, 8 predicted proteins | sample MGYA00242345_ERZ723892 | MGnify/ENA metagenome assembly ERZ723892 | reverse complement strand
TTGACAATTGAGTAATTATTCAACTATAATATAGTAAAAGTTGAATGATTACTCAATTATTTTGCTTACAAAAGAGTAAGGAAAGGAGATATGTATGGCAAGGAATGAATTTGCTTGTGATTGTAATGTAATTCATCAAGATTTAGTTGAATCAACACAAAAACAAATGGTAGATGAAGATATATTAAATAAAATGGCAGATTTTTTTAGCATATTAGGAGATACAACAAGAGTTAAAATATTAGATGCTTTGGATAAAAATGAGCTGTGTGTGTGTGACATAGCAAATGTACTTGGTATGAGTAAGTCGTCAATTTCACATCAATTAGGAACATTAAGAAGAAGTGGAATTGTAAAGTGTAGAAAAGTAGGAAAAGAAGTTTTTTATACACTTGATGATGAACATGTAAAAGAAGTGTTTGAAGTTGCTATAGAGCATATTGAACATAAAAGATAAAAAGAAGGGTAGGTAATTATTATGAAAATGAAATTTAAAATAAAAGGAATTGATTGCGCAAATTGTGCAGCAGAATTAGAAAGAGCTATACAAAAAATAGATGGTGTAACAGAGGCATCTTTGAGTTTTATGACAGAAAAATTGGTAATGGAAATTGAAGATGATAGAAAAGATGAAATATTAAAAAATTTAAAAAAGGTTGTAAAAAAAGAGGAACCTGATTGTACTATAGAGGAAATTTAATTCTTTCTCAATTTTGGTTTTGTTTCAAGAAAGGAAAAAAGATAAATGAAAAAAAGAGGAATTAAAATAATAATATCAGCAATATTATTTGTATTAGCATTAGTAATTCCATTTTCAAATGAATGGATAAATAATGGATTGTTTATTATAAGTTATTTAGTTGTAGGATTTGAAATATTAAAAAAAGCTGTAAGAAATATATTTAGAGGAAAAGTTTTTGATGAAAACTTTTTAATGGCTGTTGCAACAATAGGTGCATTTGCAATAGGCGAATTTCCAGAAGCTGTTGCAGTTATGTTGTTTTATCAAGTTGGTGAATTATTTCAAAGTTATGCTGTTGATAAGTCTAGAAAATCAATTGCAAGTTTAATGGATATAAGGCCAGATTATGCAAATATTGAGAAAGATGGAAAAGTTGAAAAAGTTGATCCTGATGAAGTAAAAATTGGAGATATAATTATTGTAAAAACTGGAGAAAAAATACCATTAGATGGTGTTATTATTGAAGGTAGATCAAGCTTAGATACAATGGCATTGACAGGAGAATCTGTTCCAAGAGTTGTAAAAACAGAAGATGAAGTGCTAAGTGGTTGTATCAATAAAGATGGTTTATTAAAGATAAGGGTAACTAAAGAATTTGGAGAATCAACAGTAAGTAGGATTTTGGATTTAGTAGAAAATGCAAGTAGTAAAAAATCAAAATCTGAAAACTTTATTACAAAATTTGCAAAATATTATACTCCAACAGTAGTTATAATAGCTGTACTTTTAGCATTTATACCACCAATAATATTAAAAGATTTTAGTACATTTTCAGTATGGCTATATAGAGCATTGTCATTTTTGGTTGTATCATGTCCATGTGCATTAGTAATATCAATACCATTAAGTTTCTTTGGTGGAATTGGTGGAGCATCTAAAATGGGAATATTAATAAAAGGAAGTAACTATTTAGAAGCATTAGCAAACACAGAAACAGTAGTATTTGATAAAACAGGAACATTAACAGAAGGAATTTTCGAAGTTCAAGATATTTATGCAGAAGGAATTGAAAAAGATGAGTTATTAAGAATTGTTGCACATGCAGAAAATTATTCAAACCATCCAATTGCTAAATCAGTAAAGAAAGCATATAACAAAGAAATTGACGAAAAAATCATAAAAAATCCACAAGAATTAAGTGGAAAAGGAATCTGGGCTAAAATTGATGAAAAAGATATTTTAGTTGGAAATGAAAAGTTAATGTTAGAAGAAAAAATAGACTTTAAAAAATGTGATGAAGTAGGAACGATATTATATGTTGCAATTGATAAAAAATATGTAGGATATGTATTAATTGCAGATAAAATAAAACAAGATTCTCCAAAAACAATTAGAGAATTAAAAGCAATGAATATTAAAAAAACAGTAATGCTTACAGGTGATAAAAAAGAAGTTGGAGAATATGTTGCTAAAAAGTTAAATATGGATAAAGTTTATACTGAATTATTACCAGATGGAAAAGTTGAAAAAGTAGAAGAATTATTAAAACAAAAGAGTGAAAATGGAAAGCTTGTATTTGTTGGTGACGGAATAAATGATGCACCTGTTTTAACAATTTCAGATATTGGTGTTGCAATGGGTGGACTTGGATCTGATGCGGCAATAGAAGCAGCAGATATTGTTATAATGACAGATGAAACTTCAAAAATAAGTAAAGCAATTAACTTGTCAAAAAAGACAATGAGAATTGTTCGTGAAAATATTATTTTTGCAATATTTGTAAAAATAGCAGTTCTTGTATTAACTGCATTTGGAGCCTCTACGATGTGGGAAGCTGTTTTTGCAGATGTAGGAGTTTCTGTTATTGCAATAATTAATGCTTTAAGAATGTTGAATATAAAGAAATTTGAATAATAGAAAAAACGCAATCTTAATTGATTGCGTTTTTTATGGAATGAATATGATTTTGAAATTATTTCTTGTTAAAACTCAAACATTCTACAACAAAATCGTTTGCAGAATTTCCATCTACATCAACTTCTAAATATTGAGAAGGAATGTAGGTGATAAAAATTCTTTTGCATTTATCATTGATAACCCAATGATGTTTAATTAATTTTGTGTAAGTGTTTGTAAGTGTAATTTTACAAGAAGTGTCTTTTCCAACACTTGCTTTTATGATAACAAGTCCTCTCAGACCAGTACCAGTAGAGAAAACGTAATGTCCTTTTTCAAAGAAGAAAAGTACTAATTTGTTATCCATTAAAAAGCAAATGCTCCAAGTGATTGCTACAAAAACAATCACAGGTAAGATAATCAATAAATTCCGAGCCATATTTTTCCCTCCATTACATAACTCAATTGAGTGATTACATTTGTAAGTAAAAACTTACAAAATCAAGGTGCTTTACCTTAACAGGTAAAATAATACCATAAATTTACATAAAAGTCAATTTGCATTAAAAATTTTATATATAAAGACAAAGAGCAAACTTAGAACAGGGATTCCAAGTTTGCTCTTTGTAAATATCGTTACAACGGTTTATTTTTTTTCTGTCAATTCTTCCTTGAGATGCTTCATTGCCAAATCGTGCTGGTTGCAAATATAATATCCGTATTTCTCAAATTCCTTAGAGCGATCATCTAATTTGAACAAACCATAGGCTAGATTATATTCAAAATTTTGTTCTGGTGTAGGAATATCAATTTTCCATTCAGGAATATTTAAAAGTGCTAAGGCATGAAAAAGTGAAAAGTAGTTGAAAGCAGCAGCAGTAGTGATATTAGGATAAATTCTGATGTATGACGGATTAGCTAATTCTTCCATAATTCGTTTTGCAATTTCATCTTGTATTTGTCGCATTTCTTTTTTAGTAAACTTTTTTTGTGGAAGTTTTAATGTAAGATAAAACAGATTGTCAAACTGGTTATAATCAATACTATACCAATATTCATTAGGAATTGCTTTGGGATAGGAAAGAGCTTCTGCGATTAATTTACAGCAACTTAATTCAAGTCCCATCCACTGAGCAGATTCAAGATTTTCCATAAATTTTTCCAAATTTTCTTTTTTAATCATCATGTTGTTTTCCTCCAATTGTAAATTTGTGACAGAAAAAAATCGACAAATGTCAAAGACATCATATATAGAATATAACACTAATTTGCATAACTTACAAGAGTGACAAAAAATATTTTGGGCAAAATATAGACATTTGAGGTTAAGTAGTGTAAAATAATTAAGTATAAAATGGAGAAAAATAATGATAAGAATAAAAGATATAAAAATAAGAGAAGATTTATTAGAAGAAAAAGTATTAGAAAAAGCATTACAAAAAAATAGATTACAAAAAGAAGATGTGAAAAAATGGTATATTTATAAAAAATCAATAGATGCCAGACAAAAAGAAGATATTTTCTATAATTATACGATAGATATTGAACTAAAAGATAATAATAAAGAAAAAAGATTTGAAAAAATCGAAGAATATAAAATGCCAGAAATAAAAGTAAAAAGGACAAGTAAAATTCAACCAGTAATAATAGGAGCTGGACCAGCAGGTTTATTTTCTGCATTAATCTTTGTTGAAAATGGAATAAAGCCAATTCTAATTGAAAGAGGAAAAAGAGTAGAAGATAGAGTAAAAGATGTCGAGGAATTTATAAATAATAGAAAATTTAACCCTAAATCTAATATTCAATTTGGAGAAGGTGGGGCAGGAACATTTTCAGACGGAAAATTAAATACTGGAAATTCAAGTATATATTCAAGAAAAGTACTCGAAGAATTTGTAAAATTTGGTGCGCCAAAAGAAATAATGTATGTTGCAAAACCACATTTAGGAACAGATAATTTAGTAAAGATTGTAAAAAATATTAGAGAATATATATTACAACAAGGGGGAGAAATCTTTTTCGAAGAAGAAGTTATAGATTTTGAAATAGAAAAAGGTCAGATAAAATCTGTAATAACAAACCAAAAAAGAAAAATAGAAACAGATAGTGTTATATTAGCAATTGGACATAGTGCAAGAGACACATTTAAAAAATTGAATGAACTAGGAGTAAAAATTGCACCAAAAAACTTTGCTGTTGGGGTTAGAATAGAACATTTACAAAAAGATATAAATATAGCTCAATATGGAAATAAAACAAAATTGAGATTAGGGTCTGCAGATTATAAATTAGTATATCATGCCTCAAATGGAAGAACTTGCTATACATTTTGCATGTGCCCTGGTGGAAAAGTAATGGCCTCAAATTCAGAAGAAAGTTCAATTGTAACAAATGGAATGAGTAATTTTGCAAGAGATGGAGAAAATGCAAATAGTGCATTACTTGTAAATATATCTATTGAAGATTTTTATAAAGAATCGCCATTAGATGGAATGTATTTTCAAGAAGAATTAGAGAAAAAAGCATTTGAATTAGGCGGAAAAAACTACAATGCACCAATACAAAGAGTTGAAGATTTTCTCGAAAATAAAACAACAACAAATTTAGGAAAAATAAAGCCAACATATATGCCTGGAGTAACATTTGCCAACCTGAATGAAATATTGCCAGAATTTGTTTCAAATACATTAAAAGAAGGATTAACAGAATTAGACCAAAAATTACATGGATTTGCTGAACATGATGCAATAATGACGGGAGTAGAAACAAGAAGTTCATCACCAGTACAAATAACGAGAGATAAAGAAACAATGAATTCAATTAATGTTCAAGGACTATATCCATGTGGAGAAGGTGCAGGATATGCTGGAGGCATTATGACAGCTGCTATTGATGGAATAAAATGTGCAATAAAAATAATTGAAAAAGAGTAAAATTATAATATATTTAATGAAAAAAATTCCAGCATAAAAAACAAAGAAAAAATCATTATAAGTGAGTATAAATTTGAAAAAAAGAGATATAATAAAATTAGCATATAAAATTTAAGAAATTTGAACCAAAAAAGTGTTGCAATAGAAAAAATTATATGCTAAAATATGTATAACAAATAAATAATTAGAACAAAGCAAAAACCCTGCGTAGTGCGTGTAGACAGAATTTTTAGAACCTACAAGTTTAAAGAGGGACCTTAAATCTTTGAATATGGCGTGCAAGCTTACACTTTAGCATTTGTAAAATTACATTTCGAGTAGTAAGAAGCCCATGAGTATTCAAGAAGGAACCCACCTGTCGAAGACAGGTCCTTAAAAATTCAATCAACTTACGGCTAATGTGGGGATTGCTTTTTTTTGTGTGTAAAAGCTTTTAAAAATTATAAAGAATTTCTTAAAAAGCTTTTCTTTTTTTGAAAAATATAATATAATGTATTTGCGATTTTAATATATTCAAAAGTGCTGATTCTTGCGAAAGGAAGGATATTTTAATGAAAGAAAAAAAGAAAAAAAATAAACAACATAGTAATTCAAATAAAAAAAATATGAAAAGTCAAAAAACAAATGCAAAAAATGCAAATAATAAGTTAATAGAAAAAGATACTAAAATGAAATTCAAGTATAAACATCCAAAATTAGCGATAACATTAAAAATATTATTGGTATTAATAATATTATTAGTTGTTGTTGGGACAGGAGTTATAATAGGACTTGTATATGGATTTTTTGGAGATGATTTGAAAATTGATTTATCAAAATTGACAATGATAGAAAATACAGTAATAGTAGATTCAAATGAAAACGTATTAGCAGAACTAAATGGAAAAGAAAGTAGAAAAATTATTACACTAGATGAAATGTCACCATATTTACCTAAAGCATATATAGCAATTGAAGACGAAAGATTTTATCAACATCATGGAGTTGATTTAAAAAGAACAACAGCAGCAATTCTTTCATTTGTAACACATTTTGGAAAATCAACAACAGGTGGAGGAAGTACAATAACACAACAATTGGTTAAAAATATAACACAAGATAAGGAAAGTAGTGGAATCAACGGAATATTAAGAAAAGTAAAAGAATGGGCTAAAGCATATCAAGTAGAGAATGAATTAAGTAAAACTCAAATATTAGAATTATATTTAAATTTGATACTTGTTGGAGGAAGAAACTATGGAGTTCAAACAGGAGCAGAATATTATTTTAATACAGATGCATCAAATTTAAGTATTGCACAATGTGCATTTTTAGCAGGAATAAATAATTCACCAAATGCGTATAATCCATATTCAGGAAAAGATAATACTGAAAAAATTAAAAAAAGAACAAAAACAGTATTAGGACAAATGAAAAAATGTGGATCTATAAATCAAGAAGAATATGATTCAGCAGTTGCTGAGGTTGAAGCAGGATTTAATTTTGAAAATGGAGTAAAAGGAAATGTTTATTCATCACATACAGATGCATTAATTTCACAATTGATAGAGCAAATTGCACAAGAAAAAAATATTTCTAAAACAGCAGCAGAAACATATTTAAATACAAGTGGATTAAAGATATATTCTACACAAGATGTAGATATTCAAAAAATAATGGAAGATGAAATGTCAGAATCTAGATATATATTGAGTGGAAAAGATACTAGTGGAAATGATGTAACAGCAGAAGCTGCAGCAGTCGTAATTGATCCAGAAACAGGATATGTAGTTGGAGCTGTTGGACAATTAGGAGAAAAAACAACAGCAAGAGGATTAAATAGAATAAATAGTCCAAGGCAAACAGGGTCATCAATAAAACCATTATCAGATGTATTACCTGGAATTGAAGAAGGAATAATAACACCTGCTACAATATATTTGGATACAAGAACAACATTTGGAGGAACATGGACACCAAAAAATTATAATAGATATACAGGAAAAAGAACTGTTAGATCAGCATTAACAACTTCTCAAAACATCCCATTTATAAAAATACAAGCAGAATTAACTCCCCAAAAAGGTATTGAATATTTAAAGAAAATGGGAGTATCAACATTAGATGATGAAAAAGATAATAATTTAGCATCTGTTGCAATAGGAGGATTTACATATGGTATTAGTCCATTAGAAATGGCAGCAGCATATGCAATGATTTCGAATGATGGAGTATATATTAAACCAACATTTTATACAAAAGCTGTAGATTCTAATGGAAATATAGTATTAGAGCCAAACCAACCAACAGAAAGAGTATGTTCAGTACAAACAGCATATATAGTAAAAGATTTAATGAAATCTGTAGTTAATGATTCAGCAGGAACAGCAACATATACAAGAATTAGTGGAATGGATTTAGCAGCCAAAACAGGAACAACAAATGAAGATAAAGAGAGATGGATGTGTGGATTTACAAACTATTATTCATGTGCTGTATTATATGCTTTTGATGAACCAAGAACAATTACAAAATCAAGTAAACAATCATCAGGTTTAATATTTGCTAATATAATGAAAGAAATACATAGTGGATTAGAAAAATCAACATTTAAACAACCAGACGGAATTGTTTCTGCACGAGTATGTAGAACAAGTGGAATGTTAGCTTCAGATAAATGTACAGATACATATTCAGAAATATTTGTGGAAGGAAAACTACCAGAAACTTGTGATGCACATCAAGGAACATATACAATTTGTACAGAGTCTGGATTATTAGCAAATCAATATTGTCCAGAGTCTTCAAGAAAAGTTAGAGAGACTGGTTATGTAATAGAAAAAGAAAGATTAGATTTATGGAATACATTAGAAGGAAGGGAGAGTGAAAACTCTGCACCAACTGAATATTGTAATATTCACAAAGCACCAGAGGAAAAGCCAACAGAGAGTACAAAGCCAACAGAAGGCACTAAACCATCTGAGAGTACAAAACCAACAGAAAGTACAAAGCCAGCTGATGATACATCAAGTACAAAACCAACAGAGAGTACTAAGCCAACTGAGAGTACTAAACCATCTGAAGGTGAAACTACACCAACTCCAGATCTACCAGAAGAAGATACAAATACTGAAGAATAATAAGAATTTTTGCCTCACAATATGTGGGGCAAAAAGCATAAAATAGAATAGAAAGGAAGGCATATATGGATATTTATTTTTACAACACATTAACAAAACAAAAAGATTTATTTAAACCAATTGAAGAAGGAAAAGTTAAAATATATTCTTGTGGACCAACAGTATATAAAGATGCAACAATAGGAAATATGAGAACAAACTTATTAAATGATACATTAAGAAGAGTTTTAAAATATAATGGATATGAATTAAAACATGTAATGAATATTACAGATGTAGGACATTTAGTATCAGATGGAGACGAAGGAGAAGACAAAATGTTAAAATCTGCTAGAGAAGAACATAAAAGTCCTTTAGAAATAGCAGAACATTATACAAAATTATTTTTTAGAGATTTAGAAAGATTAAATATTGAAACTCCTGAAGTTGTATGTAAAGCAACAGATCATATAAAAGAAATGTTGGAAATGGTTCAAAAAATAATGAAAAATGGGTATGCATATGAAACTTCTACAGCTATATATTTTGATGTTTCAAAATTAGACAAATATGGTATTTTATCAGGAATAAACTTAAATGACCAAAAAGCAGGAGCAAGAGTTGATATAGATCCAGAAAAAAGAAATCCATATGATTTTGCATTATGGATAAAAGCACCAGCAAATCATTTAATGAAATGGGATAGTCCATGGGGACCAAGTTATCCAGGATGGCATATTGAATGTTCAGCAATGAGCACAAAATATCTTGGAGAGGAATTTGATATACATACAGGTGGAATTGATTTAGTACCAACACACCATGAAAACGAAATTGCACAAAATAAAGGAGCTTGTGGCAAAAATCCAGCACATTATTGGATACATGGAGAATATCTATTAATAAATGGTGGAAAAATGTCAAAGAGTCTTGGAAACACATATTTAATAGATGATATAATTGCTAGAGGATATAGTCCACTTGCATATAGATTGTTTAATTATTCATGTCATTATAGAGGAAAATTAAACTTTACATGGGAAGGAATTGAATCAGCAAATACATCTCTTATTCGTTTAAGAGAAGGATATCAAAAACACTTAAATGGAAATTCAGATATATCTGATGAAATAATTGCAGATATGGAAAATAGATTTCATCAAGCAATAAATGATGATATGAATATGCCACTTGCATTAAGTGTTGTATGGGAAGCAGTTAAATATCCTGAAAAATCACCTAAAATAGCACAATTACTTAAAAAATTCGATACAGTACTAGGAATAAAAATTGATGAAGTACAAGAAACAAAAATACCACAAGAAATTTTAGATTTAGTAGAAGAAAGAAAACAAGCTAGAAGTGATAAAAATTGGAGTGAATCAGATAGATTAAGAGATCTAATAGCAGAAAAAGGATATATAGTAAAAGATACGAAAGATGGGACAGAAGTTATTAAAAAATAAATGCAATATTGAAAGGAATATTAAGAATTATGATAGATTTTAAACAAATAATAGCAGAATCAATTGCACAAATAACAAAAATAGAAGTTAATGAAATTAAAGGATTTATAGAAGTTCCAAAAGAACAAGGAAATGGAGATTATGCATTTCCTTGTTTCAAACTTGCAAAAACACTAAGAAAATCACCAAATGTAATTGCAGATGATATAAAAGCAAATGTAAACATATCAGAAAAATATGTAGAAAAGATAGAAGTTGTTGGAGGATATCTTAACTTTTTTGTAAATAAGGAAACACTTGCCAAAGAGATTCTTCAAGAAGTTGATGAAAATGAAGAATATGGAAAATCAAAAATTGGAAATGGTAAAAACATAGTAATAGATTATTCATCACCTAATATCGCAAAAACATTTCATATAGGGCATTTAAGAACAACAGTAATAGGTTCAGCATTATATAATATTTATAAATATTTAGGATATAATGTTACAGGAATAAACCATTTAGGAGATTATGGAACACAATTTGGAAAACTAATAGAAGGATATAAAAGATGGGGAACAGAATATAATCTTGATGAAAACCCTATCGAAAAATTAACAGAAATATATGTTAGAATTTCAAATTTATGCAAAGAAGATGAAAGTGTTTTAGAAGCATGTAGAGATAATTTTAAAAAATTAGAAGATGGGGATCCTGAATGTGTTGAATTATGGACTAAATTTAAAGATTTAAGTTTAAGAGAATTCCAAAAAGTTTATGATATACTTGGAACAAAATTTGATTCTTGGAATGGAGAATCATTTTATACAGATAAAATGGGTGAGGTTATTGACTTATTAGAGAAAAGTGGAAAATTAGTAGAATCACAAGGAGCCAGAATAATTGATTTAGAAGATTACGGAATGGCACCATGTCTAATTGAAAAATCAAATGGTTCATCAACATATGCAACAAGAGACTTAGCAGCAATACTTTATAGAGCACGTACATATGATTATGATAAAGCATTATATGTAACATCATATGAACAGGTTTTACATTTCAGACAAATATTTGAAGTAGCTAAATTATTAGGACTTGATGAAAAATATATCAAAGGATTAGAACATGTATCTTATGGAATGGTATTACTTGAAACAGGAAAAATGTCAACAAGAGAAGGAAATGTAGTAAAACTTGAAGATTTATTAAATGAAGCAATAGAAAGAGCAAAGAAAGTTATAGAAGAAAAAAATCCTGATTTAGAAAATAAGGACGATATAGCAAAAAAAGTAGGAATTGGTGCAGTTGTGTTTAATGACTTAGCAAATAGTAGAGTAAAAGATGAAATATTTAATTGGGACAAAGTATTAAACTTCCAAGGAGAAACAGGACCATATATTCAATATACTTATGTAAGAACAAAAAGTGTTATTGAAAAAGCAGGAGGAGTTCCAAAAATTGAAGATGTTAATGCAAAATATTTGTTAGATGAATATTCAAGTAAGATATTAAAATTAATATATAATTTTGAAAACATTTTAATACAAGTAACAGAAAAGAATGAACCATCAATATTATCAAGATATTTGATAGATGTTGCTAA
>ENA-UOJH01002429-UOJH01002429.1-human-gut-metagenome-genome-assembly--contig:-C148-NODE-2429-length-11714-cov-7.147011_pt1 | contig 11714 bp, 8 predicted proteins | sample MGYA00242345_ERZ723892 | MGnify/ENA metagenome assembly ERZ723892 | reverse complement strand
CACAAGAGCAACTAAGCATAAAAAATGCCCCGCAGGCAGCTCTCAACGAGCGTCCTGCGGGGCATTTTACGTTGTCAGGCTCATTTCGGGTCTGCTTCCAGCAGCGTGTCGGTGTTGTCCTCGTACTTTGGGTCTTCGATGGCGACTTCAAGCTCCGTGTCGGTGTCGTCATGATGCAGGTGCTTGCGCAGCCGGGAGGCGAATTCCTCTGACGGGATGCCGCTCTGGCTGGGGGAAAGGTCGGGTGCGGGATGGCCGTCGGGCAGATGAGCGCCGAAGGCCGGCACGAAGAAGAACCTCCGCACGATGAAGATGAGGGCGATGGCGCTCACGCTCAGCAGGTTCTCCATGGCGGACTCGTGACCCACCACCATGTGGCGGGCGATGGCGTAGAGCAGCACTTCGAGGCTGGAACCGGGGCTGTGCTTGGCCAGCATCTTGATGAACTCGATGCCGATGACGATGTCCAGCGCCCGCTGTAAGAAGGTGCTCACCTCGACGTCGTTGCCGTCGAACAGCAGGCCGGGCATCCACTGCAGCAGCGGCACCATCGACAGCAGCAGGCCGATGAGGACGAGGCCGGACAACAGGATCTCGAGCAGGGTGGCTGCGCTGATGATCTTGTTGCGCAATTCGGCGCGGCTGTGGCTTTCAACACGGGAATTGGACATGGGCAGGGACCTCTCTTTCAAATTTGACCGGAAATCTTTTACAACAGTTTGATTCTATTGTAACAAAAGCGAAAAACGAAGTCAATTTCTCCGGCTGGGAAAGCTGGCCAGCATGAAAAACTGGAATCGAAGACAGACAAAAGGGGCCGTCCGCACCCGGAATGGAGTGCAGACGGCCCCTCTTTGTGCTGAAAAGGCGGCTTAGGCCTCAGCGATGGCTTCGATCTCGCAGAGCACGCCCTTGGGCAGGTCTTTCACGGCCACGCAGCTGCGGGCGGGCTTGGAGGTGAAATACCTGGCGTACACCTCGTTGAAGGCGGCAAAGTCGGCGATATCGGCCAGGAAGCAGGTGGTCTTGCCCACCTTGTCAAAGCCCACGCCGGCAGCTTCGAGGATAGCGCCCACATTGCGGCAGCTCTGGTCAGCCTGTGCGGCGATGCCCTCGGCGACTGCGCCGGTGGCGGGGTCTACCGGGATCTGGCCGGAGGTGAAGACGAGACCGCCCACGGTGTAGCCCTGAGAATAGGGGCCGATGGCGCCGGGAGCTTTTTCGGTGCTGATGATGTTCATATCGATTACCTCACATATCATAAATAGGGGAGTCTCCCGCCAAAAGGGGAGCCGATGAAAAAAGTCTACCACCAACTGTCCCCGCCGTCAACGGGCAGCAGGGAACGGTCCCGGAATTTCCGGAAAAAAGGGGATGTAAAATTATTTGGAAAAATCTACGCAAATCATCTTGACAAGAAATAAACTTTTATGATAAAAATAGAGCATGAAAGTAACATTTTTGCAGAAAAACGCAGGCGCAGCGCAGGCAGGAAAGCCGGCTTTGCGCAGGCGCGTTTCTTTTTTGCAGAAAAAGCGAATTTCTGAACCCTCGGAAGGGGCAGAAAGGATAAGATATGTCGATTTTGGTAGATGATTCAAATAAAACAGCCTGCCGTGCAGCGGAGGCTGGACTGCAGCAGAAAAACTGTGCTGCGCTGATGCGCCCGGCGGGTACGGGCAAAGGCTGCATCGTGTGGGAGCTGCTGGACGCCCACCCCGGGATGCGCGTGCTCTGGGTGGTGTCCTGCGCTGCCCGTCTGGAGCTGCGCCGCGCCCTGACAAAGCGGCTGGGCCGGACGCTGGGCGGCCGGGTGCGGCTGATGAGCTGCGAGCAGCTGGCCGTGCAGAATGCGCTGGGCTGGGTGGCGCTGGCTGAGTTCCGGCCCGGCCTGCTGGTGCTGGACGGCTGGAGAGAGATGAGCGCAAAGGACTGGACCGACTGTGTCCAGCCCCTGTTCCGTCTCTGCCCGGGGGCAAAGCTGCTGGCTCTGGGAGAGCCGGACGCCCCGGGCGACAGCTGCCGCGCCGCCGAGGAGATGCTGGCCGACGCCATCGTGGAGCCGCTGGCGCTGGGCGGGGCGATGGCCGAGGGCCTGCTGCCCATGCCGGCCTCCTATACGGCCCTGCTCTGGCCGCTGGAAGATGCGATGGCCCGCCTCCGTGCTGAGGTGAAGAACCTCCATCTGCCGGGCTGCCCTGACCCCAACGCCGAGAAATATCAGGCTCTGAGCCTCGCCGTAGAAAAGCTTCCGCCGGTGGAACAGCTGCTGGCGCAGTGGCTCCCGGATGCTGCCGGGCGGTATCTTGTCCTCTGCGAGGATGATGCAGCGGCGGCGCAGACCGCAGAGCAGGCCGAGAAGCTGTTTGGTGCAGGAACACATATTTATAAGGATGCAGAAGGCTTTGCGGCCGACGAAGCGGCCACCCTCCGGCTGCTGGTCTGTGCCAACGGCCCGGCGGTGCAGGCCCCTCTGGCCGGGATCTCGGGCGTGGTGCTGGTGCGCCGCAGCGCTGGACCGGCCGCATACCGGCAGATGCTGGCCCGCGCCCTTGCAGCCTGCGGCAGTGTGCCGGTGGCAGAGCTGAGCGCGGCCTTTGAGGCGCTGACCTGTGTGCAGCAGCTGCGGAAGGAGTGCAGCGCGGCGGGGGCAGAAGCCTTCCCGTTGGAAGAGCCTCTCTCTGCCTGCCGCCGGGCTTACCGGCAGCTCCGCCGCGCGCTGGACTCCGACTGGGAGCGCTATTATGCCGCCGCAAAGCAGATGACGGCGGAGGGAAAGACGCTGGACGTGCCTCGCTCCTACAGCTTTGGGGGCGTGGCCGTGGGCCGCTGGCTGGAAAACCAGCGCCTTGTTCGGGCCGGAAAGAAAAAGGGCCGTCTCACCGCCGAGCAGGCCGCCCGGCTGGACAAAATCGGCATGAACTGGAAAAAGCGGCTCGAGCTGGCGTGGGAGAAGGGCTGTGCTTCGGCCCGGCGGTACCGCGGCAGCCACAGCGACCTGCTGGTGCCGGTCCATTATAAGGATAAGGACGGCTTTGCGCTGGGCGAGTGGATCGTCTACAACCGCCAGCGCTATCTGAGCGGGAATCTGCCGTCAGACCGCGTCGAGCGCCTCGAGGCGCTGGGCATGGTGTGGGACACCGGCAGCATCCTCTGGGAGAAGAGCTATGCCGCCGCCGTCCAGTATTATCTGGAAAATCACACGCTGGAAATTCCCGTCAAGTATGTCACGCCGGACGGCATGGCGCTGGGCGTCTGGCTGGGCAGTCAGCGTGCCGCTTATAAAGAAGGTGTGCTGACCGACGCCCAGATCGAAAAGCTGGAAGCGCTGGAAGTGGACTGGACGAACCGGAACGACCGCAAGTGGCAGACCGCCTATGAGGCCGCCGTGAAGTACCACGCCGCCCACGGGAACCTCGACGTCCCCACCGAGTACACCGACGAAGACGGCATTCTGCTGGGCAAGTGGGTGTCCCGCCAGCGGTACGCATGGCAGAACCCCGAGCGCAGCAGCGCCCGGGTGACGCCGGAGCGGAAAGCCCTGCTGGATGAGCTGGGCATGAACTGGGAAAAGACCGACTCGTGGCAGCACCGCTACGAGCTGGCCGTGGAATACAAAAAGGAGCACGGCAGTCTGGCTGTTCCGGCCCAGTACCGGACGGAGGACGGCATCTGGCTGGGCAGCTGGCTGTCCCGTCAGAAGCAGATGCTGCGGGAGGGCAAAAAGCTCTCCGCCGAGCGCCGCGCGGCCCTGAAAGAGCTGTTCAAGGGCGAAAAAGGCCGACGCCTCAGCGCCCCGGTGCCGCCCGCGTGCAGCGTGCGGGAGCAGAACTGGCTGGACAACTACCAGAGCGCCAGGCTCTACGCCGAGAAGAAGGGCAGCCTCCTCGTGCCTGCCGGATACGTGGACGAGAACGGCTTCCGTCTGGGCGTCTGGATCTCGAACCTCCGGGCTGCCCGCAAGGCCCGGCCCGGCTCGTTCCAGGTGACGCCGGAGCATATCGCTCTGCTGGATGCCATCGGGATGCAATGGGACGCCCGGGAGGCCAAGTGGGCCGGGGCGTTCCGCCGTGCCGAAGAGTACTGCGCCGCCCACGGCAATCTGCTGGTGCCGGTGAACTATAAGACCGAAGACGGCTTCTGCCTCGGCGACTGGGTCCGCCGGATGCGCGAAAACTACGCCTGTGCCGAGAAAAAGCTGACGGCGGAGCGCATCGCAAAGCTCGAAGCGCTGGGCATGGTCTGGGCCGTGCCGCAGGAGGGCTGAGATATTGCATTTTAGGGCGGAGTGTGGTATACTTCATCTCGTCTGAATAGAAAACAGCAGGTGCCTGCCGCCGGGGCTTCGTCCCCGGCCGGGAGGGTAAAAGGGAAGCGGGTGCGAGTCCCGCGCGATCTCGTCACTGTGATAAGGGAGTCCGCTGCCTTGGCGCTCAGCGCCGGTCACTGGAGGCTTTGCCTCTGGGAAGGCGGCAGCGGGCGGTGAGCTTTCAGTCAGGAAACCTGCCCGCTGTTGGTACAGGAGCGTCCGGCTCCGGATCACGAGGAATTGGTCGTACCAAAAAGCCCGAAAGTTCAAAGGGTCTTTTTGCTGTGCCTTCCGCGCGGTGAAAAGGCTCTTTTTCGTTTGAGCTGGCCCCCGTTTCGTACCCTTTCTATCGGAAACGTACATTCCACACAACAGAAAGGACTCAAACAATGCGTAAGGCAACCAACAAGAACTGGCAGCGCGTCACCGCCGCTGCCGCCGCACTGGCCCTGTGTGCCGGTGTGCTCACCGGCTGCGGTGCATCTTCTTCCACTGCCGCCAGCAGCACCGCCGCAAGCTCTGCCGCCGCCAGCGAGGTGAGCAGCGAGGAGGCCGATGAAATGGCAGCAAAGAATGTGGCAGACCTCATCGACGCCATCTATGTGCAGGAGCGCAACGAGAACACCGACGCCCAGTGCGAGGCCGCAAAGGCAGCATGGGACGCTCTGACCGACGCCCAGAAGGAGCTGGTCGAGGGTGAAGAGGCTGACCCCGATTACTTTGGCCGCGACACCGGCGACGCCTCCAAGGACGACGCCCGCAACCAGGACAACATCGGCGACAACGAGATCCTGGTCGTCAGCTTCGGCACCTCCTTCAACAACAGCCGCGCAGCGGACATCAAGGGCATCGAGGACGCCATTCAGGCCGCTTACCCCGACTGGTCTGTCCGCCGTGCCTTCACCGCACAGATCATCATCAACCATGTCCAGGCCCGCGACGGCGAGAAGATCGACAACATGGAGCAGGCTCTGGAGCGCGCTGTTGCCAACGGCGTGAAGAATCTGGTCGTCCAGCCCACCCATCTGATGCATGGCGCTGAGTACGACGAGATGATGGAGATGGTGGACAGCTACCGCGATAAGTTCGAGTCCGTCGCCATCGCCGAGCCTCTGCTGGGCGAGGTGGGCAGCGATGCCACCGTCATCAACGCCGACAAGGAAGCTGTCGCCAAGGCCATCACCGCCGAGGCCGTCAAGACCGCCGGTTTCGACAGTCTGGACGCCGCTGCTGAGGACGGCACCGCCTTCGTCTTCATGGGCCACGGCACCTCTCACACCGCAAAGGTGAGCTACACCCAGATGCAGTCTCAGATGAACGCTCTGGGCTACAAGAACGTCTTCATCGGCACCGTCGAGGGTGAGCCGGAGGAGACTGCCTGCGAGAACGTCATCGAGGCTGTCAAGGCTGCCGGCTACACCAAGGTCGTCCTGCGTCCCCTGATGGTCGTTGCAGGCGACCACGCCAACAACGATATGGCGGGCGACGACGAGGATTCCTGGAAGAGCCAGTTCGAGGCCTCCGGCGAATTCGACTCTGTCGATTGCCAGATCGCAGGTCTGGGCGAGGTCGCTGACATCCAGCAGCTCTACGTCGCACACACCAAGGCCGCTGTCGATTCCCTGAACGGCTGAGCATAAGTTTATGATTGCCCGGAAAGGAGTGCCTTTTCGGGCAATTTCTTTTTCGGCCTGCTTTGAATTCGGGCCATTGCGTGTTATAATCTTTTCTGTAAAATAGATACTTCGAGGTATATCATCATGAAACTGAACCATAAATTTGCTCTTCTGCTGGCCGGCGCTGTGCTGGCTGGTTCTCTCACCAGCTGCGGCGCATCCGGCATCCCGGCCAGCTCTGCCGCTTCCTCCGAGGCGACGGCCTCCTCTGCCGTGAGTGAGGCTGCTTCTGCCTCCGCTGAGTCGGCTCTGCCCGACGGCGTCTATACCGCCGACTTTGACACCGATAGCTCCATGTTCCATGCCAACGAGGCCAATGACGGCAAGGGGACCCTGACCGTGAAGGACGGTCAGATGACCTTCCACGTCAGTCTCGCCTCCAAGAAGATCGTCAACCTCTACGTCGGCATGGCCGCTGACGCCGAGGCCCACGAGGCCGACTGGCTCCAGCCCACCACCGACACCGTCACCTACAGCGACGGCACTTCGGATGAGGTCTACGGCTTTGACATCCCGGTGGAGGCTCTGGACGAGGACTTCCAGCTGGCCATCCTCGGCACCAAGGGCAAGTGGTACGACCATACCGTCCGTGTCGCCAACGCCCAGCCTGCTGCGGCGGAAGCACCTGCCGACGGCACCTACACCTGTGACGTGACCCTTGAGGGCGGCTCCGGCCGTGCCACCGTGGAAAGCCCCGCGGCCCTGACCGTGGCCGACGGCAAGATGACCGCCACCATCGTCTGGTCCAGCCCCAACTACGACTATATGCTGGTGGACGGCGAAAAGTATCTGCCCACCAACACCGAGGGCAACTCTACCTTCGAGATCCCCGTCGCGGCTCTCGACACCCCGCTGGATGTGGTGGGCGATACCGTCGCCATGAGCACCCCGCATGAGATCGAGTATACGCTGACCTTCGCCTCTGCATCCCTGACCGAGGCAAAGTGACGATGAAACGCCGCAATTTTCTGAAAGCCCTGCCTGCCGCAGCCCTCACCCTTGCGGGCTGCGGGCAGCACAAGACTGCCCCGGCCAATACAGCATCCCTCGTGTTCGACCACAGCTATCCGCTGGACTATGCCACCCAGTTTTCCGCTGACTGCTATGAGGGCGGCTATGTGATGATCGACATCCCGGACGCCGGGCGGTTCCTCGTCGTCCCCGAGGGGGCCGCCGAGATGGACGACCTGCCCGAGGACGTCGTTCTGCTGCGCCAGCCGCTGGATCATATTTATCTCGTCTCCACCTCGGTGATGGACCTCTTCGTCCATCTGGACGCCCTGGACAGCATCGCCCTCTCCGGCACGAAGGCCGAGGGCTGGTATGTGGAAGAGGCCAGACAGGCCATGCAGGAGGGCCGCATCGCCTACGCGGGCAAGTACAGCGCCCCGGACTATGAGCGCATCCTTGCCGCCGGCTGCACCCTCGCCATCGAGAACACCATGGTGCTCCACGACCCCGAGGTCAAGGAGCAGCTGGAAAAGTTCGGCGTGCCGGTCCTCGTGGAGCGCTCGAGCTACGAGAGCGGCCCGCTGGCCCGGATGGAGTGGCTCAAGCTCTACGGCATCCTGCTGAATAAGACTGAGATGGCAGAAGAGGTCTTCCGCCAGAAGGTGGAGCAGGTGGCCCCCATCCTCGAGCAGGAGAATACCGGCAAGACCGTGGCCTTCTTCTCCATCACCACAAATAACCTCATCACCGTCCGCCGCACCAGCGACTATGTGGCCCAGATGGTGGGGATGGCCGGCGGCGTCTACATCTTCGACGACCTCGAGGGGGACAACTCGGCCCAGTCCACCATCAAACTGCCGCTGGAGACGTTCTACGCCCGGGCCAAAGACGCCGACGTCCTCATCTACAACAGCACCATCGAGGGCGTGATGGAGACCCGTGACCAGCTCATCGAAAAGTGTCCGATGCTGGCAGATTTCAAGGCCGTCCAGTCCGGCGACTGCTGGTGTACGGCCCAGAGCCTCTTCCAGCAGAGCATGGAGCTGGCCGACCTCATCTCGGACATGAACCTCGTCTTCACCGAGGGCTCGCCCGACCCGGCGTCCCTCCGTTTCTTACAGCGCATCGTATAAAAAGGAGCTTTGTCATGACCACCACCCGCCGCCTCAGCCTCGCGTACCTCGCCCTCACGGCGGGGGTCGCGGTGCTGTTTGCACTCAACCTGTTCTGGGGCAGTGTGTCCTTGACGCCCGGCGCGGTGGCGGCTGATCTGCTGGGCCGGGGCGAAGATGCGCTGGCCGTGGGCATCGTGCTCCAGCTCCGTCTGCCCCGGGCGGTCATGGTCGTGCTGCTGGGCGCGGCCCTCTCGGCTGCAGGCTACCTCCTGCAGACCTTCTTCGCCAACCCCATCGCCGGCCCCTTCGTCATGGGCGTGTCCAGCGGCGCAAAGCTGGCAGTGGCCCTGACGATGGTGGTGTTTTTACAGCAGGGGCTGTTCACCGGCTCGGCCACCCTCATCATCGCCGCCTTTGCAGGCTCGATGGCGGCGATGGCCTTCGTGCTGGTGGTGGCCCGGCGGGTGCCGCGGATGAGCATCCTCGTCATCTGCGGCATCATGATCGGTTATATCTGCTCGGCTGTCACCGACATCGTGGTGACTTTCGCTCAGGACTCCAACATCGTCAACCTCCACAACTGGTCGATGGGCAGCTTTTCCGGCATGACCTGGGCCAATGTGGGTGCAGCGGCCTGCGTGGTGCTGCCCGCGCTGGCGGCGGCGTTCCTGCTCTCGAAGCCCATGGCGGCCTACCAGATGGGCGAGAGTTACGCCAGGAGCGTCGGCGTGCCGGTGCGGGCCTTCTCGACGGCCCTCGTGCTGCTTTCCAGCCTGCTTTCCGCCTGCGTGACGGCCTTTGCAGGCCCCATCTCCTTTGTGGGCATCGCGGTGCCGCATCTGGTCAAGAACCTGCTGGGCAGCGCAAAGCCCCTTTATGTCCTGCCGGGCTGCTGTCTGGGCGGGGCAGCGTTCTGCCTGCTCTGCGACCTCATCGCCCGCAGCCTGTTCGCGCCCACTGAGCTGTCCATCAGCTCGGTGACGGCAGTTTTTGGTGCGCCGGTGGTCATCTGGCTGCTGGTGCGCCGCCAGACACAGGAGGGCCGGGAATGAGCGATTCGAAATTCTACTGCCGCGCCGAGGACCTTGCCATCGGCTACGGCAAAACGCCCCTGATAGAGCACATCGGCCTCGGCGTCGAGAAGGGGAGCATCCTCACCCTCATCGGCCCCAACGGCGCGGGCAAATCCACCCTGCTCAAGACGCTGGCAGCGCAGCTGGCCCCCCAGGGGGGCGCTGTCCTGCTGGACGGCAAAGATCTCGCGGACTGCTCCGGCCCGGAGCGCGCCCGCAAAATGGCCTTGATGGTGCCTCACACCCGCCGCACCGGGCTGACCACCTGCTTCGAGATGGCGTCCGCCGGGCGCTACCCCTACACGGGGCGGCTGGGTGTCCTCTCGGCGGAAGATAAACGCCAGGTCCATGCCGCGCTGGCCCTTGTGGGGGCCGAGGCGCTGGCGGGCCGGGACTTCAACCGCATCAGCGACGGCCAGCGCCAGCGCGTCCTGCTGGCTCGGGCCATCTGCCAGCAGCCGGAGCTGATATTATTGGACGAGCCTACGTCTTTCCTCGACATCAAGGGCAAGGCCGAATTGCTGGCCATCCTGAAAAGCCTCGCCCGCGACAAGAAGATGGCCGTCATCCTGAGCCTCCACGAGCTGGAGCTGGCGCAGAAAGTTTCCGACAAGGTCGTCTGCGTCTCGGCGGCGGGCGTCTCGGACGTCATGACGCCGGAAAAGGCCTTTGCCCGGGAAAACATCTGCAAAATTTATGGGCTGACCGATGAGCAGTATGCATTTCTCTACGGCGAAGAAAAAGCGCCGGAGGAAAAGCGCCCGCTCTTTGAGCACTACGTCCGCAGCGGCCAGAAGCTCCTGCGCTGCGGCTATACCACCGGCACCTGTGCGGCGCTGGGCGCGGCGGGCGCGGCACGGCTGCTGCTCACCGGCCACACCCCCGAGACGGTGGCCCTCCGCACCCCGAAGGGCATCGTGGTGGAGGTAGAGCCTATCTTCTGCCGACTGTCCGGCGAGGGGGCTGAGTGCGCCATCCGGAAGGACGGCGGCGACGATGTGGACGTGACCACCGGTCTGCCGGTCATCGCCAGTGTCGCCCTCCGGCCCGAGCTGTCCGGCGAGGTGCGCATCCACGGCGGTGAGGGCGTGGGCCGGGTGACAAAGCCCGGTCTCGACCAGCCCGTGGGCGAAGCTGCCATCAACCACGTCCCCCGGGCCATGATAAAGGAAGCGCTGGAAAAGGAGGCCGAATCTGCCGGGTACGCGGGCGGCTTTGACGTCACCATCTCCATCGAGGGCGGGGCTGAGACGGCGAAGCGCACCTTCAACCCCCACATGGGCGTGGAAGGGGGCCTCAGCGTCCTCGGCACCAGCGGCATCGTCGAGCCCATGAGCCAGCAGGCCATCCTCGACACCATCCAGCTGGAAATGGGGCAGGCGGCGCTTCGGGCGGTCAGCCCCCGGCGGCTCATCCTCGCCCCGGGAAACTACGGCCTCGACTATCTCCACGAGAAGATGCCCGCCCTAAAGAATATCCCGGTGGTCAAGACCTCGAACTTTATCGGGGATACGATGGATATGGCGGCGGCATCCCACTTCGAAGAGGTGGTGCTGGTGGGCCACATCGGCAAGCTGGTCAAACTGGCGGGCGGCGTCATGAACACCCACTCCCGCACGGCCGACTGCCGCACCGAGCTGCTCTGCGCCCACGCCGCCCTCTGCGGCGCGCCCCGGGACGTCTGCGCGGCCCTGATGAACGCGGCCACCACCGACGCCTGCATGGAGATCTTAGACGAAGCAGAGATGAGAGAGCCGGTGCTGTCCAGTCTGCTGGACGCCATCCAGCTCCACCTCGACCGCCGCGCCGCCGGGGCGTTCCGGGTGGGAGCGGTGCTCTTCTCGAATCAATACGGCCCGCTGGGCCAGACCAGGACTGCAAAGGAGCTGCTGGACGAATGGAAAAACGGATAGGCACTTTTTACGGCGTCAGCGTCAGCCCGGGCGACCCGGAGCTCATGACCCTGCAGGCGGTCCGCCGCCTCGAAAACTGCCCGGTCATCGCCGCGCCCCAGACCCCGAAGGGCGGGATGCTGGCGCTGGACATCGCAAAAGGTGCGGTGGATCTGAGCGGCAAGACCATCCTGCCGCTGCGCTTCGCCATGAGCCTTGACCCGGCGGTGCAGAAAGCCGCCCACATCGAGGCGGCCCGGGCCGTGAAAGAATATCTCGACGCCGGGCAGGATGTCGCCATGCTCAACCTCGGCGACCTGTCCGTCTACGCCACGTTCGGTTATTTACAGGAGATCTTGGAGGCCGAGGGCTGCAAGACCGTGATGATCCCCGGCGTGACGAGCTTCTGTGCCGCTGCGGCCCGGCTGGGCCAGTCGCTGACGGGCGGCATGGAGCAGCCGCTGACCATCGCCCCGGGACGCTGCGCCGCTGAGGTGCTGGCCGCACCGGGCGCGAAAGTGCTGATGAAATCGGGCCGTCAGCTGCCCGAGACGCTGGCCGCGCTGGCCGACGCCGGGCTTCTGAGCCGGAGCGCGATGGTCTGTAACTGCGGCCTGCCGAACGAGGAGGTCTGGCCAGACCTTGCCGATTATGACCCGGCCCGATCGGCGGGCTATTTCGCAACGATTTTGGTGAAG
>ENA-UOJH01002425-UOJH01002425.1-human-gut-metagenome-genome-assembly--contig:-C148-NODE-2425-length-11726-cov-13.774826_pt1 | contig 11726 bp, 13 predicted proteins | sample MGYA00242345_ERZ723892 | MGnify/ENA metagenome assembly ERZ723892 | reverse complement strand
TCAGCCACCCGATGATGTAGGCGGATTTAGGAAGACATCTTTTAGATGTCGTTAGTACCTATGCAGTTCCGACTTACAAGCTCCCGACTTTAGTCGGGAGTAGTTGACATATGTATATCCCTCCTGGCTCCCTACATTATGACAATGCCGGATCCTTGACGCCATTGGCGGCAAAAGCAGCTGCCCGGTCACGGCAGGTCCCACAGACACCGCAGGGCTTGTCGCCGCCTTCATAACAACTCCAAGTCAACTCATAAGGAGCGCCCAGGCGCAAACCTTCCTTGACGACGCCGGCTTTATTCCACGACAATAAAGGCGCTTCCAAATGACAGGTTCGGCCAGATCCTTCATAAATGGCCGTATTCATGGCCGTTTCAAATTCCGGCGTGCAATCCGGATAAGCCCGCCCGGCGGCATCATCGGCATGGGCCCCGTAATAAATGACTTCGGCACCGACACTGACGGCTACAGCGGCTGCAAAGGATAAGAATAAGCCATTGCGGAAAGGCACATACGTGTCGACGGTCCCTTCACCACCTTTTTTAGCCAGCTGATCGGCATAGGATTCATGGGCGATTGGCTTATGACTGCCCTGGAGAAGAGAACAATCACTCAAAGAGAAAGCCTGAGATAAATTGACTTCCTGCTGTTGCACCCCGTAATGCGCCGCTACCTTGCGGGCCGCTTCCAGTTCTTTGGCATGTTTCTGGCCATAATAAGCAGTCAATGCCAATACATCATTTTTTTTATATTTCGTCAAAGCCATGGCCAGACACGTCGTAGAATCGACGCCGCCACTGAGCAACACAACACACTTCATGAGGACCCCCCTTTATTCATAATAAACTGTATACATCATAGTATAACACAGAATTAGTAGCTCGTGGCTAGGGGTTGATTCGTAAAGGGACTGCCATCCAACTGAGCAGGTTATGGTCGAATCTCTCTAGCGGGCTCGCCACGTGCGAGCCCCTACCATTCAGCCCATGTGCACAAGGCCATGGGCTGTGTTTTTTTGAACATGGAAAGGGCTTGTCGCATAACGACAAGTCCTTTCGATATTGGTATTGGGTTGGAAAGCGGATTAATGATTAGCCGGATGGCCTTCTTGAATAGCTTGTTCAGCTGGTGCAGCCGCACCCGGAATCGGAGCGGCTCCGAGTTGTCCGCGACGAACTTTGGAGATAATGCTGTGGTTATAGCCATAGCCGAAATAGATGGCCAGACCTAACAGAAGCCATACGACGAAGCGGATCTGCGTAACCAAGGGCAGCATGTAAATGAGGACACCGCAGAAAACGATAGCCAAGAGCGGAACCAAGGGAACGAGCGGACATTTAAAGGCGCGTTCCTGATTCGGATTCTTCTTGCGGAGGACGATGACGGCAACCGAAACGATGATGAAGGCACAGAGGGTACCGATATTCGTCATTTCAGCGACAATATTGATGGGCAGGAAGCCTGCCGTAACCGCCGTAACGATACAGACCAACATGGAGCTGCGGGCCGGGGTTTTATATTTCGGATGGACATGACCGAAGAATTTCGGCAGCAAGCCATCACGAGACATGACGAAGAGTACGCGGCTCTGGCCAAAGCTCATGACAAGGAGGACTGAAGTGAGGCCACAAATAGCGCCAACGGAAATGGCCGCAGCGCCCCAGTGATAACCAACGGCTTGGAGAGCGAAAGCAACCGGAGCTGCCGTCGTCTTGAATTCGAGGTATGGAACCATGCCGGTGAGGACAGCCGATACGGCAATGTACAGAACCGTACAGATAATAAGCGATAAGATAATGCCGCGCGGCAAATCTTTCTGCGGATTCTTGACTTCTTCAGCCGCTGTAGAAACGGCGTCGAACCCGATGTACGCAAAGAAGATGATAGAGGCACCTGCAAAGACACCAGACCAGCCATAAGGCATGAAGGGAACCCAGTTGGCGGCATCGACGTGACTAAAGCCTAAAGCCAAGAATAAGGCGACGACAGCCAATTTGATGCCAACGATGATGTTGTTGACAGTTGCGCTCTGGCGGACGCCGTGGATGTTGATGAAGGCAATGACACAAAGGATGAGAACTGCCGGCAAATTGACGATGCCCCCGTCATACGGAGCCAATGTCAATGCTTTCGGCAGGACAATGCCTAAATTCGTCAAAATATTATTGAAATACCCGGACCAGCCAATGGCAACGGCTGATACGGCAAAAGCATATTCAAGGATCAAATCCCAACCGATGACCCAGGCCCAAAATTCGCCAAGAGCGACATACCCATAAGTATAGGCACTACCGGCAACGGGAACCATGGCGGCAAATTCAGCATAACACAGGGCAGCACAGCCGCAGGCCAAGGCTGCAATGATGAAAGAAATAATGAGTGCAGGACCGGAATAATTGGCAGCAGCAACGCCAGTCAAGACAAAGATGCCTGTACCGACGATAGCGCCGATGCCGAGCATAGTCAAGCCAAAAGTACCGAGGACGCGGTTCATGCCGCCGTCTTGTTTCGTTTCCGAAATAAATTCACTGATACTTTTGGTTCTAAAGATGTGTTTCGTCATAGAACCTCTCCCCTTATAATTGTAAAGTATCGTTGACTCCCTTATGGATTGACCAGATGCCCTAGTCAATCGTTCAGCTGCCTCTTATTATACTCGGCACTCTTAATTTGTAAAGTTTTTATCGTAAATTAATTATATTTTTATATTTAAAATTAAAAATAACAAAAACATATTCAACTATTGAGTTTAATTAAACTATAATATTAATTATCTTTAATCGCATCTTGTATTTTGCGCATTTTATTTAAAAAAATAAAATCTTTTTGAAAGTCTATATCAAATAGTTCATGTGCGTCACGAGGATAATAAACAAACGTATCAGGACGACAAAGAAAGCGGCGGCCTCCTGTATCGCCGTGCAAGGCCAACAGTTCCGGCTGATAGATGCGGCGAAAGATAGCGGGACTGCACGGTCTGTCCCCATTATGCATACATCCAGCCGGCGCGCCAGAGGCAATGAATTGCCGGAGAAACTCAACTATCGTCCCAGCGGTCATCAAGGGCTGGTCTGCCGGAAAAAAGGCCCAGGCATCAGCGGTACCGTGAGCCTCTACGGCACAGCGCAAAGATGCTGCCATGCCTTCTTCAGCTTGTTCATTCCACAAGACGGCCACCCCCTGTTTCCGGCAAGCTGAGGCAATGTCGGCATGAGCCGTCACGACAGTCACTCGGCAGTCGATACCAGAACAGGGCAAAAAAGCCTGCGCCGCCTGGCACAGGCTTTTCATTCCATATGTATATAAAGGGCGTCCATGAACGAGCGCCGCTAATTTATGACCCCCAAAACGCCGGCCAAAACCGGACGCCATCAAGACTAACTGTATCTTCACTTCTTTTCCCTCATTTCCACTGGATACGTTGTCCATTCACCGGGCCGGGACAGAGCGTTCAAAATCCGCTTTCCCGCCTGCTGCCGTCGTTCATCGTCGGCTTGGTTGAGAACGACTGTCGTCTTATCTTTCCAGGCTCCGATACGGGCCAGACATCCGGCTTCCACAATGTAAGCCAGGACGGGTTCCGTCACGACAGCCTCCGCTTCGAGATTCAATAATTCCCAGCGGAAGCAGACGTCCTTTATGGACTGCCCCAAAGCGGACAAGCCAGCCAGACAATATACATGGCTGGTATTGGCCGGAATGACCGGCTCATAAGGTCCCATGACCTTCAAGGGCAGGCGCCGCGAGCCATCGCCTTCGACGAGGACGATGTCGGCAGTTGCACATAAATGCCGGTAAACGCTATCGCCGGGCCAAGTGATTTTCCCGTCTGCCCCTTCCTGGCCGACGACGATGATGCCATCGCACCGCCATGAGTCCTGCCAGCCCTCGGGCAAAGCGGTCGGCACGAACCAGTTGGCCGGCCGCATCATGTGAGTCGTCGTCACGACGGCCACGCGATAACCCGCTGCCCGTTCCTGCCGGGCCCGAGCAAAAAGACTCGTCGTCTTGCCGCCAGCCCCGATATACGTATAAACCACTGCCGTCATGGCTTGCGGTAGCGGCTCTTCTCCCGGCCTTCCCGCTTGGCCCGGATGGCAATGAGTTCAGCGGCAATGCTGATGGCGATTTCCGCCGGCGTCACCGCCGAAATGGATAGGCCAATCGGTGCATGGCAAGCATCGATTTCGGCAGACGAAAAGCCATCGGCCAGGAGCTTCTCTTTGACAAAGGCCAACTTGCGGCGGCTGCCGATGACACCGAGGTAATAAGGCTTGATGGCCAGCATCTGGCGCTGGACATCGTAGTCTCCGACATGGCCGCGGGTCATGATGCAGACGTAGTCGTCCGGGGTAACATCAATGCAGTCCGGAAGCTTCTCATAGTCTGCCTCATAAACGGCCGCTGCCTGAGGGAATAAAGCCGGATCAGCAAATTCGGCCCTGTCGTCGACGACAATACAGGAAAAGCCGATGCTGTCCAAGACCGGGACTAAGGCCTGCGACACATGGCCACCGCCGAAAATGAAGACCCGCCCCGGATACGCCAGCGGTTCGCTATACCAGCGCCGCTGTCCATCAACGGCAAGGCCGGCCACATTTTGGCGGCACCAGGCCGCACTGACGCCCTGCAAGGCCTCCCTCTGTCCGCAGCCCTGCACTTGTCCTTCCCGAACTAGGGCCATGGCCCAATGGATTTCATCACTGACATCCAAAGCCAGCCACGACGCCGTCTTCTGATGCAGAGCCTGAATGATAGCGGCCAACACATCCAACAAGCCCGGCTGAGCCGGGTCGAGGTACTGACAGAAGACGGTCAATTCGCCGCCACAGGCAGCGTTGATGTCCTCTTCGTCATTGGGGTGGAGAATGAGGCGGCGAAAAGCCGATTGCTTCCGTGCTAAACATTGTTTCCCAGCCTGGATAGCTAAATATTCCTGATAACCGCCGCCAACCGTACCGGCCGTCGTCCCATCAGCAAAGACCACTTGATGGCTGCCAATACCACGTGGCGTCAATCCTTGTCTGGCAACGACAGTCAACAATACAGCTGGCTGGCCGTCGTGCAAGGTTTCCCATAATCGGGTATATAATTTTTCCATAATATCACCTATATAAGAGTAAAATAGCCTGCCCATCGACATCGAGGCGGTCCGGCAGGGAAGCCGGTCGGTCGGGCTTGGCGAAACGCCACCAAATATCCGGCGTCCCATCAGCCTGATGAACATAGCGGAACTTGACGATCCATTCAAAGGGCTGTTCGATTTCTTCGGTCACGACGATGGGCCGGGCATTCTCACCGTCGCCATGGCGAAAAGCGTGGCCACGAATACCGACAGCGCAGAGATTGTCGCCCACGGGCCGTCCCGTGTATAAAGTCACCTGCCATGCCGGGACGAAGACAGACGACGGTCCGGCTTTGCAAGCCTCTGCGATATTCTTGCATCCCGTCAGGACCGCTGCCGCCCGGGACTGGGGATCGGCAAAGAGCTCCTTCGTCGGCGCACAAGCCGATACGCGGCCGCCGTCGAGGACGGCAATGGACTGACAGAGCTGATAAGCTTCATCGCGGCTGTGCGTCACCAAGACGACGTCTTTTGGGAATTGCTGCAATAGGTCCTTGAGTTCAGTCATGACCTTTTCTTTTAAATAACTGTCCAAGGCACTGAAGGGTTCGTCCAGGAGCAGGATATCTGGTTCATTGACCAAGATACGGGCCAGGGCCACGCGCTGTTGCTGACCGCCGGATAACTCAGACGGCTTCTGTTTTTCCAAGCCCGTCAAATTCAGGCGTTCCATCATGGCCCGGACTTGCTGGCAGGCGTCGGCCTTGGACGAAGGCGTTCGGACACCACAGCGGATGTTTTCTTCGACAGTCATATTGGGAAATAAGGCATAATGCTGGAACAGATAGCCTACGCGCCGCTGCGGGACGGGGACGTTGATATGATGTTCGCTGTCGAACAGGGTCCGCGCCCCGACGATGACTTTGCCGGCATCGGGCTTTTCAATGCCGGCAATACACTGCAAGGTCTTGCTCTTGCCGCAGCCTGAAGCCCCGAGGAGGCCGAGGATGCCGCCTTCATGATGAAGTTTCACATCCAGCGTAAAGGAACCCCAGTCCTTATGGACATCAATATCGATCATGCCAGGCGCCTCCCTTCTCGACTGCGCTTTTCAAAGAGATTGACCGTCAGTAGGACGACGGCGCTGATGGCGATGTTGACCAGGACCCAGATGAAGGCACTGTATTCATCATTGGTCCGCCATAACTGGTAGACCGTCGTCGAAATAGTCGCCGTATTCTTGGGAATATAGCCGATGAGCATACTCGTCGCCCCGTATTCACCCAAAGCCCTGGCAAAGGCCAGGACCGTCCCGGCCATGATGCCCTGCTTGCAGTAAGGCATGCGGATATGCCAGAAAATGAACGTATCCGACAGGCCTAGGGTCTTACCGCTCCAGGCCAGGGTTTCATCGAAGCTCTCAAAAGCCCCGCGGGCCGTGCGGTACATGAGGGGGAAGGCGACGACAGCCGATGCCAGGACGCCGCCATACCAGGTCATGACGAAGCGGATGCCCACGTCGTTGAGGAAAATGCCGACAGGATGCTTCAAGCCAAAGACCAAGAGCAGCAACCAGCCGCAGACCGTCGGCGGCAGGACCAAGGGCAGGGTCAGGACGACATCGAGAAGCCCTTTGAGGACCTTAGGCAGCCGGGCGACGTAATAGGCCAGAGCAATGCCGCTAAAGAAGACGAGGACACAGGAAATAGCGGCAATGCGCAGGCTGTTCCAAAGGGGATACCAGTCCATAGGCAGCCATCCTTAGCCGACCGGGCTGAATCCGACGCTCTGGAAAATCTTCATGGCTTCTTGGCCTTTGAGGTAATTGAGGAAATCCTGAGCTTCTTGCTGGTGCTTGCTGTTCTTCATGACGGCAGCCGGATAAATGACCTGGCCGCACATGTCTTTTGTCGCTTCGTCGACAGGTTTCAATTTCGCACTGAAAGCATCCGTCGCATAGATGACGCCGCAGTCGGCGCTGCCTTCGCGGATCTGGGTTGTCACTTCTTTGACATTCGAGCCATACGTGATGTGGCCGGCCTGGGCGATAGCCTGTTCATCGAGGTTGAAGAACTTCAAGATTTTCTGCGTATACTGGCCGACAGGGACATCGCTGTTACCCATGACCAAGCGGATAGAGCCGTCTTTCAATTTCCCAGCCATATCCTTGAAGTCCTTGACGTCCTTCGGATTGCCTTCTGGCGTGACCAAGACGACCTTGTTTTCCAACAGAGCTACGCGGCTGTCTCCCTTGACGAAGTCCAGTTTATCTGGATTCGCTTTGCCATCTTTAGAAGCATCGAGCTGATTCATCTGCTTCTGGGCTGCCGAAATAAAGAGGTCGCAGTCGGCACCGTTCTGGATCTGTGTCTTCAGCGTTCCTGACGAATCGAAGTTAAAGGAAATTTCGACATTGGGATGCTCTTTCTGATACTGTTCAGCAATCTGGTTCATCGTTTCTGTCATGCTGGCGGCTGCAAACACGGTCAAGTGAACCTTATCGCTCTTCCCGGCCGCTTCTTCTTTTGTCTTGTCCGTTCCGCATCCGGCCAGAACAAAAGCCAGGGCTCCGACAAATACCGCTGCGGCTGCTTTTTTCCACATCATTACACATCTCCTTTACGTAAATTAGTTTATATCGTTTACTTGCGGCTACAATCTTGAACTTCGCCGCGCAGTAAATCCAAACCATGAGGAATGGTATCGAGGAACACGTCCATACATTCCTGACAAGCCTTCGGGCTGCCAGGCAGGTTGATGATCAGCGTTTTCTTGCGGATGACGCTGACTGCCCGGGACAGCATCGCCCGCGGCGTAATCTGCATGGAAGCGGCCCGAATCGCTTCGGCAATTCCCGGCGCCTGCCGATCCGCTACAGCCAAGGTCGCTTCCGGCGTAATGTCGCGGGGCCCAAAACCGGTACCGCCTGTCGTCAAAATAAGGTCTGCCTGGCGCTGATCTGCCAGTCGACAGAATTGTTGTTCTAGCGGCCCTTTGCCATCGGGCAGGAGAATCTGTTCAATGACTTCAAAACCAGCCTGTTCCAACCGCTGGGCAATCAGGGGACCGCTAGTATCCTTCCGCAATCCTTTGCTGCCTTTATCCGACAAGGTGATGACAGCAGCCTGATAAGGCCGTTTCCCCTTTCGCTGAACTTCGACCATCCTGTCGCCAGGGCGGATGATACCGCCTTCGAGGACGCGGGCAAAAACGCCTTCTCTCGGCATGATGCAGTCGCCGACAGCTTCATAGACGGCACAGTGATTATGACATTCTTTGCCGATCTGAGTGATTTCCAAGAGGACATCCCCACAGCGAAGCAGTGTCCCGACAGGGAGGGACGAAAAATGGAAGCCGTCGACGACGAGATTTTCGCCAAAAGCACCGAATTCCACGTTACCGCCGCGGCGGCGAAAAGCTTCGATACATTCCAAACCGAGCAGGCTGACCTGGCGGTGCCAGTGTTCCGCATGCGCATCGCCTTCGATGCCCCAGTTTACTACGAATTTACCTTCTGGCACAGCCTGTTTGGCAATGCCGCGAATCGTACTGATACAAACAGCATGGACTTTTCCCATTTTTTATCCTCCGATCTGATTCATCGTTTTATGTTCACTAATATGATTCTTTTCAGCAAAACAATGCTTCGCCGGTTTTTCGTAAATAGCGCCGGCTATGGCCCGCTGCAATTCCTGAAAAATAAGCTCTTCACGTTGGCCGCTGCGGACAATAGCCCGCAAATCGACGCCGTCGTCATAGCAAAGACAAGGTTTCAAAAAGCCCGTACTCGTCAGGCGCAGGCGGTTACAGGACGAGCAGAAACCATGTGTATTGGCGGCAATGAAGCCGATACGCCCTTGTAGATACCGGCTCTGGTAATACGAAGCCGGCCCATTGCCCCACCGTTCTCCCGTCGCGGCCAAATCAGGATAGGCCCGGACCAGAAGGGACAAGGCTTCTGCTTCCGATATGCCGTCCAAGGTCGTCCCGAAGCCGATGGGCATGAGTTCGATAAAACGCACATCGATAGGATATGTCCGGGCTAGTTCCGCCAATGGCAAAATCTGATTCCGCGTTTCCGCCAGCAAGACGGCGTTTACTTTGATGTTTACACGCTGAGATATGGCTTCTTTCAAAGCTTGTAATAGGACAGACAAATTTCCGCCGCCTGTTAAGCAAGCATACTGGCTTGCATCGAGAGTATCTATGCTGACATTGATCCCATCAATGCCGAAGCGTACCAAATCGGGCAGCACTGCCGATAAGAGAAGGCCATTTGTCGTCATGGTGACGGAACGGACACCGTCCATGTCTTTAAGAGACTGCATAAAAGATACGGCCCCCTTCCGCACCAGCGGTTCACCGCCAGTAATCTTGAAACGGTCGATACCCAAAGCCAGAGCCGCCCGGCAGATGAGCATCATTTCTTCATAGCGCAGGACCGCGTCATGGCCGACACTGTCCAAGGCTTCAGGCATACAGTAACGGCAGCGCAGATTACAGCGGTCCGTCAGGGACAGGCGCAGGTAGTCAATCGTCCGACCCCATTTATCCTTCATGCTTTTTCCCTCCGTCATATTGGAAATGGCCGCTCTTGCCGCCGATTTTTTCGACAAGGTGGATATCCTTCAGACACATGCGTTTATCGACGGCCTTACACATATCGTACACCGTCAGCAAAGCCACAGATACGCCGGTCAAGGCTTCCATTTCGACGCCTGTCTTACCGTCGCATTTGACGGTACAGCGGCCTTCGATTTCACAAAGGTCATCGTGGAAGATGAATTCGACGCCACATTTTGTCAAATTCAGGATATGACAGAGTGGAATGAGATCACTCGTCCGCTTACTCCCCATGATGCCGGCAATGCGGGCTACGCCGAGGACGTCGCCTTTTTTCATGGCACCGGCCTTGACGGCGTCATAACAGTCACGGCTCATGGCAATACGGCCACAGGCCACAGCCGTACGAGCTGTTACAGCTTTGCCGCTGACGTCGACCATGACAGCATCGCCTTTGCTGTCAATATGAGTAAATTTGTTCACCAGACCACCTACTTTCCAAATCCACAGTTCGGGAAGGTACAGACAGGACAGTTAAGACATAGACCGCCTTCACCGAGGCTGGCCAAATCATCGGCCGTTACGGGGATATCCGCCATGAGTGATGGCAAGACGAGGTCGAAAATAGTCCGTTTCGCATACATGACACAGCCCGGAAGGCCGACGATAGGACGACGGTCTCCGGTATAAGCCAAAAGGAACATGGCCCCCGGTAAGACCGGGGCCCCATACGATACGATGCGGGCACCCGTGTTTTTAATGGCCAACGGCGTCTGATCATCGGGGTCGACGCTCATGCCGCCTGTACAGAATACCAGGTCCATCCCTTGATTCAACATGTCCTGGATAGCCGCCGTAATGGCAGCCGGATCATCGGCCAAGGTCGTGTGCATAGCCATGACGGCATCGTATTCAGCCAATTTGTCTTCAATGACCGGTGTAAACGTATCTTCAATGCGGCCATGGAAGACTTCGTTTCCTGTCGTGACGACGCCGGCTTTCTTTTTAGCGAAAGGGTGGACATCGAGGAGCGGTGCCGGGCCGGCCGCTTCTCTGGCAGCAGCCATTTTATTCTTCTTAATAACCAAGGGGATAATGCGTGTACCAGCCAGTTTATCGCCCTTGTGGACGGGAAAGCCGCCGTGACGGGTGGCAATCATCATGTCCCCCAGGGAATTGACGGCTTTCAATCCGTCACGCCGGATAGTCAGGACGCCGTCACAATCGGCAATGAGTTCGATTTTCCCTTCTTTCGGCTCACTGCCATGCATGTTTGCGCCCATACAGATATCCCGCAGGACAGCTGCCGCTTCATCTTCATGAAATAAAGTGTCATCTTTTTCCCAAATATAGACGTGGTCCTTGCCGACAGACAACAGGACCGGAATATCTTCTTTAGTAATGACATGGCCCTTGCGGAAGACCGGTCCTTTCGTGACGCCGCGGATAATCTGGGTAATATCGTGGCAGAGGACATGGCCGACAGCCTCTTCGGTTTTCATCATTTTCATAAATATCTATCCTTCCATTTTTCGTAATTTATACAATTCATCGTCATTGAACCACTGCTGAAACTGGCGGGCTGCCATAGCGTGCAAGGCTTCATTCATCTGTTCATAACGGGCTAAGATGGTTTCAGCCTGCTGTGTCAGGACCGACCGGCCGCCATCTTTGCCGCCGACATAACGGTGAATGAGGGGAAATCCCCAGATTGCCTCGGCATTGCGCATGATGGTCCACGCTTTAGAGTAAGACATCGCCATATCTCTCGCCGCTCCCTGTAAGGAACCGTGACGGCGGACTCCCTCCAATAATTCCGCCACGCCTGGGCCAAAAGCCCGCTTATCTCCCATGAGGCAAAGCGTTACCTTGTAGTGCAGCTTACCTTGGGTCATGGTCCCACCTCCTTCAAGCGTTATTCGCACTTACAAATAACGAATTCACTAAGCTTATTATACATGAAAGCCTATCCCCTTTCTATATTTTTTTCGTTTCCACGAACAGTTTATCTTTTCCCGCCAGAAGACTCCCAGCTTTTAGGTGGGGGATGAATGGCGGTGCTTGAGTGGGTTCAATGCCCGTAAAAAGCACAAAAACG
>ENA-UOJH01002417-UOJH01002417.1-human-gut-metagenome-genome-assembly--contig:-C148-NODE-2417-length-11753-cov-45.225167_pt1 | contig 11753 bp, 13 predicted proteins | sample MGYA00242345_ERZ723892 | MGnify/ENA metagenome assembly ERZ723892 | reverse complement strand
TTACCGGTCTTGGAATCTCGATGGTAATGCGCGCAGATGATGTCATTGCGTTTCATGCCCTGCGACCCGTTGGAGATCGTCACCGATTCCGCCGCCGTGATATGCCAGTCCAAGCCTTGTATGCTCGCGCAGCCCGTGCCGATGGTCGCCTTGTTCGCACTGCCCATCGTGCATTTCAGCACGTCACCCCAATCGAACACCATATCGGACTTGCCGAATTTGGCCTGGTGAATGATCGCCTTGTCCTCGCTGCCGATATGCGCGGTTCCGGCTTTGCCGTCAACCAGTTCGATGGTCACTGTTCAACCTCCTTCAACCATGCTTCAAACGCTTCATCGTCCTTCTGCATGAACGTCATGAACGACGCATTGCACTTGGAACACAATTCGTAGGTGTCAGGCGCCACATCATCCGCGATGCGGGTCGCCTTGCCAGCCGAATAGCGGCGCACGGTGAACCATTCACGCGCCTCCGTATCGCCAGCGGCGACATAAGCGGTCTTGCCGCACTTGTCGCACACGTACTTCGAGTAACCGTCAGATTTCACTATCCAATCCTTTCAAAAGTGAAACAACCAAGCGAAGGCAACTGCCTCCACGTGCCGCCGAAATCCACGGAGGGGTCGATGCCCGTCGTGTTCTGGACCACATATCCGATCGGAAACACGACCCTCCCGGAAGCGCCGTCGCCGACATGCGCGCTGATCACACCGTCAACGGAGACTATCGTGCTGCCGTCCACCCTTACGCCACCAAGCACATCCGTGGACGCCTCCGGCAGCGTGTAGGCGTTCGCGCCCCGTTCGACCGAAGCAAGCTTCGACCGTTCGGAATCGGTCATCATGCCCGACTTGGCACTGTCGGCCACACTCTTCGCGTCAGCCGCAATCGACTCGGCATCCTCGGCGGTCTGATTCGCCCTGCCGATCTGCGCCGCGAAACCGGAAGCCGTCCTGTTCGCCGACTCGGCGACCTGCCTGACGGAATCCAAATCCTCGGAAGCGACCTCCGCGTTGATCGTGCCGCCTGAAATCGACAGGCCACGGCCAGCCGTCAAAGACACGCCACCACCGGTCGAACCACCGGAAGACGAAGAGGAAGAACCGGAATAGTTCGCATTCACCGACTGCACCGGCAGTCCGACCTCGAAAGTCGAAGTCAAAATCCCGGAATCGATTTTCACGATCCGCTTCGTCACCACGGCGGTGACGTTGACGCCGGAAGCCTGATCCGTCGCGACGATCTTGTCATCCACGCGCAGACCGTCTCCGACCTCATCGGACAACGTCACCTCGACCGATCCTCCGGTCTGCAATTCCTGCAGATGCTTCTTCGTCTCGGATTGCAGCGTGCCCAAATCCGCGTTGGAATAGTCGTATGTGGCGCATACTTCATCGGCCCCAACGAGCGTCTGCGTCTGACTCACCACGCCGGTCGCGTCGGCGAAATAATTGACCACCAGACGGTTCTTGAGCTCCTGCGAGCCAAGGCCGATGAGATGATTCACCGCGCGACGGTTGGTCTCGGCCTTGAAATCCACCAAGTCGGAATCGACCGTATTGGTGATGATGCCGACCGGCGTGATGCCAAGCAGGATGTGATTATCCTTGGCTTGGAAGTCGAGGCGTCTGCCGCAGGATGCGAGCAGATTGCGGAAGCCTGTGTAGGCGTCCACATAACGTGGATTCTGGAACATCCAATTCGACAAAGTGGAGGCATCGGAGGAATCGACGGTGAACACCGAATCCAAGCCGATGCGCTTCAAGAGGCTTTTGAGGATGTCAGGCAGCTTGCCGGAGACGGTCAGGTAATCTTGATTCACGTCCGGCTGCAATATCTTCGCTGCCAGCATTCCGGTCCATGATTGGCCGATCCAGGTTGTCGTGGAAGTTCCTCCGGCGACGGACACGCGACGATCGACTATTCGGCCTCCAACATCACTTCCATCAATCCAGAAATACCAGCCACGTTCGATTCCCGGCGCATCCGGATCGTCGACGGTCAGTTCGAAATCGTTTTCGTCCGTGCCGCAAGCCCAATCCAACGTCACCCGCGATACGCTCGCACGTGGCGTCAGCTTGCCATCGGCGAGGATAACGTCAGCCAAGGCACACCTCCAGAAACGTCAAACATGGTCAAATCGATGCCATAATTGCCGGAAACCGTCAACAGCGAATCCCCTGCCGGTATCGGCTCGAAAACATACGAGCCGCTTCCACTGCCGTTGCCGCGAACGCCCTTGTCGAAAACATCCGAAACGTCGCCGTTTTCGGCCGTCAACGTTATCGTCTTCCGTAATCCAGTGGCCGATAGCGACACATGACCGCCTTCCGGCACTGTCACATCAACCGCGTAAGTGTTGCCGCCAATCCGGAAAGACGGGTTGACGCAAGGGCCGAAAATGACCGCGGTGAACTCAGCGGCCTTGCCGGTCGGATTATTCACCGTCAAGGCGATTCTCGACGGAGCCAAATCGGTCGGCAGATCCAGTGGAAGGTCAATCTGCGCACCGGTGCCTGACGTCATCGGAAAGAAATGCTGCACCGGCAGCGCGCGACGCCAAACGCCATCGCAAAGGACAATCGTGTAATCAGTCTGCGCGTATTCCGGCCATGGCACGAGACCGAGCGAAGAACCGACGACATAAGCTTGTTGCGTCCATTCGCCATCGACCGTCAACGTGCCAGGCCGGACTGCCTGCACGTCCGAGTCGAAAGCCGTCTGCACCATGTCCAATCTTGACGGATCCGTGGTGCGGACGGTGATTTTCGCCGTCGAAGCGTTTCTGCTCACCGATTTGATGCCGCGAGTGGCCAGCGTGTACGTCCATGCGTATCCGCGCATTTCCTGCAGATCAGCCACCCACAGGTCATCGGTGTTGAGGTCGATGACCGTGCCATCATGCGACGTGTATTTAAGCTCGCGCATATCTGCGGATCAACCTCCCCAAGTCGCGGTCGCCGACCGTCGAATCATCGGACGCGGCGCTGATGATCGCGCCAAGATCGTTGTGCAGGCTGGTTATCGCCGCCACCACGGCGCCCGTGTCCACCGACACGTTGACGTCCGGCATGCCACGGCTTGTCGCGAATGCTTCGCGCGGGATCTTCCGTTCGTTCAGCAGGCGCATGTTCTCGACGCCGTAGTAGGTCGTGGCGGCGGCGTTTTCGACGTATTCGCCGCTGGCGAGTCTGGCGTTGAGGAGCTGCACGGAATCGCTCAGCGAGTTCCCCGCCGCCCAGACCGGATCCACATAGCCGCTGAACATGCCGCCGCCGGCGAAATGCCGGAACGTGCCGTCGGTGAACATGCCGCCCGTGTATCCGCCGTCCTTCTTCGTGTGTTCCGTCACGGTGAATGACTTGTCGGCGATCTTGAAGTTGTTGATGGAGCGGAGCACCGGAGTCGCCTGGTCGTTGACCGATGCGGTGCTCTTCTTGTCGTTCAGCTTCTTGCGGTTGACGGCGTCTACCTTCGGTCCGGCCTTGTCGGTCGAATCGAGGGTGTTCTTCTTGTTGTTGAGCCTCTTCGCGTTCGCGGCGTTCGCCTTCGGCGTTGCCCTGTCGGTGGAGTCCAAGGTGCTGCGCTTGTTTGACAGTTTCTTCGCGTTGGCCTTGTCTACCTTCGGCGAGGCGTTGTCCTTCGCGTCGAGTCTGGCTGTAAACTTCTTGCCGTTGAACTTGTTGACGTTCGCGGAGGCGGTCTTGGCTTTCTTGGACGCCTTGTCGGTCGCATCCAGTGTGGCCTTGACGTGTGTCTTGTTGAATGCCTGCATCATCTTCTGCGCCTTCTTGGCGCTGGCGGTGGCCTTCTTGTCTTCGGCTTCGAGCTTGGCCTTGGCTATCTTCTTGCCGAATTTGTCGAGGTTGGTCTCGGAATCCTTGGTCTTCTTCTTGGCCTTGGAATCGTCAACGTCAAGCTTCGCCTTGTTGTTGTCGGCGGTCATCCTGATATTGTCGATGGAAGCCTTGATACTATCGGAACTCAGACCCCAACGGTCGGCCAAGGCGTTGGCGGCCTGGCCGCTCATGCCCGAGGCTTCGGCCTGCCGGATGATCGCGTCACGCGCGTCCTGCAGCACGCCGTTCGCACGCTCGATCTCACCGCTACTGAAATTGGTGTTCTCGCCCTGCTTGAGAATCTTCTCCGCAGCGTTCTGGGCGCTGCTGGCAATATCCTCCAAAGCCTGCTTAGTCTTGGTGCCCTTCTCGGAAAATCGGTCGAGCAGATTCCCGCTCTGGTCGAACACCACGCCATTATCCTTGCAGGTGTCGGACAGTTCACCGATCTTCTGATTCAGCTGGTCAACCGCCTGATCAGCGGTCAGATTGCCGGACTCCAGGCCGAACAGAGACTTCACGAGGTCATCGATTTCATCAGACGCACCCGCAGCGGAAGAACCAAGCTCCTTGTTCGCATTGGCAGCATCCTTCGCGGCCGAAGCGGACTTGCCATCCGCATCCACGGCGTTCTTGGTCGCCGCGGCCTTCTGCTTGGTCTGCTCCTTGGCTTCCTGATATGCCTTGGCCTCGTCCTTGATGCTGTCGCGCATCTTCTGTGCGACGGCCAGCCGCGAATGCCCTTGCTTGCCGTATTCTTTCAGAGCGGCGTTGACCTTGTCGGTCGCGGTCTTGTTGCCCATGGCGGCGCTGGTCATGTCGGTCAGGCTGACTTTCGCTTCGCTCATCCAGTGGGTCATGCTCGCGCCGGCGAAATTCATCTTCTGATACGAGTCGGCGATGGTGGAGCTGATGTCGCTGCCGGATTCGAGTGCGGACTGCAGTTGTTCGGTGGCTTCCTTGGCTTTCTGCTGGCGGCTGATGAAGGCGCTCAGTGCGGCCCCGGCCACCGTCAATGCGATGCCCCATGGCCCGCCGAGCAGGCTCATGACGCTGCTGCCGACGGCTTTGAATCCTGCGGTCTTCAGCTGCGCCTTGCTGGCTGTGGTGCCGAAGGCGGCCATCTGCTTGGATGCGCTCATCGAAGACGCCCTGAACATCTGGAATGCGGTCTGCGCGGATCCGAGCGCCGTCTTGACGCGTTGGATCGGATCGATGGCCAGACCGATGTTGTTGGCCATGGTGCTGGTGCTGCCGTTGAGATTGCCTGCGGCCTTATGCACCGCGCCGAACACGCCGACCAATGATGCCATGACCACGATGGCCTGCTGCGCTCCGGACGGCAATCCCGCGAACGCGTCAACCAGCGTATCCAAGCCCTGCACCATCTTGCGCAACGGCCCCTGCGCGCCCTCACCCACGGAAATCATCAGGGACTCCATCGAACCGCCAAGATTCTCCAGATCGCCCTTGAGATTGTTGTTCTTCGCAGCGGCCTGCTCGGCGGCGTAGCCGCTTTCGGATACGGCCTTCGTCCACTTGTTGACACCGGATTCGCCGGCCTCGTAAAGATAGTTCGCAGCCTTGATGGCATAGCTTCCGAAGATGGTCGCGTTCGCCTGGTTGCGCTGCTCGTCGGTCAAGCCCTTCTCGGCCTTCTGCAATTGCCCGGCGAACTTGGACATGCCGACGAAATGGCCTTGAGCATCATAGGCGCTGATGCCCAATTCCTTCATCGTATTGGCAGCTTCGGTGGACGGTGCGGCCAGTTTCATCAGCATACTGTTCAGCTGTGTGCCGGCCTCGGCGCCGATGGTGCCGTTCTGTGCGAACAGGGCAAGAACGCCGGTGGTCTCCTGCACGTTCATGCCGAAACTGTTCGCCTGGGCGCCGCAATTGTTCAACGCCTCGCCGAAATCGGAGACATTACCGACGGCCTTGCCGGCGCCAGCCGCCAAAGTATCGGCCACTTGTGAAGCCTGAGACCCCTTCAGGTGGAACATGCTCAACGCGTTGGCCATGTATTCGGCGGCATCCCCCACGGCCATTCCATCGGAGGCGGCCAGATTCAAAGCGCCAGACAAGCCGCCTGTGAGGATGTCCGTGACGCTCATGCCGGCCTTGCCGAGGTCGTTGATCGCGTCGGCGGAATCCGAAGCGGAATAAACCGTGGAAGCTCCGGCTTCGATGGCGGCGGCACGCAGCTGGTCCATTTGTGCGCTGGTCGCGCCGGTGTTCGCCTGGACGGTGCTCATCTGCTGGTCGAAGTCTGCGGCCATCTTCACCGCAGCCACGCCGAACGCGGCCACGGCCAGTCCTGCGGCGGTCATACCACTGGCGATAAGCGCGGACTTGCGGCCGGTGTTCTCCATGCCCGAAGCGACTGTTCTCGCAGTGCTTCCGGCGCGGGTCATCGCCGCCTCATAGGAGGCTGTGTCCGCCATCAACCGGATGACGATGTTCTTGTTCTCCGCCAAAGCATCCTCCAAAATGTCAGGTCAAATGCGCCACCAAGGCGTTCGCGGCCGGATTGTCCCTGCCGTTGGCCTCCGTCCACTGTTTCATGGCCTGCTGCATGTGCGCAGTGGCCCAGCAGACGCTGGTTTCGGCATGCAATGTAAGTTCACCCTTCGGGTCTTGGCAGATCGTGCGAGGCAAACCGCACATGGGGCATAATGACCGTTCGTATTCAGCCAACGAGCGCATCCAATTGCGTTCCGTCTCATCCCATTCGACCTCATCGCCCTCACTCGGTGTCCACCCCATAAAACGCTTATAGCTGATGCCGAGCTGGCGGCAGATGCGTAGGTCCTCGACTAGTTGCGGAGAACCTGCGAGGCGAGGTCGAATGCCGCTTTTGGGTCCGCTGCGGTGCCGTTCAGTTCGGCGATGGCCTGCCAGATCGGCGTGAACTGGCCATCGGTGAGTTCATCGAACAGATTGCGCCACGCCTGTTCGGTCTTGTCCTCGTCGGCCACCGGCTTGCCGCCGATGGTCGCGGAATCAAGCATGAGCGGCAATGCCGCGGCGGCGGTGCCGAACATGTCGTTCGTGCCGTTGTCATTGCGGTGCGCGGCCAATGCCTGCGCCCACCGGCTGACCGGCAATGCCCGCAACGTGAGCTTCAATGTCTCCGCATCCGCCTGTTCGCGCAGCTCTTCGATGCGCCGCGCGGTAGCCTTCGCCTGCCGGTTCGTCCCAGCCTCCGTGATTTGTTCGCGCGTGGTCTCCTCGGCCAGCGCATCACCCAATCTGGCAATGTCCTCGGCGATCTGCTGGTTGAGGATGATATCGACATCGCGCGTGCGCCTGGTGACTTTAAGCATTGTTGTTCCTTTCGCTCTAATATTCATGTTCCTTTGCCGGAAAAGAAAAAAGAGGGTCCCGCACCGGCGAAAGGGAACGAAAGTCCGATGCGGGAAGAATCAATCAGGCGACCTTCACGTTCTCCGCCCAGCCGGGAGCGCGGACGGAGAAATTGACCTTACTGCGCAGCACGCTGTTCGCGGCGATCGCCACCTTGGCACTCATGCCAACACGGACCGCGTACACGTTCACAATGTCGCCGGCGACAAAGGTCTCATCCGTCTTCTTGCCATAGCGGCGCACGAAGTATCCTTCCGTACCCTCGTCAAGCGTCTCCATGGCTACGTTCTGCGCGGAGTGCTCCGTGTTCGTATTGTCGATGACCTCGACGCTCGGGCCGCTGATCTTCTTGCGTCCGGGATTCTCGTAATCCTGCGCGCTGTTCTCGCGCTGGTCGGAGATGGAATCCTGCGACGGCGAGCATGACCAGCCGCCAAGGGTGACGTAGTTGCTCAGGTCGGTGCCGGCGCCGATCTCTGCAGCGGTCGGCTTCTGAATGTTTTTGATGGACGGCACCCAGATCGTGTTGACCAGACCGTCCGCCGGTGTGGAAGGAACTTCAGTTCCAAGAGTCAAAACCATGACTCCTCCTTAAATATTTGGGGTCACATGCGTGACCAGTTGAATTTGAAAGTCAATAGGCGCACCTGATAGAGCAGGCTTGTGTCCTCTGCGGTGAGTCCGGCCGCATATGCGCCGGAATCGGAGAACAACGTCAGGCAGCCGGTGTCGAACCCGTGCGCGACGAACCGTTTTCCAGCCAAGGCTGGAATCATGAGGTCATCGGCCAGCACGTTGACGGAATCGGTGGTGGTGCTCACGATGCGCACCAGCAGAGTGCCGATGCCGCAATGCACGTGTTGCGTCTCCCCGACGATGTGCCCGTTCGTGGTGACCGTTTCGATCACCCACGGTGGCTTCTCCGTCGGTTTTGGCGTGGTCTGCTTGAAGACCTTCCACCCATCCGCAGGTTTTGGCACATGGTCGAGAATCGTGTTCGACAAGGTCATTATCGACTGCACTAGAATCCCTCCACTGCGGCACGAGCCACATATTCCGCGAGCTTTGGCAGCTCTTCCTCGCCATGCTCGTAGAACCGGTGTGTTCCACCACCTTTAGCGGTTCCGAAGAACGCGATGTTGGCGAGGCTGCCGGCGCCGCCCTTCGACGGGCCGATCTCGGCTGTGATGCGTCCCGGCGCTTCCTTCACCTCGTAGGTGATGGGGATGCGTCGAAATGCCTTGTTGCCTGAGCCGGAGAGGTCTTCGCGAATGTCGTTTTTGACGTTCTGCGCACCTTTCTTCACGACCATGGTGATGGCCGCGCGGCGGGCGACTCCTTTGGAGAGCAGCTTGTCGGCGAAGGCGGTCAGCTCGGACGCGTCGAACAGGCTTGTGACGCTCATGCGTCCTCCTTCACGTTCCAGCGGCAGGCCGTCGCCCACGACTTCTCCGATTGGGGGGAAATCATGCGATAGCGACGGCCCACCAGTTCCGGATTCGCCGACTTCGTGACCGTGACAAGATCGCCGTTGCGCAGGCTGGTCCCGAACGGGAAGTGGATGTACAGCGACCAGACCAATGAGACGGCGCCCATCGCCTGAGCCGCGCTGCCTTCCACGTTCTCGGACGCGAGACCACCAGAGGTCTGCACCTTGCACTTGCCCTCATACACCTGCTCCGTGCCGGTGTTCGGCAGTCCCGTGTCCGGATCCGTGGTGGACTCGCCTGGGCGGGTTACCGTGCACTGGTCGGTCATGAGGCCTTCCGCGTCACGGCGGGCCTTGGAGAGGAATGATGCGCTGATTCTCATCGGAACACCCCTATCGAAGAGACGTTCGCGCCGAAGCGGTTGCGCAGGCTGCGCTTGGTCGCTTCCGGCAGTTCGGTCACGTCGATTTGGGCGGCATCGCCTTGCGCGTATCCGACCTGTGCGTCGTCGACACGTTCGTAGCTGACGCCGACGTGGGCGCCGGGGCCTCCGTCCTCGAGCTGGTGGAGTCCGGCTGCGACGTACGAGCAGACCAGTCTGACGATATCGGCGGGTATCGGATTCCAGCCACCCGTGAAGGTGACTGTCACGACCGATGGGATGCGTCCGAAGGGGCTCCACGGCTCTTCGCGGTAGAGTGCGGATCCGAGGAGCCGCCAGTCGTCGACGGTCTTGCCGTCGATGAGCACCTTGGAGACGCTTCTGACGGCCCTGCATGGCAGGTCGAGTTTCCTGGACTGTTCTCCGGGGATGTCGACGGTCCGTTCGCCGAGTGTGATCGGACAGCCGGCGGCCGAGCGGACGGCTTCGGAGACCGAGTCGAGCAGACTGGTTGCCGTCTGCTCATCGGTCACTTCGATGCCGTTATGTTTCAGGTCGTCCAAGGTGGCCAGTGCGGTCATTTCAGCCTCCGATCATCGGACTCGACTACTTGCCGCTCTTCTTGCCTGCAGCAGCATCCTCTTCACCGTCGCTGTCTGCGGTGGTACCGCTCACGACAGGGGTCTGCGCATCCTGCAGGGAACGACCGGTGGTGGTGGAGAGGTTCAGGGTAATCTTGGTCAGGCACTCGGGGCGGATGACCTTGGCGCCGTACAGGTCGAGGCCGCGCACCATATCGGCGAAGTCGGTCTGCATGCGCATAGCCTCGACGTTGCTGACCTGCTGTGCGAAGGTCACGGCGGCGTTGGTGCCGGCGAGAATGGACTGGGTGTCCGGGCTGGCGGACTTGTGCGGCACATTGTTGGACTTCACGACGGTGAAGCCGCGCACCTGGCCGACCACGCCGTTGAGCAGCGTATTATGGCCCGCTTCTGTGCCTTCGATGAAGCGGGAGTCCTGCAGCAGGAGCGCGTAGAAGTCGGGGCTGACGACGAGCCAGCGGCCCTCGTCGGGCACGTTTTGAACATCCAGTTTCCGTCCGGCTTCCACGACGGCGAGATACGCGTCGGCGGGGGTGCCGACGGCCACGGTCTTGGCTGGCGTGCTGACGGCCGTGTCCATGAGATTGGAGATGTAGTTCTCCACGTTCTTCATCATGTTGTAGGCGGCGGAATTGGTGAACTTTCCAGTCATGTCCGCCTTGGCCTGAGCCTTGTCGAGGTCGTTGACCTTGAAGGCGAAATAGTCGGACTGATTGATTTCAAGAACGGCTGCTTCCTTGTCATTGACATCGTCGACGGTGATCGCCTGGCCGCGGACGTACTTGCGCACGGTCACGTCGTCGTATCCGGTGATGTGCACGGTATCGCCGGCCTCACGGATGTCGCCCTCGTAATCGCGGTTGCACAGGCTCGGGAAGACGAGCTTCGCGCGCAGGGCTTCGAGGATGGCGGCGGACCATACCTCGGGGATGAAATTGGTGATTGCCATTGCTGGTGGCCTCCTTACTTGCTGCGGCCTGCGAGCAGATCATCCAGGCGGCCCTTGCGGCGCGCCTCGTCGATCTGTTTCGTGGTCATGTTCTTCAGATCGTCCCTGGTAAGCTGTCCCGCCTGATGATCGCCATCACGGGCGCCCGACGGTGGGATGATTCCCGCCAGGCCAGCCTTGTTCCCGCCTTGCGCGAGATACGGATGTGCTGCGACCAGAGCGTCGATTTTCTTGGAAATCGCGTTCTGGTCGTATCCTCCCTGATCGTCAGCGGTCAGATCGGAGAAATCTATAAGCTTCAATGCGTCACCCGGATTGATGAGCTTGCCAGTGGCTGCGGCGGTGACGTTCGCCTGGAGCACCTGCTTCTGCAGTCCGGCGATGGTGGCCTGCGCGGATTCGAATTCCTTGCCACGCTGCTCCCAGTCGGCGACCTGCTTCTCCAGGTCGTCCACGCGGTCGGCCTTCTCGTAGGCGGCCTTGAGCTTCGCCTCGAGGTCGCTGTTGACCTTCTTCTGGCCGAGGAACTTGTCGTGCCAGTCGACGGGCGGCTCCTGCGCGCCCGGATCGCCGGTGTTCGGATCCTGCTGCTGTCCATCGGACATGATGATGTTTCCTTCCTTTTACTGGATGTATTTTTCGCCGTTGCTGGAAAGCCAGCGACGATACGAGTTCTCGGACTTCGCCAGCACATCCGGCGTGACCGGACTGCCTGGCTGATAGGGATTGTGGCCGTCCAAAGCGGCCTCGTAGCGGAGCCGCGCATTGAGCAGACGCTTCTGCGCCTCGGTCAGGTCCTCATGCCGTCCCTGACGGTATCCGTTGTCGTGCAGCCATTGGCTGCGGCGAAGCTCCGGCACCTGCTCGCGCCATTTGTCGGGCAGGATGTAGCCCTCGCGCTTCAGAAGTTCGATGGTCTGCTCGCGCGGGAGGTTGAAGCTGTAGATGCCTTCCGGCGTGAGCCTGCGCCTCTGGCGTTGGCCGTATTCGTATTTGCGGATCATGCGGCTCCACCCGTAGCGGCTGGTGCCTTCGGACGTTGTCATGCGGATGTTGCCGCGTCCGATTGGCCGCATGCCTCGATGCGCGTTGACGACCTGGTAGATGTCGGCGCCGTCCCTGATGGCCTGCGCGTCGGCATGTCCGAAGACCTTGTCCTGCTCCTCTTCGCTCATGCCGTTGAAGC
>ENA-UOJH01002408-UOJH01002408.1-human-gut-metagenome-genome-assembly--contig:-C148-NODE-2408-length-11783-cov-3.910726_pt1 | contig 11783 bp, 7 predicted proteins | sample MGYA00242345_ERZ723892 | MGnify/ENA metagenome assembly ERZ723892 | reverse complement strand
TGTTGCCGGTTTTGGTTGGTCTGCTGATGTGCCGCACGATCCGTGTGACGAACAATATCCCGTTCATCATGCTGAGCGCGCGCTCAGCGGATCTGGATAAGATTCTGGGACTGGGAACCGGCGCGGATGATTACGTGACGAAACCATTTAACCCGCTGGAGCTGACGGCGCGCGTCAAATCACAGCTTCGCCGCTACACGCAGTTAAATCCGCAGAGCGGTGCAGGAAACCAGGTTAAAAATGAGATCTCGATCAAGGGACTCACGATCAACAAAGATAATCATAAAGTGACGGTGTACGGCGAGGAGATCAAGCTGACGCCGATCGAATTTGACATTCTGTATCTGCTGGCATCCAATCCGGGGCGGGTCTTCAGCACCGATGAAATCTTTGAGAAGGTGTGGAATGAGAAAGTCTACGAGGCAAATAACACGGTTATGGTACATATCAGACGGCTTCGCGGCAAGATGAAGGAGGACACCCGACAGAACAAGATCATTACAACGGTCTGGGGGGTAGGATACAAAATTGAAAAATAAAAAAGATATGAGTCGCCGATTCCGGACACGGATGGTCATGAACATCGTTTACAGCACCGTGGTGGCATGCCTGGTGGAGGTGTTTCTGATTGCCAATGTTTCGATGATCAGCAGCTATCTGCGGGAGACGCGGTACCGGGATTCTTTTTTCCTGCGCCTGACGGAGACAGAGACACTGATGGCATTTGTCTATCTTCTGTCGGGCATCGCGATCTTCTCAGTCACTTTTTTTGCCCTCCAGGAGCGGTCCATGCGCTATATCAGCCGGATCTCGTCCGCGATTCAGAATATTTCCGAGGGCGATTTGAATACGACGATCGAGGTGCGGGGCGACGACGAGTTTACGGCGATGGCGGTCAATTTAAATAAGATGGTCGGGGATATCCGGAATCTGATGGACAAGGAGCGCGAGGCGGAGCGCACGAAGAACGAGCTGATTACCAATGTGGCACACGATCTGCGGACACCGCTGACCTCGATCATCGGCTATCTTGAACTTCTGTCCGGCAAGGTGGAGATTCCTGCAGAAATGCAGAAAAAATATATTGATATTGCCTATGCAAAATCGAAACGTCTGGAAAAACTGATCGAAGATTTGTTTGGTTTTACTAAAATGAATTATGGAAAAGTGGCAATGCACGTGTCGAAGGTGGACATCGTCAAACTGCTCAGCCAGCTGTTGGAGGAATTTTATCCGAGCTTCAAGGACAAAAACCTCTCCTACGAGCTGCAGAGCAATGTCCCGGGCAAGGTTATCACGGCAGACGGAAATCTTCTGGCGCGCCTCTTTGACAACCTGATCAATAACGCGATCAAATACGGTGCAGACGGAAAACGGGTGCTGGTGCAGATTCATGCGGAGGAAGAGGTCGTGACCGTCTCGGTGACGAACTACGGTTACGTGATTCCGGCGGACGAGCTGCCTCTTTTATTTAATAAATTCTACCGCGTGGAACAGTCGCGATCGACCAACACGGGCGGCACAGGGTTAGGTCTGGCGATCGCCAAAAATATCGTCGATATGCACGGCGGCACGATTCAGGTAACGAGCGATCTGAATGGAACGGTGTTTACGGTGCGCCTGCGGACGAATTTTGACATCAACAGGGAAAATTTCCAGATGCCGTAAAGGCGAGTGTGGGAAAGAATCTAATAGACATTTTAATGGATTTTTGGTTACTGTTCATAGGTAGGCACTTTTGGAACCGAAAGTGCCGTAAGAAAACATGGTGGCAGCAGGAATTTGCCGTATTTAATGCGAAGCCACGGCAAATTCCGTTACTGGGCACGTATGCGTGAACAGTTACAGATAGGGAGAGAAAGGATGCAGAAAAAGAGGGGAATACAGTTCTTTTTTGCGATATTGATCGGATGGATGGCACTATTCTGCCTTCCTGCAGGGTACGCATATGCCTCACAGAAGGAAGCAGATGCGCCGCTGTCGATGGATGTTTCCTATGGATTTGACAATACGGCAAAGAGTGACCGTTACCTTCGGGTAACGGTCCTTCTGAATAATGATACAGCGCCGTTTGAGGGAACGCTGGAGTTTCTGACCGCGCAGTCCAGTCTGGAGGCGTACCAGTATTCCTATCCGTTATCGTTGGCAGCGGGGGAGAAGTTTGAACAAGAATATTATATCCCGCTGGGTGTGCGGGCGGATCAGATGTTTGTATCGGTACAGGATGTAAACGGGAAAACGGTCATCCGGAAACGTCTGAAACTTGGTTCTGAGGAGGACGTTGCGGAGAGTTATATCGGAATTTTGACGGATACGCCGGAGGCACTTTCTTATTTAGACGGCGCGGGCATCCGATATGGGACGCTTCGGACGCGGGCGGTTTTTCTGGATGCCGAGCAGGCACCGGATGACCGGCTGGGTTACGATCCGCTGGATCTGGTAATTGTGTCTGGATTTGACCTGGATTCGCTCAGCGATGTCCAGTATGAGGCGCTGCGGCGCTGGGTGGAAGACGGCGGTACGATCCTCTTTGGCGGCGGTGTGGATTGTGCGAGAAATTATGGCAGGTTTGCAGAGAAGGTGCTGGAGCCGCCGTATCTGGATGCGGTAACCGTTCCGGTCAGTCTGGGCGGGGAGACGGCACCGGGCGAGCAGACGGGGGAGATCCAGGCAGAATGCGTCGATGTGAACCTGAAGAACGGCAGCACTCTGCTGGCGGGGGAAGTGTTCCCGCTGTTATCCCATACGAACTGCAAACGGGGGCGGATCGTGGCAGCTGCCTTTTCGATGGATGCGATCAGCGATTTGTGTCTGACCAATCCATCCTCATTTGAAAAGCTGTATACGCTGGTGCTGGGAAGTGATACCGTGGACGAGCTGGCACAGGAGGATTACTACGGTTATTCGGGCTCGTATTTCAGCGTACAGGGGCTGGTCAACACCGGCAATGCGGGGCGGCTTCCGAAGGTTGCGGCATATACGGTGATCGTGGTGGTCTATCTGCTTTTGATCGGTCCGGGCATCTATTTCTACTTAAAAAAGCGAGGGATTTACCGGTATTATCTGCCGGCGGTGACACTGGGGGCGTTTTTGTTTACCGGCATTATTTATGCGCTGGGCGTAAAGACACGCTTCCGGGAGCCGTTTGTGACGTATGCGTCGATTCTGGATACCTCGGGAGAAGAGGCGGAAGAAGCCACTTATATGAACATCCGAAGCCCTTATAACAAGCCGTATTCGGTGAGCTTAAAGCCGGGCTATGAGGTGCGCCCGATGACGCGCAGTTACTATTACGATGCGGTTTCGGCGGTGCGCTTTACCGGTGAGGAAGAGTATCATACAAACTTTGTTTATCAGCCGGAACGGGTCGAAATTAAAATGCGGGATACGGTCGCATTTTCACCGAATCTGTTTACCCTGCGTCGTGAGCTGGAGAAAACGGACGCGATGGGCGTTCAGGGAAATATTTCCTATTTTGACGGCGTGGTGTCGGGAACGGTAAAAAACTGTTTTGAGGAACCGCTGGAGAATGCGGCTCTGCTCATCAATGGGAAAGCGGTGCTGCTGGGAAGATTAGAGCCTGGGCAGACGGTTTCTCTGGATGGAAAGGAGAGCTGCGATTATCCGGTCAGCTATTCGTATGCGGCAGCACAGATGGTGACCGGGGCGGATCAGTATGAGAAAGCGGAGATTGAGGATCCGGACTATTTAAAGGCGCAGGAGCGGACGAGACTTTTGAGCTTTTATCTGGATTCCGGCGCGGGGCGCAATCCGTCTGAGGCGTGCCTGGTGGCATTTTCAACCCGGAAGCTCCAGGGAGAGGAAGATTTTCTGGCGGATGCGAGGACACTTCGGGAAGGATTTTGCATGGTGACCGAGTCAATCCCGCTGAACCGTGAAAAAGATGGAAAACTTTACCGTTCGGCGCTTGAGGAAGATCCAACGGTGCTCGCCGGAAATTATGAGGCGGCGTACAACACAATGTATAGCGGGGAAACAGCGGAGGCTGCGACGGTCGAATATTCGCTGGGAAGTGACCTTGTCATTGAAAAGCTTACGTTTGAGACTCTGTCACCGCGATTTTCGGAAAATCCGCTCTATCCGTATATGTCATCCTTCTCCGGAAGCATGTATTTCTATAACTATGAGACCGGGCGCAATGACCGGATCGAGCTGAAATCAGAGTATTCGGCGGAGGAGCTTTCGCCGTACCTGTCTCCGTCGAACACATTGACTGTCAAATATGTGCCGGAACAGACGGGAGAGTATGGCTGGGAAAGCCAGCTTCCAAGAATCTATGTCGTAGGGAGGAGAGAGTGATGTTGACGATTAAAAACCTCAGAAAACGATATGGCAATTTTCAAGCGCTGGATGGGCTGAATCTGGAGGTCGCGGACGGGGAACTCTTTGGATTCGTGGGTCCCAATGGGGCAGGCAAGACGACGACGCTCAAGATTCTTGCGGGACTTCTCGTTCCCGATGAGGGCGAGGTGGAGATCGGCGGACTGGATGTTTACTCAGACGGAAAAGAACTCCGGCGGCGGATCGGCTATGTGCCGGATTTCTTCGGAGTATATGATAACCTGAAAGTATCGGAATATATGGAATTTTTTGCATCCTGCTACGGAATTACGGGGCTGCAGGCGCGGACGCGCTGCCATACGCTTCTGGAACAGGTGCGGCTGGAAGATAAAGAGGACTTTTTCGTGGACGGGCTTTCGAGAGGTATGAAGCAGCGCCTCTGTCTGGCGCGGGCGCTCATCCACGATCCGGATCTTCTGATCCTGGATGAACCGGCTTCCGGGCTGGATCCGCGCACCCGGGTGGAGTATACGGCGATTCTGAAAGAACTGCGCGATCAGGGAAAAACGCTGCTCGTCAGCTCCCATATTTTATCGGAATTGTCAGAGCTTTGTACCTCGATCGGCATCATTGAGCAGGGAAGAACGGTCCTGCAGGGCAGCATGGATCAGATTTTTGCGCGGATCAACTCGTCCAATCCGCTTCTGATCTCAATTATCACCCAGAAAGACAAGGCGCTTGCGATCCTGAAAAGCCATCCTTGTGTGCAGACGATCGCGGTGCAGGGGGATGAGATCAAGCTGGGCTTTTTGGGGGATCGGCAGGATGAGGCGCTGCTTTTGCAGCAGCTTATCGATGCGGATGTGATGGTCAGCAGCTTTATGCGCGAGAAGGGAAGCCTGGAATCACTGTTTATGCAGATCACAGGACATGAAGAAGAGAGGGCGGTGCTGAAACATGAGATGGAATCCGGTATTTAGGAGGGAAATGACAGTCGGAAGCCGCAGCATCCGCATGATGGCGATTCTGTTTGTTTTTAACAGTATTCTGGCGGCGGTGGCGCTGTTTAATATGTATTCGGTGGCGGAGCAGGTCAGGACGACGGCGGAGATCCAGTATTCGCAGTTTCTGGATCTCTACACGTTCGTCTCCTCGATCGAATTTATCATGCTGCTTTTCATCATGCCGGCGCTGACTGCCAGCAGTATCAGCGGCGAGCGGGAACGCCAGACGCTGGAACTGATGCTGACGACCACGATGGAGCCGCGTGACATGGTGCTTGGAAAACTGGCGTCCTCGCTGGTGACGATGCTGGTGCTGGCGGTCTCGGCACTTCCGGTACAGGCGCTCGTATTTGTCTACGGGGGCGTTACGCTGCAGGACATCGGGATGCTGTTCCTGTGCCATGGCGTTGTGGCAATTTTAACGGGCAGTATCGGGATCTTTTATTCATCGGTGCTGCGCCGCTCGACGGTATCGACCGTCTGCTCCTATGTGACGGTGGTGGCGCTGACGGCGGGAACGATGGCAGTCAATCTGTTTGCATACCGGATGGCGCTCCGGGCGGCAAATTCGTATGCATCTAATCTCAATGCATCGGAAATGGCAAGTTCCGGCATTTTACGCTATCTCTTTCTTTTCAATCCGGCCGTCTCGTTTTATAATGTAATTAACGGACAGGCGGGAAGCGGTGACATGAGAAAATGGTTCGAGCCGCTGTTCGGCGTATTTCCAGACAATGCGATCACAGCACACTGGACGGCGTGCAGCCTGATTTTGCAGTGTATACTGGCGATGGTGCTGATTGCGGCAGCAGTCTGGGCGATCACGCCGGGAAAATGGAATCGGCATGGGAAAAATAAAGGGAAGGATAACCGATAGATAGAAAAACAGAGAGACTATGAATTTGGACAAGGAGGCAGAGAGTATGGGAATTATCAGAGCAGCGGCACACGCGGTCGGCGGCGGGCTGGCAGATCAGTGGCTGGAAGTGATTGAACCGGAAAATATGGGGGAACAGACCGTATTTTCAGCGGGTGTGCAGACACGCCGCGGGGAGAACCGGAAGAGAACACCGGAAACGGTGTCCAATGGTTCTGTGATCCATGTGTACCCGAATCAGTTTATGATGCTGGTGGACGGCGGTAAGGTCGTTGATTATACAGCGGAAGAGGGTTATTATACAGTGCAGAATTCATCCCTGCCGTCCCTGTTTAACGGACAGTTCGGCGATGCGCTGAAAGAATCCTTCAACCGTGTGCGCTATGGCGGACAGACGCCGTATGCACAGAAGGTCTACTATATTAATCTCCAGGAGATCAAGGGAATCAAGTTCGGCACACGGACGCCGATCAACTATTTTGATTTATTCTACAATTCCGAGCTGTTTCTGCGCGCACATGGAACTTACTCCATCAAGATCACGGATCCATTGAAATTTTATGCGGAGGCTATTCCGAAAAATCAGGATCAGGTGGAGATTGATTCCATCAATGAGCAGTATTTAGCGGAGTTTCTGGAAGCGCTGCAGACCTCGATCAACCAGATGTCTGCGGATGGCGTGCGGATTTCCTTTGTAGCCTCCAAAGGCAGGGAACTGGGACGCTATATGGCGGAGACGCTGGATGAAGAGTGGAACCGTCTGCGTGGCATGGAGATCCAGTCAGTCGGTATCGCCAGCATTTCCTATGATGAAGAATCGCAGAAACTCATCAATATGCGGAATCAGGGCGCGATGCTCGGCGACCCGTCGGTGCGCGAGGGGTATGTACAGGGCGCGATGGCACGCGGCTTTGAGGCAGCCGGTTCCAACGGAAGCGGTGCGATGGCAGGCTTCATGGGAATGGGCGCCGGCATGAACTTCGGCGGCGGATTTATGGGCGCCGCATCGGCGTCCAACCTGCAGCAGATGCAGATGCAGCAGGCGGCGCGGCAGGGATATGCGGCACCGCAGGGCGGCTATGCGCCGGGGCAGGCGAATGGAGCGCCGCAGGGTGGTTATGCACAGCAGCCGAGACAGATGGATGCGGCACCACAGGGCGGTTATGCACAACCGGCAGGACAGAATGCACCGCCTCAGGGCAGTGCGGCAGCTCCGGCGGAATCCTGGACTTGTGAGTGCGGCAATGTCAACCACGGAAAGTTCTGCTCCGAGTGCGGCAAGCCAAGACCAGCCGGTCCGTGGACCTGCAGCTGCGGAACGGTCAATACAGGTAAGTTTTGTTCTGAATGCGGAAAACCGAGGTCATAGGGCGTATGGAGATACAATCATATAAGTGTCCAAACTGCGGCGGCGGGCTGGTGTTTGATCCGAAGACGCAGAAATTTAAATGTGAATACTGCCTCTCAGCGTTTACGGAAGAGGCATTGAAAGAGATGGAAGAGGCAGCCAGAAAGTCAGAGGGAGCTTCGAAGCCGGGTGGAATGCAGGAAGCGGAAAAGATAGAGAGCCAGAAGCAGGCGGAGTCTAAGATGGTTCTCTATACCTGCCCGAGCTGCGGCGCGGAGATCGTGGCACAGGAGACGACGGCGTCCACGTACTGCTGTTACTGCCACAATCCGGTGGTTCTTTCGGGAAGTCTGGACGGTAAATACCGCCCGGACGGTCTGATTCCGTTTGAGATCGACAAGAAAAAGGCAAAAGAAATCTTTAAAAACTGGATTCAGAAGAAAAAGTATGTGCCGGATGATTTCTACTCGCCGCGTCAGATGGAGTATCTGGAAGGAATTTATTATCCATATTGGATGTATAGCTGCCAGGTATCCGGTGAGATGCAGGCGGAGGCGCTGCGGAAACGTGTGACGGTGGCGGGGGAGATCGAGTATATCGAGACGAGCCGTTATCATCTGGAGAAAAAGGCGGAGCTTCCCATCAAGGATGTGGCGCGCAACGCGTTAAAGCAGGTGGACCGCAGCCTTGCCGAGACCGTGCTTCCGTTTGATATGAAGAAGCTGCGCTCGTTTCAGGCAGGCTATTTTCTGGGATTTAGGGCGGAGCGGCGCGACCGGGAAAAGGAAGAATTTACACAGGAGATTGAGCAGGAGATCAAGCAGTATACGAGAGAATCCCTGCAAAATAGCGTCTCCGGCTACGATCATGTGGATATTCGGAACCATCGGGAGACCATCACGGGGGAAAAATGGAACTATGCCATGCTTCCGGTGTGGATGATGACCTACCCGGATCCGAAGAGCGGTCAGATGTACTATTTTGCGATGAATGGGGAAAATGGAAAGGTCTGCGGCGTCCTGCCGGTTGATTCGAAAAAACTGGTGCGCCTGTTTTTGACGATTTTCATTCCTGTGTTTGTACTTTTGCTGCTGGGAGGATACCTGATATGATAGAGAATCAAAATGCGGGAGTTACACAGAAAAAGAAGAAATATGGACGGCTGAAAGATTTTATATGCTTCTTTGTTGCAGCATTTATTTCATTTTCACAGGTCAGCCCTATATGGGCGGCGGAAGGCACGCGCGTCTTCGACGAGGCGGGACTGTTCAGCGCGGAAGAAGTGCAGGAGCTGGAGACACGGATCGATGAGGTGCGTGACTCACAGGATGCCGATCTGGCGGTACTGACAGTCGAGGACGCACAGGGAGAATCGGCGGAAAGCTATGCCGATGATTTTTACGACAGCCACGGACTGGGCGTCGGGGACGATGCGAGTGGTATTCTGCTTTCGATCGATATGGATAACCGGGAGATATACGTTTCTACCACCGGGTATGCGATGAAGGTGCTGACGGATGCGCGGGTAGAGAAGGTGCTGGATGCGGCATATGACAGCGTGGCGGATGGAAACTATGCGGAAGGCGCTCTGGGGGCGATCGACAGCATCGAAAATTATCTGGAGATGGGCGTTCCGGCGGGACAGTATACGCAGGTGCGCGAGGAGAAAAAACATTCCCTGGAATGGTATGAGGCGTTGTTTGCGGCGGTCGCGGCTGCAATCGTGGCGGCACTCCCGTGCTTTTCGGTGATGCGCCAGTATAAGATGCAGAAAGAACACCGACAGTCGCTGGGTTTCCATATGGCATACCGGGCGGACAGTGCGCTGCATTTTGTTCAAAATGAGGAGCAGTTTGTAAACCGGTCGGTAGTGACCAGACGGATTCCGAAAAATCCGGGTCCGGGCGCTTCGGGCGGTTCGGCTGGAAGGACGACCATACATCAGGGCAGCAGCGGAAGGATGCACGGCGGCGGAGGCAGAAAGTTTTAATTGATACAATTTCGTGTGGAAGGCGGATGAATGATATATGACAATCCTGATGACAGGCTTATGTGAGAAAGGTGCAGACCAGATCTGGAAACAGTGTAACGATGCGATGTACGCCCAGGGAGTTACCTGGCTGGAAGAGGCGGCATATGCGGGCGATGCGGAAGCATGGTTCTTTTTAGGACACTGTTACAGCTGGGGGGACGGGGCTGTCGGGTTCAATGAGAAAAAAGCGTATGAATGTTACCTGCGGGGGGCTTCGGCGGGAAGTGCCCGGGCAGTGTTAGGAGCGCTGCGCGCCGGTCAGTATGACGAACAGATGAAGCAGTCGGCACGTTATTCCATCGAGGAAAGTTACCGTCAGGTGCGGGATGCCGCTGAGATGGGCGATGTCTATGCCGCGTGGCAGATGGGCGAGGCAGTTGAGTGGGAAGATCTGGCCGATTATATGCCGCAGACTGAGAGCGCCCGCGAGCAGTGCCTCTTCTGGTACGAACGGGCGGCGGACGGCGGCATTATCCCGGCGATGGTTAAGATGGGAAAATGCTGCCAGAATGGTACATACCGGGAAAAAGATGAAAAAGAGGCACTTCGCTGGGCGAATCAGTGTGCCGCCAGCGGGGAGGTCTGGGGACTCTTCCAGATGGGGGAACATTACCGCCAGGAAGAAGACTGGGAAGCTGCATTCCAATATGACTATGCGGCGGCAAAGCAGGGGTCTTCCCGCGCCATGCTGTATCTGGGGCAGATGTATTTAAACGGACAGGGCACAGAGCGCGATATCCAGGCGGCCGTCCAGGCGCTGGAAGGAGCCGCGGCGCGGAATGAGGCGGAGAGCTTTGAAGAACTTGGAAATCTGTTTTATCAGGATGAGCTGGTGGAGCGCGATGATGAAAAAGCGTTTTACTGGTATGGAAAAGCATATGCGGCAGGCATCAAAGAGGCGGCGCTTCCGTTAGCCCGCCTGTATCTGCGCCCGTCCGATGAGCAGGACACTGTCCGGGCAGAAAAACTTCTGCGGGAGGCAGCTGGGATCGAGACGGACGGACAGGCAAGTCTGGCGCTTGGAAATATCTATCGGGATGGTCTGAACGGCGGGATTGATATGAAGCAGGCAGTTTCCTGGTACGAAAAAGGCGCTTCGCAGGGAAATCCAGAGTGCATGGAGATTCTTGGATGCCTGTATTTCCAGGGCGAAGAGGGAGTAGACCGCGATTATGCAAAAGCATTTGAGTGGCTGAACCGGTGCGAAGAAGCCGGAAGTCTGCAGTCTGCATCCAAGTTGGGCTATCTCTATATGAAGGGAGAAGGCTGCACCGCCGATGAAAATAAGGCGAAGGAGCTTTTTGAGCGGGCGGCACAGACGGAATGTGACGGATATGCACTCTATGAGCTTGGATTTATCTACGAACGGAAAAATGAATCCCCGGAAGATCTCGAGCGGGCGGCACAGTGCTACCAGAAGGCGATCGGGATGGGAAATGAGAGTGCTTCACGGCGGTTTTCCCATTTTAAGAAGGGATTGTTTGGGCGCTGGAAGATCACGTATTAAGGGCGGAATTTTTCTTGCGCTGTGCCATAAAGTATGATAGAATTTTTAACTAAAGTGAGCAGGGGGTTCCGTAACTTTGCGGGAGAACTGCAAAACCACACAGAACACTTACATGGCAGAAAGTTTGACTCCGGCATCCTTTGCAAAGATGGGGACGACGGGGAAAGATAAAAAGAGAGGATGAAAATCATGGCAATCAATTACAGCAGTACCCGTGGCGGTGAAAACAACGTAACGGCTTCGATGGCGATCTTAAAGGGACTGGCAGCAGACGGCGGCCTGTTCATGCCGGATCATATCCCGGCGTTAGATTGCAGCCTGGAAGAATTATCCCATAAAACATATCAGGAAGTAGCTTATGCGGTTATGAAGCAGTTCCTGACTGATTTTACAGAGGAAGAGCTGAAAACCTGTATCGAGCGCGCTTACGACAGTAAGTTTGATACGGAAGAGATTGCGCCGCTTGTCAAAGCAGACGGAGCATATTATCTGGAGCTGTTCCACGGAAGCACGATTGCCTTCAAGGATATGGCGCTCTCGATCCTGCCGCATCTGATGACCGTATCGGCGAAGAAGAACCATGCGGAGAACACGATCGTGATCCTGACCGCAACCTCCGGCGATACCGGAAAGGCAGCGATGGCTGGTTTTGCAGACGATGAGGGAACCAGAATTATCGTATTTTACCCGAAGGACGGCGTCAGCCGTGTGCA
>ENA-UOJH01002399-UOJH01002399.1-human-gut-metagenome-genome-assembly--contig:-C148-NODE-2399-length-11827-cov-4.663778_pt1 | contig 11827 bp, 10 predicted proteins | sample MGYA00242345_ERZ723892 | MGnify/ENA metagenome assembly ERZ723892 | reverse complement strand
ATATAATACAAAGCAAAGGAGTGAAAACATGTCTGCATATCATCGGTTAATATCATATATCTATGCATACGAGGGCGGAATCAAAGGGAAAAATACGGGATTTGCGAAATTGGAGACGCGGGGAAATTCCTGCCGGATTCAGGTCAGCGTCCGCCGTGTCTTTGCGGGCGGCAGCCCGATCGGCGTATACCTTCTGGCAGGGCAGGAGGAGATCCGCATCGGCACCCTGTTTGTCCGTGGCGGAAATGGGGAGTTCCGTGCCGTCGTCAATTGTGAAAATATTGAAGGAAGCGGCTGCAATATGGAAGAGTGCTGTGGTCTGACTCTTCATGAGACGGACAGCGCATGGCGTGCCTATACGACGATCTGGGAAGATGCCGTCGCGCATGCGGCAGAGGTTGATCTGGCGGATGTGACTGCTGAGAAAGTGCGGGAGCAGGAAGCGGAGAAGGAAGAGGCAACGCGGAAACAGGCAGAGAATGTATCTGGGGAAGTGAACAGCGCGTCTGTAGGGAAAGAAAAATTGGATGAGGCGTCAGAACTTACCCGGTCGGGAGAAATGGAGAGTCAGGACACATCCACGGAGACAGAGAAGAAAGAAGCTGTGAATATAAACGAAACGGACTTCGGAATCAGCCAGCCCCAGCCAGAAAAGCTGGAGGATTCAAACCTGGAGATTTTCGAGGACACGGAAACCATGGAAGCGGTTCCAGATATCTCAGAAACATCCGATCATCAAGAGGCAGAAGTTGTTCAGGAAGCGCAAACGGAAACACCGCAAGAAAGTTTTCAGGAATCCAATCAGGAAGTGCAAACGGAGACACCGCAGGAAAGTTCTCAGGAATCCTTTCAGGAAGCGCAGACAGAGGCGCGACGGAAAGATTCTCAAAATCAAAAACAACCGCAACCAGATTCTTCCAAGGAATTTCCCAAAGAAGATCCCGCCGAGACTCTCTGGGACCGCCTGCGCGTTATCTATCCCAAAGTAACCGCCTTCGAATGCGCCGACGGCTGCGAGATTCTGGTAATCAAACCGCAGGATATCGGGCTTCTGCCGCGGGAAAACTGGGTGTATGGAAATAACAGCTTTCTTCTGCACGGTTACTACAACTACCGATATCTGATTCTGGCGAGACTGGGGAAATCCGGCGAACGGGGGCGCTACATTCTGGGCGTGCCGGGACATTATGGAAACAATGAAAAATATATGGCGGCGATGTTCGGCTTTGACCGCTTTGTCCGTTCCACCCGCCAGCCGCCGCGCGACAGCCGGTTCGGGTATTGGTATACGGATTTGAATTTTACATAAATCAGCCGATCTTCCTGAGGGACTCTTGACAAAGTGCGGTCTTTCTGGGTAGGATGGACAGAGAGATAAAACAAGAAAGAGGAAAAACAGTGGCAGCAAAATTGACACGGGAAGAGAAATATATGAAAGCGGCGATCCGCGAAGCGAAGAAAGCCTGGGCGCTCGGAGAAGTGCCGATCGGCTGCGTGATCGTGTATGAGGACAAAATCATCGGCAGGGGTTACAACCGCCGGATGGTCGATCATAGCGCGCTGGCACATGCGGAGATCGCGGCAATCAAAAAAGCGTGCAAGCGCATGGGCGACTGGCGCCTGGAAGAATGCGAGCTGTACGTGACGCTGGAACCGTGCCCGATGTGCGCGGGGGCGATCGTGCAGGCGCGGATTCCAAAAGTTTACATCGGTTCCATGAACCCGAAAGCCGGCTGCGCCGGTTCGGTACTGAATCTTCTGGATGAAAAAGGATTAAATCATCAGGTGGAGACAGAAGAAGGACTTTTGGGCGAGGAATGTTCGATGATGTTGAAAGAATTTTTCAAAGAATTGCGTGAAAAGAGAAAAAAGAAGAAAGAAGAAAAAGCTGGTGAATGATTTCCACCAGCTTTTTGCATTCCATATTTCCCATTCAAACCGAAAAATACAGTCCTTATTTGATTACGTGGATCCAGCCCTCCGGAGCTTTGATGTGACCCATCTGGATGCCGGTCAGTGTCTCGTAGAGTTTCTGGGTAACCGGACCCATCTTCTCCATACCTGCCGGGAAGCAGATTTCCTTGCCGTGGTCAACGATCTTGCCAACCGGGGAGATGACAGCTGCGGTACCGCACAGACCGCACTCTGCGAAATCTTTTACTTCGTCTAAGTATACTTCACGCTCTTCGGTCTCCATGCCAAGGTAATCTCTTGCAACCTGCAGGATAGAACGGCGTGTGATAGACGGAAGGATGCTGTTGGACTTCGGAGTTACCAGTTTGCCGTCTTTGGTGATAAAGATAACGTTTGCGCCGCCGGTCTCCTCGATCTTGGTACGTGTCTGCGGATCCAGGTAGATGTTCTCATCGAAACCGTTCTTATGAGCATCGACGATCGCATGCAGGCTCATCGCATAGTTTAATCCGGCTTTGATGTGACCGGTTCCGTGAGGTGCTGCACGGTCGAAATCGCTGACGCGGATGGTGATCGGTTTAGCGCCGCCCTTGAAGTACGGGCCAACCGGTGTACAGAATACACGGAACTGATAGATGTTTGCCGGTTTAACGCCGATGATGGAATCATAACCGAACATATACGGGCGGATGTACAGGGTTGCACCGGAACCATACGGCGGTACGAATGCTGCGTTGGCTTCTACTACTTTTGTGATGGCGTCTACGAAGCGCTCCTTCGGGAATGGCGGCATTTCAAGACCTTTTGCGGAATTCTCCATACGCTCGCCGTTTAAGTCAGGACGGAACGTAACGATATGGCCGTCCTCGGTCGTATACGCTTTCAGACCCTCGAAGCAAGTCTGTGCATACTGCAGAACACAGGCACATTCATTCAAGGTAATATTCGGGTCGGAGGTAAGGGCGCCTTCGTCCCAGGAACCATTCTGGTACATGGAAACATAGCGGTAATCCGTTGGCATATAGCCGAAACCGATGTTGCTCCAGTCGATATTTTTCTTCTCCATAATCGTTGCTCCAATCTTACAGAATTTTATGATTTAGTAACTGTTTGACTTTTTGCAGTCGCTAGATTTATACCTATTATAATGATTTCTTTCTTCTGTTGCAAGATTCTGGGATAAAAAATGATAAAAAAACAATAAAATGTATTCTTGTGTATTTTTATACAATGCTTGTTAGTCAAGCTCCGGCTTGACAAAACGGCGGCTGCCATGTATACTAAACAGGCTGACGGTCTGCAGGTCATTCCGTCATATAAGATCAAGTCATAAAGTTTCCGCACAGCCGGGGAGTTAGCGGTGCCCTGTACCTGCAATCCGCTATAGCAGGGGTGTTGTCCGACCGAGGGCGTTTTTACTGTGGGGCTGCCCCTGAAAAGTGGCGTTGAAGTCTGGGTCTTGCGCAACAGAAATCTGTGAACCGTGTCAGGGCAGGAATGCAGCAGCACTAAGCAGAAGCTTCTGTGTGCCGCAAGGCAGCCTGGACCGAGTTAACTGTCAGGGTAACGTCCATGGCATACGTTCGAAGCCGGGCGTGCGGATTTTTTTATTTCATAGGAAATTGCTTCCTATGAAATAAAAAATAGAAAATAATAGATACAGAAACAAGCATTTTTGCAGGTGTGTGAATATAGCCGGGATATGTGGAATTTGATTTGCCAAGGGGTAGGAATACCGTGCCGGAGCAGATTAAAAGCGCGTATCCCGGTATTTTTATGTCTATGATATTTGTAAGGAATTTTTTCTTGCCCGCGGGATATGATTGTATTATAATTACAAAATGGGTGTAGTTTATCCTGATATGGGGGTTGTTGGAAACTTAGAATAAGGGTAACTGTGAAGGTACTGGACGGTTATGAAGAAAGGGAAAGCGCTCATGAGAAGAATCGGTATGTTAACCAGCGGCGGCGACTGCCAGAGCTTAAATGCGACGATGCGAGGCGTGGCAAAATCGCTGTACAAGATGTTCGATGACATAGAGATAGTTGGATTTGAAGACGGCTATAAAGGTCTTATGTATGCAGACTACCGGATTATGAAACAGTCGGATTTTTCCGGGATTCTGACACGCGGAGGTACGATTCTGGGAACTTCCAGACAGCCTTTCAAGCTGATGCGGACGCCGGACGAGAACGGCCTGGATAAAGTGGAAGCGATGAAACACACCTATTACAAGCTGAAACTGGAATGCCTCGTCATTTTAGGCGGCAACGGCAGCCAGAAGACGGCAAATCTGCTGCGGGAGGAAGGACTCAATATCGTTTCTCTTCCGAAGACCATAGACAACGATCTCTGGGGCAGCGATCTTACGTTTGGATTCCATAGTGCGGTTGATGTAGCGACCAATGCCATCGACTGTATTCATACGACGGCGGCGTCTCATGGCAGAGTCTTCATCGTGGAGATCATGGGCCACAAGGTGGGATGGCTGGCGCTCTATGCAGGCATCGCGGGCGGAGCTGACATCATTCTCCTGCCGGAGATCCCGTATGATATTGATGTGGTGGTAAATGCGATCCGCAGCCGTACTAAAAATGGCAAGAATTTCACGATTCTGGCGGTCGCAGAGGGCGCGATTTCCAAGGAAAATGCAGCCCTGACCAAGAAAGAATTAAAAGAAAAGAAGAAAAATGGACCGGTTTATCCGTCGGTCGCTTACGAGCTGGGCGCCCAGATTTCCGAGCGGACGGGGCAGGAGATCCGTGTGACGGTTCCGGGGCATATGCAGCGCGGAGGCGAGCCATGTCCGTATGACCGCGTGATTGCGACGCGCCTCGGCGCGGAGGCAGCAGAGATGATCCGCCGCAAAGAATACGGCTATATGGTCGCTTTAAACAACAATAAGATTGAAAAAATTCCGCTCGCGGACATTGCCGGTAAATTAAAGATGGTCGATCCGAAGAGCGATATTATCCGGGAAGCTAAGGATGTAGGCATCAGCTTCGGCGACGAATAGTAAGGAAGTAGTAGTTTATGTCATATACAGCACTGTACAGAAAATGGCGTCCGACGTCCTTTGAAGAGGTCCGGGGTCAGGACCATATCGTAAAGACCTTGAAAAATCAGATCAACTCCGGGCGGATCGGGCACGCGTACCTCTTCTGCGGGACGCGCGGAACCGGTAAGACGAGTATTGCCAAGATCTTTGCACGGGCAGTCAACTGTGAACATCCGGTGGACGGCAGCCCTTGCGGCGAGTGCAGTATGTGCCGCCAGATTGCGGAAGGAGCTTCCCTCAATGTGGTGGAGATCGATGCGGCATCCAACAATGGTGTGGAAAATATCCGCGATATCCGGGAGCAGGTGCAGTACCCGCCGACGGATGGGCGCTACCGCGTCTACATCATTGACGAGGTTCATATGCTTTCGATCGGCGCGTTCAATGCGCTCTTAAAGACGCTGGAAGAACCGCCGTCCTACGTTATATTTATCTTGGCGACGACGGAGGTCCACAAGATCCCGATCACGATCCTGTCCCGATGCCAGAGATATGATTTCAAGCGGATCTCGATCGATACCATCGCGGGACGGCTGGCGGAGCTGACGCAGGCGGAGCAGATCGATGTAGACGATCGGGCACTTAGGTATGTGGCACGTGCGGCGGATGGCTCGATGCGAGATGCGTTAAGTCTTCTCGATCAGTGCGTGGCGTTCCATTTCGGGGAAAAGCTGACGTATGACAATGTGCTCGAGGTGTTGGGCGCGGTCGATAACCGCGTGTTCAGCAAGCTGTTTCAGGCGGTGCTTGCAAGTGATACGAAGGCGTGCATCCGTGAGATTGAGGAAATGATCATCCAGGGGCGCGATCTTTCGCAGCTCGTCAACGATTTCGTCTGGTATATGCGAAATCTCCTGATTGCCAAGACGACCGACGAACCGGGCGATATGCTCGATATGTCGGAGGAAAATCTGGCAGTTTTAAAGGAAGAGGCGGCAGGCGTTGATACGGAAACGCTGATGCGTTACATCCGTATTTTCTCGGAACTTTCCGGGCAGCTGCGCTACGCGTCGCAGAAGCGGATTCTGGTGGAGATTGCCTTTATCAAGCTGACGACGCCGTCGATGGAACAGAATCTTGATTCCATTTTACAGCGGATTACGCTATTAGAGCAGAAAATGCAGGAAATGCCGGACAATCTACAGAAACTGGCGTCCCTTGCACCGGCAGCGGGGCAGGCGGCATCCTCCAAAACGGCTGTGGTGGAAACGCCGCCTGAGCCGAAGACGGTATCCCTTCCGCCGGCACAGTACGAAGATCTGATGCTGATGCGGAAAGAATGGGGACGGATTGCGTCCCTGAGCCAGCTTGTGGGTTCGATTAGACTCAGTCTTCCCAAGACAAGTGTAGAACCGGCGGGCGAAGGCTGCCTTTGCATTGTGTGTACAGATGAAAATACGTTTGGAATTATCAATCGGGAGCCTGAGCTTAAGAATTTGCAGGAAGTAGTGCAAGAAAAATACAAAAAGACTCTGCAATTTAAAGTCCGTTTAGAATCATCTGCTGTGCCGCAAAGAACGGTTTATGTCAGTGATGAGGATTTAAAGAATGCAATCCATACCGATGTGATTGTCGAAGAGGACGATTCCGTGTAGTGGAGCCTGCCAAAGATGAGCCTTGTTTTGTAGTGCAAGAAGCTGTGATTAAATGCAGATAAATGATATTAGTGGGTTTATATGATATATAGAACCGGCTGCAATCGGCAGCCAGTCTGAATATAAATAAAAAGAAGTGAAAGAGAGGAATGACACCATGGCAAAACGTGGCGGTTTCCCAGGCGGTATGCCGGGCAATATGAATAATTTAATGAAGCAGGCGCAGAGAATGCAGCGCCAGATGGAAGAGAAGCAGAAAGAGCTGGAGGAGAAGCAGTACAGCGCATCCGCAGGCGGCGGCGCTGTAACCGTGACCGTATCTGGTAAAAAAGAGGTTCTTTCCGTGAAACTATCTGAGGAAGTAGTGGATCCGGATGATATCGAGATGTTAGAGGATCTGATCGTGGCGGCGACCAACGAGGCATTCCGTCAGGCGGAAGAGGACAGCAGCCAGATGATGTCCCAGTTGACCGGTGGCCTTGGCGGTCTGGGAGGCGGATTCCCGTTTTAAGTGATGGATTATTACAGCAGCCAGATTAGCAAGCTAATCGAAGAATTGTCAAAACTTCCCGGAATCGGAAGTAAATCGGCGCAGCGTCTTGCATTTCATATCATCAATATGCCGGAAGAACAGGTCAGGCACTTGTCCGGCGCGATTCTGGAAGCCAAGCAGAATGTGCGTTACTGCAAGGAGTGCTGCACATTGACTGATAAGGAACTGTGCCCGATCTGCAGCAGCGACCGGCGTGATCATGAGACGATCATGGTGGTGGAAAATACGCGCGATCTGGCGGCATATGCAAAGACAGGAAAATACAACGGGGCCTATCATGTGCTGCATGGGGCGATCTCCCCGATGCTGGGGATCGGGCCGGGTGACATCCGGCTCAAGGAGCTGATGACTCGCCTGCAGAAAGAGGAGGTTCGTGAGGTCATTATCGCAACCAACTCAAGCCTGGAGGGCGAGACGACCGCGATGTATTTGAGCAAGCTGATTAAGCCGACAGGGATCCGGGTGACGCGAATCGCCAGCGGCGTTCCGGTCGGGGGCGACTTGGAATATATTGATGAGGTAACGCTTCTGCGCGCGCTGGATGGGCGTACAGAGCTGTAGCCGGTGAGCAAATAAAACGTTACTGGGCACGTATGTGTGAACAGTAACAATAAAACTTCTGCCGCGGCAGGAAGTTAGGAGATGCATAAGATGGATAAATACGAGTTTAACATCAAGGTAGAGCAGATTAAGAAACTGGTTAACAAGGGAGATTTCGAGACGGCGATGAAGATCGCCGATACCATCGACTGGCGTCGTGTACGCAGCACCAGCCTGCTTACGATGATTTCCCAGATTTATGAGAAAAATGCAGAGTATCAGGATGCCAAGGATATTTTATTGCTGGCATATGAGAGAGCACCGCTTGGAAAGGGGCTTTTATATAAGCTGACTGACCTTGCATTGCGTGAAAATAATATTCAGGAGGCAGAGGCATATTACCGGGAGTTCTGTGAGCTGTCCGGCGATGACCCGCGCCAGTACCTGCTTCGTTTCCTGATTCTGGAGGCGAAGGATGCGCCGTTAGAGCAGCAGATCAATTCTCTGGAGAGATATTGTCAGGAAGAGCTGGATGAGAAATGGCTGTACCACCTGGCAGAGCTTTATCATCAGGCGAACCAGGCGGACGACTGTGTGCGGATCTGCGACAAGATCATGCTGATGTTCGGCCTTGGCAAATATGTGGACAAGGCAATGGAACTGAAACTTCAGTATGCGCCGCTGACGAAATATCAGATGGATCTGGTGGAAAACCGTGAGAAGTACGAAGAGAAGCTGCGTGCGGTGGAAGAAGAGTACAAGAACGGTACATACCGCAAGCCGGAGCCGGAAGGAGAGTATCTGGATACGGATGAGCCGGAGGCAGAGCTGGACGACGAACCGGAGAATGAGCCGGAGGGACAGCCAGAGCAGGCAGAGCCAGAAGAGAAGGCTGGAAAACCGAAAGCTGAGACAAAACCGGCGGACGAGAAAGCAGAAAAGGCTGCGCTGGACGAGGATGTAGTAGCAAGCCTTCATGAAGCACAGGCGGAAGAAGCGCTGGCAAAAGAAGTGTCCAAGATCAAGCCTTACGATGAGGAAGAGGGCGCATCCGAAGGGGAGACACGTGTTTTCAGGAATGTCCGCGACCTGGAACCGGCAGAGGCAGAGGAAAAGAGCGAGGAAGCTCCGATTCATGAATTTGAAGAGGAAGAGGAAACCATAGTGGAAGACTGGGATTTCGAACCGGAAGAGGAAGAGGAGGAGATCAAGGAATCGAATCATCTGATGATCGAGGCGGAAGATCCGGCAGCCGGTCTTGCGATGGCACTTGATTCCCTGAAAAAGATTCACCGCGAGCTGGGGACCAAGCATCCGGTTGCCAAGATCAGCGGCGCAAACCTTTCCCATCGCGGCATCGCATCGGTGGCGGAGCGCCTGGCAGGCAAGGATCTGGTGGTCGAGCATGCAGCCGATCTGGACGATTTGACGGTGGAAGAGCTGGAAGAACTGATGACACAGGATGAAACCGGCATGGTCGTTGTTCTGATTGATACGCAGGCACGTTTAGAGCAGATGCACCGCGCATATCCGGCATTAGCAGTGCGTTTCCAGTATATCGGCTGTGAAAACCAGAAAGACGATGCAGCGAAGCTGGCACAGGCGCGCGAGGAAGAGCTGAAACGCCAGCAGGCGCAGCAGGAAGCAGAAGCAGCCAGAAAACGCCAGGCAGAGCGTGAAGCGGAGATCCGCCGTCAGGCAGAAAAAGAGGCAGAGGAAAAACGCAGACAGCAGGAAGCAGCAGCCCGCCGTGAGGAAGAAGAGCGCGCCAAGGCAGAAGCACAGGCGCTGGCAGCCAAAGAGGCAGAAGAAGCGCGTAAAGCGGAGGAAGATCGCCGTCTGGCAGAGCGGCAGAGAGAAGAACTGCGCCGTCAGGAAGAGGCAAGACGCGATGACGAGCCGGAGTATGAAGACGAAGAAGATCACTACGAGAAGGACGAGTATGAGCCGGAGGATGATTATGCGCGTGACGGCTATCGTGATGATTATAAGGACGATTACAAAGACAGCTATAAAGACGAACGCGAGGACGACGAGTATTCCAATTATCCAGAGGATGAGCCGGAAGAGAAACCGTCCAAAAAGTCCGGCGATATGGATGTTGAGGAGTTTGTTCAGTATGCCTGCAAATATGCATCGGAGATCGACTGCAGTATTTCGGGAAAGAGCATGCTGGCTCTGTACGAGCGCGCTGAGATGATGGAGGAGGACGGAGAACCGCTTACCAAGACAAGTGCCGAAGATTTGATCGAGGAAGCTGCAGATAAGGCGGAGAAGAAATCCTTCAGCGGACTGTTCTCATCGAAATATGATAAGGATGGACTTCTGATTCTGAAAGAGAAGCATTTCTTTGATTAATCAAAACAATTCGAGAAATTTTAAAATTAAAACTAATTAGTAAAAGAGAGCGCTGCGGGGGAATGCTTCCCGGCAGCGTTTTCTGGTAGTGGACAGTAAAAAGAGATACGGGAGAGAAAGATGGGAACACGGTTAATAGCCCTCGATTTAGATGGGACACTGTTAAATGAAAAAATGCACGTGTCGGAAAAAACAAGACAGGTGATGGAACTGTGCGCGCAGCGGGGGATTGAGATTGTTCCGGCGACCGGGCGCGCGCTCCCGGCAGTGCCAGAGGAGGTTTTGAGCCTGCCGGGCGTCCACTATGGCATATTTACAAATGGGGCGGTCGTCCGGGATTTCGGGAAAAATACCTGGGTGTCGGAAAGCTGCCTGAGGTGGGAAGAGACGATCCGGGTGATTGAGGTGCTGCGCCGGCATCCGGTTATTTACGATATGTATGTATCGGAGGGCGGCGTCAGCGAGACGCGATTGCTGGCACAGCTGGAAGAATACGGGATACCGGAACGTGAATGTGCCTATATCCGGGCGACGCGCCGGGCAGTTACTGACATGGTGGAGTATCTGCGGGAGAAAAAATGCCCGGTGCAGAAGATGAATTTAAATTTTAAGGACCGGGAGAGCAAGCAGGCAGTCCGGGCAAAGCTGGAAGCGATGCCGGAGGTTCTGGTGACCTCCTCGCTTCCGTGGAATCTGGAACTCAACGCGGCGGGCATCACAAAGGGGAGCGGGCTGCGGAATCTCTGTCAGTATCTGGGAATTGAAGCGGAGGAGACGATGGCATTTGGAGACGGCGAAAACGACTGGCCCATGCTGGAGGCAGCAGGAATCGGCGTGGCGATGGAAAATGGCGCACCATTTTTAAAGGAACGCGCAGACCGGATTGCCGCTTCGAACCAGGAAGAGGGCGTAGCGGAGGCGATCAGACAATGGGTGCTTATATAAAAGAAAACTGGCTGTTCGTGGTGGTGGCAGTCTATCTGGTTTCCATGGTACTGTACGGGCATTACCGCGGATTCGTCCGCCTGGCAGTCTCGGCCGTTTCCCTGGTGCTGTCGCTGGGGGTGGTTCATTTTGGTGCGCCGTCTGTCGCGAATCTGCTTCGTAGCAATGAGGTGGTCTATCAGGCGGTGGAGGACAGCGTGACGAAATTTATCCAAAAGGACGATGAGGCGGAAAATGAGGCAGCTGACGCGGCGCCGCCATCCGTACAGCGCAGTATTATTGAAGAAATGGAGCTTCCGGAACAGTTAAAGGATGCGCTTCTGGAGAATAATAACAGCGAAGTTTACGAGGCGCTGGGTGTAAGCAGCTTTACCCACTACGTCAGCCGTTATCTGGCAAACAGCCTGATCAATATTATAAGTTTTTTTCTGCTGTTTGCAGCCGTGTTCGGCGGACTGCGTGTTCTGTCCGTATCGCTCAATGTGGTCTCCCGGCTGCCGATCATATCGGGGCTGAACCGTCTGGCAGGTGCCGTGTTGGGGGGTGCGGAAGGGATCTTTTTCGTCTGGATTGCAGCACTGCTTATTACACTGTTCTCGGCAACGGCGATTGGTGAACTTTTCCTGAACCAGATAGAAAGCAATATCTGGCTGACCTGGCTGTATGACCACAATATGCTTGGAAGCATCCTGATGGGTGTTGTGAGACGGATTATTTAAAAGCTTACAGAGAAAAACTGTGATATTGAAAAACGGCACACCGCATGCTCGCTACTTAGTGATGAGTTAGGTGTGCCAAATTTTTTATTTCAGTCGAGAAGACTCCCACCTCTTTAGGTGGCGAGTAATAGCAAATTTGTCTCA
>ENA-UOJH01002393-UOJH01002393.1-human-gut-metagenome-genome-assembly--contig:-C148-NODE-2393-length-11850-cov-4.079271_pt1 | contig 11850 bp, 10 predicted proteins | sample MGYA00242345_ERZ723892 | MGnify/ENA metagenome assembly ERZ723892 | reverse complement strand
ATGGGCCGCTTGTCGTCCCGCTTCTCACTGGCGCGGGACAGCTGGCTCAGGCAGATCACCGGCACGTTCAGCTCCTTGGCCATGATCTTCAGCATCCGGGAGATGTCGGACACCACCTGCTGGCGGTTCTCCCCCGCGTAGCCCTTGCCGCCGGCAGAGGTCATCAATTGCAGGTAGTCGATCACCACCAGGCCCAGATCATCCAGCCGGCGGCACTTGGCGTTCATGTCCGCCACCGACAGCATGGGATTGTCGTCGATCCGGATATCCACCTTATTCAGGATGGTGGCGGCCCCGGCGATCTTCTCCCAGTCGGTCTCCCGCAGGGCGCCGGTCTTGAGGCGGTTGTTCTCCACCAATGCCTCGGAGGCCAGCAAGCGGGTGGCCAGCTGTTCCCGGCTCATCTCCAGAGAGAAGACGGCCACTGTCTTGTGGACGGCCTTGGCCACGTTCAGGGCCACGTTCAGCGCAAAGGAGGTCTTGCCCATGCCGGGCCGGGCGGCCAGCAGGATCAGGTCCGATTTGTTCAGGCCCGTGATCTTCTGGTCCACCGCGGACATACCCGTGGAGAGCCCCGGCAGGTGATTCTCGCTCTCGCTCATCTCTCCCAGCCGGTCCAGCACCTCCGGCAGCACCTGCCGCAGGGGCACCATGTCCTGGGCGCTCTGGCCCCGGCGGACGGCGTAAACCTTCTGCTCCGCCGCCTCCAGAATTTCGGAGGCCTCGCCCACGCCCTCCTGCACCATGGCGGTGATCTCGGCGGCGGCCTGGGCCACGCCCCGCAGCAACGCCTTGTCCCGGACGATGGCCGCGTACTCCATCACGTTGGCGCTGGTGGGGGTGATCTCCATCAGCTGGGCCAGATAGGAACGGGTGGTGTTCTCGTCGTAGGTGCCCGCCTTCTGCATCTCCTCACAGACGGTAATGCCGTCGATGGGCTTGGCATAGGTGAACATGGAGTAGATGGTCTCAAAAATCTCCCGGTTCTGCCGGAGGTAAAAATCTGACGGCCGGAGCTTGTCCATCACATCCTTGACGCAGTCCGCGTCGATGAGCATGGAGCCCAGGACGGCTTGCTCCCCCTCCAGAGAGTGGGGCATCTGCCGCAGGAGAAGGTCTTCGTTTGCCATCTTACTGTCACCTCGCCGTGAATAGGAGTCCACCTGTTTGGGTTAGGAAAGCGCGAAGGGCCATTGTACCAGAGCGCGCCAAGCGCCTTTTCTCTTCCACCGGGCGCGGCGCACTCTCTTTTTGGCACAGCCAAAAAAGAGAGCGGGGGCGCACCCCTGCGGGCGCAGGAGCCCCCGAGACTGCCGCAATGGCGGCCCATTCCTCTCCCCCAGAGCGTGCCCCCAAACAGAGGAACTCCCTTTATTTTTCCTCAAACACGGAGACGTACACCGTCCCGTTGACCTCAAACCCCAGCTTGGCCTTCACCTGATAGGATCCGAACGCCTTGATGGGCTCGTCCAGCACCAGCTTCTGCTTGGGGATGTCGATGCCGAACTGCTGCCTAAGCCCGTCGGAGATCTCCTTGGTGGTGACGGCGCCGAACAGCCGCCCGCCGTTGCCGGCCTTGGCGGTGAGCTTCACCATGCACTCCTTCAGCTTCTCGGCGGTGGCCTCCGCCTCCGCCTTCTGCCGGGCCTCCTCAGCCTTGCGGGCCTTCTCCTTCAGGTTCATGGTGTTGATGGCGTCCGCCGTGGCGGCGATGGCCAGCTTCCGGGGCAGGAGGAAGTTCCGGGCATAGCCCTCGGACACCTCCACCATCTGGCCCTTTTTTCCCTGGCCCTTCACATCCTGCTGTAAAATCACTTTCATGATAACGTCTCCTTTTAGTCGTTCTGTTTCTGAATTTGTTCCTCCAGCTGCCGGGTCCGTTTTTCCAGCGCCTCCAGCCGGTCATTCTGATGAACCAGAATGCACACCAGCACCGCCAGAACCAGGGCGATGGACGCGCCTGCCAAATACCAGCGCCGGCTGAAATCAAAGAGCTGGTATCCTCCGAAAAAGATGAATGCCTCCACCAGCGCCAAGCAGATGCCAAATGTGGAAAGAAACCGCTTCATGGCCGCGCTCCCCCTCACTTTTCAAAATACGCGTCGATGGCCTCCAGCAGACGACTCTTCACCGTCTCCACATCTGTGTTCTCCACACGGCCGCCGGCAGTGGTGGAGTTGCCGCCGCCGCCCAGGGCCTCCAGGATCACCTGGACGTTCACCTCTCCCAGAGAACGGGCGGACATCTGCACGTTCTCCCCACTGGGGAATACCACAAAGGACGCCTTCACGCCCTTGAGGCTCAGCAGCTCGTCCGCCGCCTGGGCCGCCGTCACCCGGTCCACGCCCTCCTGGTCGATGGCCGCCACGGCGATGTCCTCCCGGTACAGCTCCGCCCGGCGGATGATGTCGTAGCGGGACACCATCTCGCTCAGATCGCTCTGGAACAACCGCTGAACGTCGGTGGTGTCGGCCCCCGCCCGGCGGAGGAAGGCCGCCGCCTCAAAAGTCCGGCCGCCGGTGCGCAGGGTGAAGTGCTTCGTGTCCAGCACGATGCCGGCCAGCAGCGCCTCCGCCTCCTCCCGCAGCAGATCGGCGGGCTCCACCAGATACTGCAAGAGCTCCGTCACCAGCTCACTGGCGGAGGAGGCATAGGGTTCGTGGAAGCTGAAGGCGGCGTTTTCGATGTAGCTGGCCGCCCGGCGGTGGTGGTCGATCACCGCCACCCGATTGCTGGACTCCAGCAGCTGGGGGCTCTCCACCATGTCGGGGCGGTTGGTGTCCACCACAATGACCAGAGCGCCCGGCCTCATTTTCAAAAATGCCTCCGCCCCGGAGGTGAACGCCCCCGCATACTCCGGCAACGCCTGGAGCTTGGCCAAAACCGCTCCGGCGGCGTTGTGCTCCAGATCAATGACCATCTGGGCCCGCTTGCCGTGCTTGCGGGCAATGCAGTAGAGCCCCGCCTCGGCGCCTACGGCGTCCATGTCCGCAAAGCTGTGGCCCATGATATAGATCTCGGACGCGTCGGCCATCAGCTCGTTCAGGGCGCTGGCCATGACCCGGGACTTCACCTTGGTGCGCTTTTCCGTGGACTTGCTGCGGCCGCCGTAGAACTGGAAGTCCACCTTTCCCCGGACCACCGCCTGGTCTCCGCCCCGGCTGAGGGCCATCTCCAGGCTGAGACGGGCGTTGCGGTACAGCTCCGCCATAGCGTCGGCATCCTTGCCAATGCCGATGGAGAGGGTGGGGCACACATCCCCCACCTTGATCTCCCGAATGGCATCCAGGATGGAGAACTTCTCCTCCACAAAGTGGTCGTAGTGGCATTCCTCAAAGATGAAGAGGTAGTGGTCCCGCTCCGTCTTCAGCAGCAGGCCGTCGGCGCAGGCGGCCCAGTTGTTCAGCTTCTCGTCGATCTGGGCCAGCACGGCGCTGCGCTGGGTATCGGCGCATGCCTTCATCAGGTCCTCGTAGTTGTCTACCATCAAAATGGCCAGCACCGGCCGGGTGGCGGTGTACCGCTCCCGCAGGTCGTCGGCCTCTGTGGTATCCACCCAGTAGGTAGTGGCCACCAGGTTCTGCTCGGCCCCCCGGCCCTTGGCCCGCACCAGGCTGCCGTACACCCGGAACCGCCGGCTGTTCATCACCACCCGGTCCGGGCACTCCTGCTTTCCCTCCAGCATCCACTGAACGGGGAAATCCGGTACTGCATCCTCCACCTTCATCTCGAACAGGTGCTCCCGCACGCCGGCCAGCTGCAGGAAGTTCTCATTGCTCCAGATCACCTCGCCGGTGTCCGGCCGGAACACCATGATGGGCAGCGGAGAGTTGATGAGGGTGGATTTGCTGGCGGTATCCACGCTGCCGGTGACATTATCAAAGTACTGGAGGATGAGCTGCCGCCGCTTCAGGAGACGGTTCGTGAAATCCGCATACAGGCCCACGGTGCAGGCGATCTCCACCAGTCCCAGAGGCAGGCTCACCGTGGCGGTGGCCGCCGCGAAGACGATCATGCAGAGGAAGTAGAGCTTGAGATTGGGCTCCAGCAGGCGGGAGAGCTTCTTGTTGTTCATCTCGATCAGGTCTCCTTTTGAAAGGGACGCATACATACCCATATTGGAGAATAGTATAGCAGTTTTTCCCACAAGAAGCAACTGTTAAAACAGGCCCGGGCTGATCCGGCCCGAGCCTGTTTTGATGGTCCTCAGGATGCCGCCGCGGCCGTCCGGCGGCCGTTGGCGCGCAGAAGCAGCAGGTTCAGCCCCAGTGCCGCCAGGGCGAACATTGCCGCCGGCAGGCCCAGGGGGCGGAATCCCCACCCCTCCTGCACGGCGCTGCCGATGAAGGAGCCGATAGCAATGCCGAAGTTGTAGGATACCGGCTGTACGGAGGCGCACAGGCTGGAAGCGAAGGGGTAATCCTGCTCTGCCAGAGACAGCGCGTGCATCTGGGCCGGGGTGTTCAGCAGGTACATGAGCAGCCCCATGGCAAAGACCCCCGCAAGGCCCGCCCACCGGTTTCCCAGCAGCAGCGGCAGCAGGCCAAACAGCACCGCCTGGGCGGCGAAGGCCATGGGCAGGGTCCGGAGGCCGCCCCGCTCCCCCAGCCGGCCGGAGATGAGATTGCTGGCGGCGCTGCACGCTCCCATCACCAGCAGCAGCGGGCTCACCGCCCCCGCTGGAAGCCCCAGTGTCTCTGTCAGGATCGGCGAGAGATAGGTGTACACGATATAGGTGGCGGAGGCGCTGCACAGGATCATCCCCACACACAGGGAGCATCGGGGGTCCCATAGGATGGAAAAGGACTTCAGAAGCCCGCTGTCCGCCTGTGCCGGCACCGCGGGCAGGGAGCGCAGCAGCAGCGGCAGCAGCGCTGCGCCCATAGCCAGGATCACGGCGAAGGTCCACCGCCAGCCCAGGATCTGGCACACGGCAGTGCCCAGGGGCACTCCCAGCACCGCTGCCACGGAAAAGCCGCCGTATACCAGCGAGATGGCCCGGGCGGTCTGCTCCGGGGCGGCGACCTCCTTGGCATAGAGCATGGCCACCGCCGTCAGCGTACCGGACACCAGCGCCGCCACTACCCGGGTGGCATACAGCACCGCCACATTAGGAGCGGCAAAGCTTGCCGCGCTGGTGAGGAGGAACACCCCCATCAGCACCGCCAGCAGCTTCCGGCGGGAGATTCCGCCGGTAGCTGCAGTGATCACAGGCGTCCCCACCGCGTAGCAGGCGGCGAACACCGATACCAGCTTTCCCACTGCCGCCAGAGAGGTGTTCAGCCCCTCCGCGATCTCCGGCAGAATGCCCACAATCACAAATTCGCAGGTCCCCAGCACAAATCCCAGGGCCGCCAGCAGCAGTACCGCCCCAGGCAGCGGCTTTTTCGTCTGTTCCATGACACGGTTCTCCTTCTGTTTGCGTACACAGCTTTTCCCAAAAACAGCTTCCCCCAGAGTCGGCCTCCGCGGGAAGCCGGCGCCGGAGAAAGTCTTTCAGCAGTTCTCCGCCGTGAGGATGGGGCTCTCCGGATAGAAACAGTCCCGCTCCGGCGTCCGGTGCTCCACCACTGCGTCGAACAGCAGCGACAGGGCCTTGCGGCTCTGGTAGGTCAGGTTCTGGTCAATGATGAAGTCCAGCAGTCCCTCCCGCAGGAAGGTCCGCGTCTCCGGGCTGTTGTCGTGGGCCAGAACCCGCACCTGCCCCATCCGGCCGGCCCCGCGCAGGGCTTCCATGCACGCAGGCACGGAGCGGTTGGCCATGTAGATATACTTCAGGTCCGGCTCTTCCGCCAAAGCGGCGGTCACCGCTGCTAGTGTCTCATCATAGTTGTCGTGGGTCTCTGCCACCCGGCAGTCCTCCTGCCGGAGCCCCCGCTCCGCAAGCCGCTCCAGAAAGCCGTCTGCCCGGCCCTTGTGTCCGGCGTAGCCGTGGTCGGCGTACACCAGCAGGATCCGGTCTCCGGGCCTGAGGAACTTGGCGGCGATGTCCCCGGCCACCCGGCCGGCGTGGTGGGCGTCCTCCCCCACGTAGCACAGCCGCCGGGCGCCTGCAATGTCGGAGTTGAAGGTCACCACCGGCATCCGCCGCTCCGCCAGGAGCTCCAGCTTCTGGCGCACCTGGGGGCAGTCCGCGGCGCACAGGGCGATCCCCTGGACCTCCTCCGCCAGCGTGTCCAGCAGGTGCAGGCAGTCCTCCATCCGCCCCTGGCGGTACGGGTGGATGGTGACGCTCACATTGTAGTCCTGACGGTCCTGCCGGAACTTCGCCACGCCAGCGGCCATGGCCTCGCCCACATAGCTCTCCCACGTGGGCTGGATGATAGCGAAATGCCGGGCCATGCCGCTGGTGGCCAGGGCGCTGGCCACCCGGTTTGGCTGGTAATCCAGCTCCTCCATCACCTCCAGCACCCGCCGCCGGACCTCCTCCTTCACATACGGCCGGTCGTGGAGCACCCGGTCCACCGTGCCGATGGAGACGCCCGCCCGTTCTGCGATCATCTTGATCGTTGCCCGCATGTCCCTTCACTCCCTTTCTCCGGCCCTTCCGCCGGTCATCTTGGTTTTCTTGAAAAAAATGTATACAAAACGCTTGACCTGTGCTATTCTAGGGTCAGAATGGTGCGGCCTTCCGTGTCCGCCGGCGGCAGGCCGCCGGCTGTCGGAGCGCCGCGGGGCGTGCCTCTGCCTGGGCCGCGCCTTCGTTTCAGTATAACAAAGTGCGCGTCGAGAAGCAACTGCTTTTCCGCCCTTTTTTACACAGTTCCACAGTATTTCACTGGTGCGGAGCGCCGCTCCGCCTCAGTCAAATAAAACCCCATACGGTTTCAACGGAATGACGTGACCGAACCCCTGCCGGCGAAACGGGGCCGCGCAGGCTACGGGCGTCTCTTGTTTGCGTGCGCTCATTTTGCGCCATTTCCGCTGTTATGGGGGTATTTTACATATTTTTTCAAAGGAGTATCATCGATCTATGGCAGAAAAATTGAAAATCATCCCCCTGGGCGGTCTCAATGAGATCGGCAAGAACATGACCGCCTATGAGTACGGCGGCGAGATCATCGTGGTGGACTGCGGCATGGCCTTCCCCGGGGACGACATGTACGGCATCGACCTCATCATTCCCGACGTCAGCTACCTCATCAAGAACCGGGCCCGCATCCGGGGTCTGTTCATCACCCACGGGCACGAGGATCACGTGGGTGCCATTCCCTATGTGCTCAAGCAGTTGAACATGCCCATCTACTGCACCCGGTTCACCGCGGGGCTCATCAAGCTGAAGCTGGAGGAGCATGGGCTGGTGAAAAGCACCAAGCTCATCACGGTGGAGCCGGGCAAGAGCGTCCGGGCCGGCAAGTTCACTGTGGAGTTCATCCATGTGAACCACTCCATCGCCGACTCCGTGGCCTTTGCCATCCACACCCACATGGGCACCATCGTCCACACCGGCGACTTCAAGATCGACTCCACCCCCATCGACGGGGAGGTCATCGACCTTGCCCGCTTCGGCGAGCTGGGGAAGGAGGGCGTCCTGGCACTGCTGGCGGACTCCACCAATGTGGAGCGTCCGGGCTTTACCCCCTCTGAAAAGACGGTGGGCGCCACCTTCAAGCGCCAGTTCCAGGGATGCGAGGACCGGATCATCGTCACCACCTTCGCCTCCAACGTCCACCGGATCCAGCAGGTGCTGGATGCCGCCGCGGCCTTCGGCCGGAAGGTGGCCGTCACGGGCCGGTCCATGGAAAATATCATGAAGGTCTCCACAGAGCTGGGCTATATGAAGGTGCCCAAGAACACCCTGGTGGACATCAACCGGATCAAGGGCCTGCCCAACAACAAGCAGGTCATCGTCACCACCGGTTCCCAGGGCGAGGAGATGAGCGCCTTGTACCGCATGGCCTTCTCTCAGCACAAGCAGGTGGAGATCGGCGCCGGGGACAAGGTCATCATCTCCGCCAGCGCCATCCCCGGCAACGAGGTGACGGTGTCCCGGGTCATCAACGAGCTGTTCCGCAAGGGCGTCAAGGTGGTCTATGATCGGGCCGACATGCTTCACGTGTCCGGCCATGCCTGCTGACGATCATCCACGCCCTCACGAAGCCCCGGTTCTTCATCCCCCTCCACGGCGAGCAGCGGATGCTCCAGATCCACTCCCAGCTGGCCCAGGACATGGGCATGGACCGCAACCATATCGCCATTGCCGACAACGGCTCCGTCATCGAGATCACGGCCAAGACCATCAAGTTGGGCGGCACCGTTCCCTCCGGTGAGGTATATGTGGACGGCTCCGGCGTGGGCGACGTGGGCGCCGTGGTCATGCGGGACCGCAAGCGCCTGGCAGAAGACGGCATGGTGGTGGTGGTCCTGCCCATCTCCGCCCATGACGGCAACCTCCTCAGCGAGCCGGAGATCATCACCCGGGGCTTCATCTACGTGAAGGAGTCCGGGGACCTGATGAAGGAACTGCAGAGCGTGGCCCGGGACGCGGCGGAGAACGTCTCCCGCAAGCGGGGCCGGGATGACGGGGAACTGAAGGGTTCCGTCAAGTCCGCCGTCAGCAGCTACCTGTTCAAAACCACCAAGCGCAATCCCATGGTTATCCCCGTGGTCACCAGACTGTGACATACCAGATAACGGGTGTGCAGATAAGAGAGCCGCAGGGAAAGCGGCATCTCTTATCTGTTCGCTCTGATTCTTGATTTTCAGGGAGGTCTACATAACAATGGCACTGCAAGCCGCATTTCTCTTTCTTATCGGCGATGCCGATGAGACCACCCGCACCGTGGTATCCACCCCTAGCATCCATTTGAACGTGGTGGGCTGCAAGACCTACGCTGAGGCGGAGGCTGCCGCGAAGGAGCTGGCCGCCGTAGGCGTCACCGCTATGGAGCTGTGCGCCGGCTTCGGCAACGAGGGCATCGCCCGCATCCAGCGGGCCGTGGGTCCCGACGTGGCCGTGGGCGCGGTGAAGTTCGACTTCCACCCCGGCCTGGGCTTCAAGAGCGGCGATGCCCTGTTCGGCTGAGACGCATGAAAGCGGAAGGACTTTCGTCCTTCCGCTTTTTCTTTTTCCTGCACGGCCCGCGGGGAATGCAGAACTGCGGCACGCCGCGTCCTGGCACCGGCAGAACCGGACAGTCTCATCCGCCGTCCGGTGGGTCCCGCCAGCTCATGCCCCATCTGCGGCGCGCCGGTACTTCTCCACCATCGTCCCATACTCCGGCATCTCCCGGAGGAAGGCGCAGTCCGGGTCCGCCTCTACCTGGTCCAGAAGGGGCTCCAGCAACACCGACTGGGCCTCTCCGGCGGCCTCTTTGGTGGCCAGATGCCGGTACAGGGGCGAGGCACTCAGATCCCAAGGCACTGTCAGGCTATGCAGCAGCCGGTCCAGCAGGTCCAGCGCCGCCGGGCCGTCCAGCTCCGCCGCCGCCAGCTGGAAGGGGGCGGACAGCACTGCGTAATCGCTCAGGTCCAGGGCCTCTCCCGCCCGCCGGGCGGCGTCGCAAAAGCCCTGGGCTCGCTGCCGGTCCCCCTCTGCCTGGGCCATCTCGATCAGGGACAGCAGCGTGGTCTGGATGCCGTGGGCCCGGTCGAACAGCTCCCGCTCCAGCAGGGTCCAGGCCTCCTCGGTCCGCCCCTGCTTCCGCCGCAGGGCGGACAGCAGTTCCCGCTTGTCCCGGTGGGTGTTGGAGATCTGGTCCAGCAGCGCCTCCGCCCGGTCCAGATCCCCCCGGGCGATGCAACGGCTCGCCACGGTATAGGTCGCCCACTCCCGGATTTTGGGGTCCGCGCTCTGGGCGGCCTGCTCGTACAGGCCCGCGACAAAGTCCTCCCGGCCGGGCCGGGCTGTCTCATCGGTGCCGGGGAACAGGGTCAGAAGACCCTCCAGCAGCCCCGCAGCGCTGTATGCCAGCGCGTCGCTGTTGGGGAACTGGCGCAGCTTCTCCTCTGCCAGGGAAAAGGCCGCGCCGCACCCCTCGGTCCGGGACACCTCGTACAGCCGGTTCAAAAACTCCGCGATCTCCGTCTCCGTCAAGTCCTCCCGAAAGGACAACAGTGTGTTCAGGTCCACCCGCAGCGTCCGGGCCAGCACCGGCAGCAGGGTGATGTCCGGGTAGGAGTTTCCCCTTTCCCATTTGTTCACCGCCGGGGCTGATACCCCCAGCTTCCCCGCCAGCTGCTCCTGTGTCAGCCCCAGTGCCGTCCGCCGGGTGCGGATAATCTCGTGGATCTGCATGGCAAAGCCCCCTCTTGTGATCTGTCCCCAGAATACCATCTCCGGCGGTGCGCTGCAATCGACAGGTGTTCAATTTTTCTGACGATCTTTTAACCGGCGGTTAATGGGTAAAAATCGCTGTAATCACTGTGCCCCAAACCGGGCTTCCGGGGCGCGCCTCTCATTGGGCGAACCTCCCCGCGTAGACAGGGCAGAACTCCAGACCGCCGCGGGCAATTCACCGGGACGCAGACTGCACCTGACCCTCCCGGCCGCAGCAGGTCCCGACCGAAGCCCTTACGGCGCGGGTCTGTATGGGATCATGGGAATACGCTCTTCCGGCACTGGCTCCCATCGTCCCGGCAATGGACATGAAGGGCTGCGCCCTCTGCCCCAATTTGCAAAATACAGGCGCACAGCTTTTGCTGTGCGCCTGTACTGCTTTTCCCTCACTCCCCCTTGGGGTCCTCTGTGTCGAACACCGTCTTGGCGCTGGCAGCGAGTCCTGCCAGCCCCTGGAGCTCACTGGGAATGATGATCTTGGTGGCCTTGCCGTCCGCCACCTTCTGCATGGCTTCCAGAGCCTTCAGCTTCACCACCTGGTCATTGGGGGCGGCGGCATTCAGCAGCTTCAGGGAGTCCGCCAGGGCGGTCTGCACCTGCATGATGGCCTGAGCCTCCGCCTCGGCGGCCATGATGCGGGCCTCCTTCTCGCCCTCGGCCTTCAGGATGGCGGCCTGCTTGGCGGCATCCGCCTTGAGAATCAGGGACTGCTTCTCGCCCTCCGCCACCAGGATCTGGGACTGCTTCTGCCCCTCCGCCTGGAGGATGGACTCCCGGCGCTCCCGCTCCGCCTTCATCTGCTTCTCCATGGCGTTCTGGATCTCCTTGGGCGGGATAATGTTTTTCAGCTCCACCCGGTTGACTTTGATGCCCCAGGGGTCCGTGGCCTCGTCCAGAATGGCGCGCATCTTGGCGTTGATGGTGTCCCGGCTTGTCAGGGACTGGTCCAGTTCCATCTCGCCGATGATGTTGCGCAGGGTGGTGGCGGTCAGGTTCTCAATGGCGTTCATGGGCCGTTCCACGCCGTAGGTATACAGCTTCGGGTCCGTGATCTGGAAGTAGATCACCGTATCGATCTGCATGGTGACATTGTCCTTGGTGATGACGGGTTGGGGCGCGAAATCCGCCACCTGCTCCTTCAGGGACACCTTCTTGGCCACCCGCTCCACAAAGGGCACCTTCAGGTGCAGTCCCACGCCCCACACGGTCCGGAACGCTCCCAGCCGCTCCACCACATAGGCCTTGGACTGCTGGACGATGACGATGTTCCCGATCAGCAGGATCAGGATCAGCACCACCAGGATCAACAGCGGAACCCACTTGAGCACATCCATCATATTCACACAACCTCCTCTTTTTTATCAGGCGCTTTCTGCACCGCTTCCACAATGAGCTTCACACCCTCCATCCGCCGGATCTCCACCCGGCTGCCCGCCGGGAGCACCGATCCGTCGGCGCTGCGGGCGGTCCAGGTCTTGCCGTCCACATAGACGGCGCCGGAGGCGCTGTCGTTGTCGATGGTCTCCGTGACTCTGGCGGTGCGGCCCAGCACCCGGTCCGCGTTAGTAGGC